>Ga0182014_10002212_pt1 | contig 24754 bp, 21 predicted proteins | sample 612S2DmetaG_FD_120489 | JGI IMG/M metagenome (GOLD analysis project Ga0182014, IMG submission 120489) | Permafrost microbial communities from Stordalen Mire, Sweden - 612S2D metaG | ecosystem: Environmental > Terrestrial > Soil > Wetlands > Permafrost | place: Sweden: Stordalen | collected...
CTACGCCGCCAACCTCCGCCGCGAACTCCCCCGCATCCCCTTCGCCTCCGCCACTCCTTCCAATCCGAGTCATCCTGAGCGTAGCCCAGCCATGCGCGAAGCGAATGGCGGGGCGGAGTCGAAGGACCCCATACCCGCCGACACCCACCCCAAGCCCGGAAAGGAGTTCTCTGCACGGAATGCAGCTGACAGCGCTCCAACATCGGAACGTCCTTACGCGAAATTGTCCGCCGAGGCTAAGGAGAGAGTCTTGTCCGAGGTCAAAGCGATGCAAGACGCAGGAGAACTGCACTATACCAGTAAGGACGATGCGCGGGTTTTCCGCGCCCTAGCAAAAGCCGGCCAGCGCCTGGCCGAAATCCACGTCCATTACGAGAAGCAGCCGGAATACAAGCTGACAACGAAGGAAAAAGCCGGCGAAAAACTAAACTACCGCGTGACCAAAATGCGCCTGAGCAAAGACAAGGCCACGCTCGTCTACAACGATTTCCTAACCCTCTCCGATATCCCCAAAGAAACCTACGACTACCGCCTCGGCAACCGCTCCGCCCTCGAATGGGTCATTGACCAATACCAGGTCTCAACCGACAAGCGCAGCGGCATCACCAACGACCCAAATCGAGAAGACGACCCCGAATACATCCTGCGCCTAATCGGCCAAGTCGTCACCGTCAGCCTCGAAACCGTTAAGCTCGTCCGTTCTCTTCCGTCACTCCTAACCCCTCCGAAACTCTAGCGGGAAGCGCGGACAATATCACACCTTGTCAAGCCCCTTTTGCCTCCCAGGAATCCCCGAACCGTTTTCGTTTCTTGTCGGTACGCAGATTGTACGTACATTGTTGTATTCCCAAAAATATTTTATTCGCCCATTGTTCGCCCCACAATACTTGACACCTCGCGCTATAATAGAACTATTGCCCGACGATCTTGCGTTCCCTCCGCCACGAAAACGTCCTCCCAGGAGGCTCGGCGGAGACGATCTTTGACATCTTCATTGCGCGCGTTTTCCCAGGCATGCTGGCCAAGAATGCCGATAAATCGTTTCCCATGAATACTTTGCAATTACGTTCATTTGGAATCAAGACTTTACAAGGTAATGGCCAGCCAAAAATGGCGAAAACAGCCTACTCCGAGGAGTTAACTCCCACGCGCTCAAGACTTTGCCTATAACCAGTTTCCCCTCAAGACTTTGCCGGGAAATTCTGGCTAAAGGCATAAATATCCTTGACTAACCCACGCCATTCTGCTATAGTTCTGGTCATGGACAGCCCAAAGACATTACAGCAAGCGATTCAATACTTTAGCGACGAACAGGTTTGCATTGACGCTGTGGCCGCTATGCGCTGGCCCGATGGCCCGCGTTGCCCTGATTGCTTGGGTGAGAACGCCAAGAATCCCTACTATATCAAGACTCAGAAGCGATGGAAGTGCCGTTACTGCCGTCGCCAGTTCTCCGTCAAAGTCGGAACTGTTTTCGAGGAGTCGCCAATCGCTTTGCAGAAGTGGCTCCCGGCTCTCTGGCTGCTCACTAGTTGCAAGAATGGAGTGAGTAGTTGGGAGCTGCATCGCGCTCTTGGAGTCTCGCAGAAAACAGCGTGGTTCATGCTGCATCGGCTGAGACTCGCAATGAAAGCGCCGGACATGGGAACCAAGCTGGGATCGAATGACGGCGGCGAGGTTGAAGTAGACGAGACTTTTGTGGGCGGAATTGTGAAGAACATGCACAAGGACCGCAAACTGCGCGCTACCCAGAAGGGCGGAGTTGGGCCGCATGGAAACAAGACAATCGTGCAAGGCATGCTAGACCGTGATGCGCGACGGGTCCGCGCTAGGATCGTGCCCAACGTCCAGCGTGAGACTTTGCAGGCCGAGATTCTGGATAACGTCAAGTTCGGATCTACCGTCTACACCGACGATTGGATCGGTTATGACGGCCTGCACAATCGCTTCGTGCATGACGTAATCAATCACGCGACTCAATACGTCAATGGCCGCATTCACACCAACGGAATTGAGAACTTTTGGAGTCTGCTCAAGCGCGGGTTGAAAGGCACCTACGTTGCCGTGGAACCATTTCACCTTGAGCGTTACATTGACGAGCAGGCTTTCAGATACAACAATCGCGGCACAAAAGACAATCCGCTTACCGACTCCGACCGCTTTCTGCTGGCCTTGTCTCAGGTCGCAAACAAGCGGCTCACCTACAAGGAACTGACTGGCAAGAACGACACTACGACGCCTGTCTAAAGCGTATCGGAAGCGCGGGCCAAAGCCTAAGACTTCGGCTTAGGTCCGCGTTTTGGATGCGTGGCTCTCTCGGCTTGGTATTGCTTCTCGCGCTCTGTCAGTTCGCGCTTGGAAACCGTCAGGACTTGGCGCAAGCCGGATTCAAACGCCTGCATCTTCTGGCGTGGCGTCGTGTCGGGATCGGGGGTAGACTTCATGCGCTCATCATAGCGCACAGGAGGGAACGATGAAACCAACCACTGCTGACTATCTCCTAAAAGTTCTAAGCGACATGGCAAAGGAGATAGAAAACTGCCAAGTACGGATCAAGGCGTTTGAAACGGCTCTTCAGAAATATGAGCCGAATCTTTACCAGTGTTACCAGAATGCTGTTGGGAGGGAGACTCAGGCCATAGCAAATTGCGTACAGCCGCAGCCCGAGCCATTAAACACAGCAATCCTTCGCACAATGCTTGTTCAGGATCAGGATTAGTTTCAACTGAGGGTGCGCTGCTTTGGTGGGGATGATCTTGACATGCCATAACGCTCACCTGTAACGTTTGAAGTTACAGGCCCGCGATTGGCCATGATCTTTAAGGAAGCAACCAAAGTTCAGATAGGCCCGCCGCGAGCGGGCTTTTTCTATTTTCTGTTGTATCATGCCTGTCAAGTAGAGGTTCTGTATGAGAACAGAAAAATTCATGCTGCCATGTTTACTATGCCTCTTGGCTCTGACCACCATTGCAAGCGCGCAATCCGCTGAACAAATGCTCTCTTCATGTAAGTGGATAGAGAACGCGAAAGTCTCTGGAGACGACGTGGCGATTCCACGAGATTTTGAGTCGGGAGAGTGCTGGGGGGCATTCGGCGTGGTACAGAACGTAATATGGGTCGCCGATCCATCACAAGGGCGGCGTTTATTTGAAGTGTGCGCCCCTTCGGAAAGCAGTCGTACTCAACTCATAGCGATCTTCGTGGACTATGTGAAGCATAATCCAAAAACAATGAGCGACAAGTTTTTCTTCACAGCTCGGGCTGCCTTAGCAAACGCATTCCCGTGTGCAAAGACTCAGGCAAACCACTGATCGAACGTGCCGGGAGTCTTGTGATTTATCCTGACATGGATAACCGCGAAAGCGTCGTTCGCTTTGACTTCTCTTTCGTGCGGCAGCAATAAAAGCCGATCCGACACGACACGCACTTCCGAAATCAGCTTGTCATCCTCCAGTAAGCAAAAGAACGGAGTCTCGTCTTTTCCCGGTGCGGTTCCGCCCGCCTCAGCTAGATTCTTGGGAATTTTCAGGGCATCAAACAGAGTCTTAACCTGCCCGTCTATATCGCCTTGTTCAAAAATGAACTTATCCTCACCCGGCCTAAGCAATAAAATGTCTAGGCTGCATCGGAGGGCGAGTTCCTGCGTGACCAGGGGAACACACTGATAGCCGCTTCGATTCCAGTTGTTGCCTATATGCACGAACGCCTTACCAATGGATTCATCTTGAGGTAGAAGACCATCCGGGTAGCCTGCGATTCCTTTGCCGTCTAGTTCGTGAGCATAGGCGATTCTTCCTGTGTGTTCAGCAAACTGACGAAGCTGAGGATGAGTCCACCACAAATGACGTAGTTGAAGATGGAATAGTTTCCTGATCTCCTGTTTCTCTGGAGCTCTGGTTTTATCTCTGCTGGCGGTCGGCAATGAACCTTGGTATAACAGCCGAAATTCCACTAGATTCTCGCTTTCGATTGGTTCATCAAAACCAACCTCCAAATATACGTTCTCTGAGACTTTGTGCACTCATGTTTACCCCTCTATCTTGTTGAAGTACAATAACGACTGCCCTGTCACGGTCTTTCGACCGTATCACAGTTGGGTTAGGCAGGTCTATTATTGCCTGGCTAAAGTATTGATTCCAATAGACCGGGTACCGGGGGGGTAGGGGGGTACCACGGTGGTACAGACCGGGCGCATCCCTGGCAAAGACCGAGGGATTCCTGACACTGCAACGGTGGCGAGGCGCAGGTAAACGGCCCATCGCCCTTCGCCTATGGTCCGGTACTTCGGTAATCTGGCGGTAATACGGCCTTCCGTGCGACTCTCATCTGGTTGGTTAGAAGCCCATCAACCGCGGCCGGAGAGCCGCTCTCCCTCTCCGGCAGCGGAACTCAAGCGAGGTTATTCATGTTGCAGTCTCCGGAACCCAAGTACACGCCAGCCGCCGCTCCCGCCAACACCTACACTCCGGTCAAGCCGGCTACTGCGCCGCTGGAGCAGGCCACCATCGGCCGCTCGCTCGTCATCAAGGGCGAAGTAAGCGGTTCGGAATCTCTTTTTATCGACGGACACGTCGAAGGCACTATCAACTTTCCCGGCAATCGCGTCACTATCGGGCGCAACGGCTCGGTCGCGGCGAATATTACCGCGAACGAGGTCGTGATCATGGGCAAAGTGCAGGGCAATGTGGATTGCACCGACCGGTTGGATATCCGCAATGAAGGTCTGCTCGCCGGTGACGTGATCACGCATCGCATCAGCGTGGAAGAAGGCGCCATCCTCAAGGGTGGAGTCGAAGTACGCAACCCTGAGAAGAAAGATCAGAAGGCGCAGAAGGACCAGCATCAGCAGAGCCAGCAGAATCAGGCGAAGGCCGCGGAAGCGTCGAAGACGATGGCGGCCAACGCTGGCGCATAAGTTTCGGCATCGAAATCGTTAACCGACGATTCGGAGTCCGACGAAAGGGACGGGGGTAGCCCCCGTCCCTGTTGTTTTTTGTGGGAAATTGCGGGTAGCGCCAACGCAGAGAGAGCAGGCGACTACTTCTTTGGCTTGAAGTCCAGGGCGGCGGAGTTGATGCAGTAGCGCATGCCAGTTGGCCGCGGGCCATCGGGGAACAAGTGTCCGAGATGCGCATCACAGTGCGCGCAACGCACCTCGGTGCGCGTCATGCCGTAGCTGCGGTCGGTGTGCTCGACGATGTTGTTTTTATCGGCTGCGTCGTAGAAGCTTGGCCAGCCCGTCCCAGAATCAAATTTTGTCCCCGAGCCAAACAACAGCGCACCGCAGCAAACGCAATGGTAGGAGCCGTCGTCGTGCTTGTTCCAGTACTTGCCGGTAAAGGCGGGCTCCGTGCCGCACTGGCGCGCTACCTGGTACTGTTCGGGGCTTAGCTGCTTGCGCCACTCCTCGTCGGCCTTTTGGATCTTGGCGGTCTTTTCGGTCACTTCTTCATTCATATATTCAGTCTCCGAAAATGAGATGCGTGGCGGAGTTAAAGGTCGCACGGTCCCGGTTCGTGAAATGGCCAACGATCGATTCAGATTTCCACAAGAGGCTTGAACCACGGGGTTCACATAGGAGCCCTTTAAGCTCTCGTTTACGCCGTGCCGTGCGCCAATTCGCGATGCAGCCAGGCCTTGGCCAAAGTTAGCTCGCGGTGCACTGTCGCGGGGGAAATTTTCAAAGCCTCGGCCGCTTCGTCGTAGGTGAGACCGCCGAAAAACAGCAATTCAATCAGGTCGCTTTTGCGACGATCCTTCGCGGCCAGCCTTTGCATGGCGTCATCCAGTTCAATGATGCCGCGATCGGCGTGGGGGCCGACGAGGATGGCGTCATCCAGGGGAATCTTGTCGAATTCGCCGCCGCGCTTCTGGCGGTTTTGGGAGCGGGCATAATCGACCAGGATGCGGCGCAAGATGCGCGCCGAAACAGCGCAGAAGTGCACGCGATCCTGGAAGGTTACGTCGGCCTCCACCAGCCGCAAATAGGCCTCGTTGACGAGCGCGGTCGCGCGCAGGGTGTGGTCCCGGCGTTCCGAGCGCAGGCAGTTCAGGGCGAGTTTGTGCAGCTGGTCATAGACAACCGGCATTAATCGGTCGAGCGCGTCCTTGTCGCCGCTCCCCCACTGCTGCAGAAGCTGCGTCACGAACTGGCGGTCAGGTTCCATCTCAGTTCTCCTATCTTCAAGAGTCGCCTGGGCCGGTGTTGGCTACGCTTCAACTCCAGAAAAAAATTCTGACGGCATGAGGGAATTCGTCCCTCAAAGGCGCTTAACAGTGTGAGCGCGAATTTTGGCAGCGGGAATCTGACCTTGGCCAGTGATTATAACCCCCTCCGCCGAGCTTGCGTGGGAGTCCGAGCAGCTAGACGGGCTCTGTGAATGCGACCGGTGCCCGAGCAACACCAATTTCTGATCCGTCAGGATCAATTTAAGAGAGGAACTGTCATGAAAACGAAACACTTCGCGCTTACCCTGAGCCTTGCCGTCCTGCTTTGCATGACCTCGGCTTTCGCCCAAACCACCTACAGCTTCGAAACCGTCAACTACCCTGGCGATACGTTCACACAGTTGCTGGGCATCAACAACTCCGGCGACATCGCCGGCTACCACAACTTCCTGTCGAACTCAGGATTCACTTACAGCCTGAAGACCAAGAAATTCACCACGGAAAACTATCCCGCTTCGGCGATGACCCAGGTCATCGGAATCAACAACGAGCCTTTTAAGACGGCCGGCTTCTATGTAACCAAGGGTAACAAGACTGAGGGGTTTGAGGATTTTGAGGGTACATTTGTAACGGTCAACTACCCCAAGACACCGTTCAACCAATTGCTCAGCCAGAACGACTTCCGTCAGGCTGCCGGCTATTACAGCACCAAGGGGGATGGATCCGGACCCGACCACGCGTATGTTTTCGATGAAACGGGGAACGTATTCGAACTGTTTGATATCCCGAACTCTGTCAGCGCACAGGCTACGGGCATTAACAACTCGAGCGACGTTTGCGGGTTCACGATCGACGGCTCGGGCAACATGCACGGCTGGCTCAAAGTGCAGGGAGTATTCACTATCCTCGACGATCCCAATGGGATAGGAACGACCGCGGCTCTGGGCTTGAACAACAAAGGCCAGGTTGTCGGTTCGTACTCGGATACTACAGGCCCTGCGGGCAACAGCCACGGATTCGTCTACACGATCAGCACGAAGAGCTTTGAAACGGTCGACGATCCCAGCGGAGTCGGCGTGACGGTTGTCAACGGTATCAACGACAACGGGGTGCTGGTTGGCTTCTACGGCACCAACCCGACGAACAACGGCTTCGTAGCCAACCCGGAATAACAGTAAACAGAGTCTGGTAAGTGCGCGGGATCCTGCGAACCTGCAGGGTCCCGCGCTTTTCTTTTCGCCGTTTCCGCGCCCGACGGATGCCGCAAAGTCGTCAGCGCGTTGAATCGCGATAGCGGATTTCCGTTGAAGACCTCAAGACTTCTTCGTCTACATCGCCCCGCTGTTACCAAAGCGCCGCTTCTTTGCGTCAAAGCCCGGCGATCTATCTCTAGAGTTTTGAATGAAATCTATCTAAGTCATTATTCCTCAAAGATCTGGTTCGATTCGAGCGATAGCAGCCCAAGAGATCATCGCTAACTTACTGATCAATCAATATTTTAGGGGTAAGTCTTTATTTCTCAAAGATCTGGCGGGAGTGATTTCCCTAAATCCTTGATTTCACAAGACCGCATCCGGGGGGGTGAAGCGGACAGCAGCCCCGTGGGTCGAGGTGACGCGAGAAGAAACCGACCAAATTCAAAGTGATCGCTCTCACAGCCAATCGCCATGCGCTGCTTGATGATTCGTCGGTCGAGGTGACGAGCATTGGGTGATCTGAGCGCGCACTTTTCGAAGTCAGAGTTTGCCTGCCACTGCTGTGGCCAGATGAAGATTGACAACGCGTTGCTTGTAGCCCTCGAGCATCTTCGCGCGCTCGCCGGAAAGCCCATTGTGGTTCACGACGGCTATCGCTGCCCCGCGCACAACCAGGAGGTTGGCGGCGTGAGCGACAGCGAACACACACGAGGCATGGCCGCCGATGTGTCGATTCCCGGTCTTTCGCTGCAACAAATGTACGAACTCGCGCTGCAGATCCCGACCTTCTTCAGCGGGGGAATCGGCGCCTACGATAGCAGCTTTCTCCATCTCGACGTGCGCATGCATTCGGCTCGCTGGGCACGCGTGCGCGGCCAGTACGTCGGGATCCAGAGCCTAGTGAACACCCCACCCACTCTGCTGGCGAAGATCCAAGGCGCACCCGGGATTGGCTCTCAGCCCGTCTAGCCGTTTACACCGCAGGAACTGTTACGCATAAAGTGCAGATGCTTTCACCTGGGCCCGTGGTGGCGGTCCATCCCATCGCGTTAAACCTGTGCGTGGCAATCACATACGGCTAGTACCGCGTATGGGTTTCCCCGTGCACTAGGTTGGGGGAGCCCCGGATGGGATTGGGGTGGGTACGAGGGCAAAACCTTGACCGTCGTCTACAGCGCCGAATGCAAAGCTATTCAGAAAACGAACCGTTCGACGGGAATGCTTCCGCTCCTGGTCGTGCTGTTCGTGTTCTCCTACGCGATCTTGACGCTGCTGGTCGTTGAACAAGGACGAACCATCGATTCGCAGCGTTTCCTGATCCGCGAAATGGTAAGTGATAGCAGCCAGCTCGCCGCCCTGAAAGGAAAGATGGCACGCGAGGAGAATCTAAAGGCGCACCAGAAAGCGCTAGACGGCGCCGGCCGCTCGGCAGGGCAAAAGGATCCTGCAGGCACTCCCAAAGCATCCGGCAAGGACGGGAAGGGGAGTGGTAAGTCGGGGAACTTGCCGAAAGAAGTTCCTGGCAGACCTGACTCGGACTTACAGGACGTACGGCGCGCGACCCGGATCATTTAGCGAAATGGCGGGGAGGACAACGGAAGCCCCGCCGGATGGATCGAAAGAGTTGAACAGTTGGAAAAGTAAGATTGTATGAGCATGCGGCCCTCTGGTAGGCGGCCGCATTCAAAGTGAGACCCTAGACATGAAGGTCCTGGCCCTAGCCTTGCTCCTGTCATTTTCGGTTCCGAAGTTGCAGCCTCCAGCGAAGTTGTCTGGTAGCGCAACGGAACAGCCGGCGAAAAAAAAAGGCGGACGCTGGTATTTTGCCGCCACCGGTCATGCAGTCTATTGTTATGGACCGGTCATGACGGTACCTCAGGCAGACGGCTTCCCGCTTAAGGTTGCGACGTTTTGCCGGGGCGATCAGGTGATGGTGCCACTGAAAGACTAACGCCAAGGCCGGCTATCGGCTTCCACTCCACTCCTCTCTTCCTCCCTACGCCCCTAAGGACCAGGGTTACTCTCGTACTCTTCAGCGTGCGTTTTCGGCGATTTACACTCGAACGAATGAATACGTACCACAGTGCTGAGTCCCGCTTCCCTTCTCAGCGTCGGGCTTTTGTTATTTTGTCTTTCGCCATTTTTCTATTAGCTAGTGTGTTGTCGACGGCCCAAAAAGATCCGACGAAGCGCAAAATCTTGAACAGCGTACCTCCCGCCTATCCCACGTTAGCCCGCTCCATGGCGTTGGCCGGGGTCGTCAAAGTCGACGCCCTTGTGGCTCCGGACGGAAGCGTGAAAGCAGTAGACGTCAAGGGCGGACATCCGGTGCTGGCGCAGGCAGCCGCCAATAGCGTTCGCCGGTGGAAATGGGAGACTACCGCTCACGAATCGCACGAACTTGTCGAAATCCGATTCTCACCACCAGAGTAATCGGCGGTAATCCTCTCTCGGAGCTAGTTCGGATAATCCAGGTATGAGGCCGCTCAATCCATTTTGGACGGCCTTTCCCTATCTCACTCTCATCGTGAGTGGGAAGCTCTTGAAACATCGACAGTTCATGGGACGCTCTTTAGAGCGAGCAGCCGTAGCTGGTAAACTGACGAAAAGAGCAGCTTGGGCCCGTAGCTCAAAAGGATAGAGCATCGGATTTCTAATCCGAGGGTTGCAGGTTCGATTCCTGCCGGGCCTACCACGTTGTGGGGTTTCGACTGGGCAGCAGCGGATGTATGAGTCTGGGCCTACCACGTCTGGCAACCGAAGGGCTCGGAAGGCGCTAACTAGCGCGAGCCGATGCTACGTCCGTTGGTATCGCCCTCGCAAACTGGTTGGTACATTCCCTTGTTGTCCGGCTCGCATTCTGCCGGAATCCGGCTACTCAGCTGTTCTTCCCCGGCTTTCCGGGCTTCATCCGCTCCCATTCGTCGTTGGTGAGCTGACGCCCGAGCACGCTGAACTCGCCCGCGCCCTGCAACCACTCTCCGCCGTCCATGGTGACGACTTCGCCGTTGATGTAGCCGGAACCATCGCTGACGAGGAATGCCGCGAGGTTGGCGAACTCTTCGGGGGTGCCAAAACGCCCGAGCGGGTTACGGTCTTTGGCGGCTTGTTCGAGTTCCGGCCGCGGCAGCAGGCGCGAGAACGCGCCTTCGGTTGGAATCGGGCCCGGGGCAATCGCATTCATGCGAATGCAGCGATCACCCCACTCGACCGCAAGGCTCCGGGTGAGCGCCTGGACTCCGGCTTTCGCCACCGCCGACGGAACCACATAGGCCGACCCGGTGTTCGTATAGGTGGTAGTGACGTTCAACACGACGGCCGGACGCTTGGCGGCGAGCCAGCGACGCCCGCAGGCCAGCGTGGCGTGGAGCGATCCCATCAGCACGATGCCAATCACGGATTGGAACGCGCCCAGCGAAAGATCTTCCGTGCGTGCCAGAAAATTTCCGGCGGCGTTATTCATGAGCACATCGAGCGGGCCGTCGGCCCAGATCACGCCGATCATCTCCTCGACGGCGGCAGCATCGCGCACATCGCAGCGGCGCGCATGGATGCGGCCACCCGTGCGCTCGGCCAGTTCCTGCTTGGTTGCCGACAGCACCTCTTCGCGCCGTCCGCAGATGTAAACTTCGGCGCCCAGTTCGAGGAATCTGCGGGCAGCAGCTTTACCGAGACCCGTGCCGCCGCCGGTAATGAGGATGCGTTTGTTGAGGAGAAGATCAGGTTGGAACATGCAAGGCATTGTAATGCGGCGGCGGGCTGTTCGTCGTTGGCGGTTCGCCGATTACTCAAGCTGGCAGAGAGCCCATTTCGCGTGGTCGGCGACGCTGGGATCCGGATCTTCGGCCAGCCTGTTCAGAGTGGGGAGAAACTTCTTGTCTCCACTGTTGCCCATCGCAATCACGGCATTCCGCCGCAAACCCGAGAGCTTTGCACGCCGCACTGGCGATCCGCGAAACAACTCGCGGAATTCTTCCGATTTCATTTCGGCGAGGAAATCAAGCGCAGGATTCACCAATCCCGCCCGCGGCTGAAATTCGGCGGCTTGAGTCGGCGGCGCTTTGCGGTTCCACGGGCAGACGTCCTGGCAAATGTCGCACCCGAAAACGTGCCGCCCCATGCCCGCGCGAAGATCTTCCGGAATCTCGCCTCGCTTTTCGATGGTCAGATACGAAATACACAGGCGCGCGTCCAACTCGCCCGGCGCCAGGATCGCCTGCGTGGGACAGGCCGCGATGCAACGCGTACAAGTTCCGCAGCGATCGGGAGCAGTAATGTCTGGTGTTAGTTCGAGCGAGGTAAGGATCACTCCCAGGAACAGCCATGATCCCAGTTGCTGATTGATGACGCAGGTGTTCTTGCCGATCCATCCGACGCCGGCATGTTTTGCGAATACGCGTTCGATCAATGGACCGGTATCGACATAGGCGCGGGTTTGAAGAGAGTGGTCGGTGGCTAGTGGCCAGTTGCCAGTTCCGCGTTGCGAGCTGTCAGTTCGACTCGGCAACTGGCGAAGCTCCGCTTCCACCTTGCGCAATCTGCGCATCACGGCATCGTGGTAATCCTCGCGGCTCCAGGCATAGCGCGAAATCCAGCCGCGGCTGACGTCCTGGGTTTGGGTGGAATAAGGTTGTGCCGTGTTGTAGTTGATGGCGCCGACGATGACGCTGCGGGCCCAGGGAGCGACGCGCCCCAGCGCTGCGCGCTTGAGGTTTCCCGTCTCATCGCGCGCTTCCATGTATCGCATCTCGCCGTGATGGCCTTTGGCGATCCATCCCGGGAAGGCTTCGAGTTCGCCAAATTCGCGGACCGAGGCAACGCCGCACAGGTCGAATCCAGCCTCGCGGGCGAATTGCTTGATTCGCTCTGCCAGACTGCCAAGCTCGCTGTCGATGATCGGATGCGCGCGGCCCGTCATATTCCCTCAAACCCTATGAAAAGACTACCACTTCCGCAGGTCCGGCCAAGGTGTTCTGTTTTGCCTTTGGCCCACGCCGCGAAGGCGCCCGGCGTGAGCAGCGCACTTCGCCGCGTGATGCCCGTCACATCGGCTTGTCACATCACCACGTGACAATACATTTGGTTTTTCGTGGAGACCTCTGTGTTCAAAATCCTTAATGCACAGTTCATCGCGCCCGGAATCAAGCGTTTCGTGATCGAAGCGCCCCGCATAGCGAAAAAACAGCGGCCGGGTCAGTTCGTGATCATCCGCGTCAACGAAACGGGCGAGCGCATCCCGCTCACCATCGAAAAGTCCGACCCGGAAAAGGGTACGGTCAACATTGTGGTGCAGTCCATCGGCAAGACCACAAACCTGCTCAACTCGCTCGAAACCGGTGACAGTATCCTCGACATGGTCGGGCCGCTGGGCAAGCCGTCGGAGATTGAGAACTTCGGCACGGTGGTCGTGATCGGCGGGGGCGTGGGCACGGCGATGGCCTATCCGACTGCGTCTGCCATGAAGCGCATCGGCAATCGCGTGATCACAATTATCGGCGGGCGCAACAAGGATCTCGTCCTTCTCGAATCCGAGATGCGCGAGGTTAGCGACACGGTCTTCGTCACGACCGACGATGGCAGCTACGCCGACAAGGGCCTGGTCACCGACAAGTTGCGCCAACTCATCGAGAATGGCACGCGTATTGACATGGTCCTCGCCGTCGGTCCAATCCCCATGATGCGGGCGGTCGCTGACATGACGCGTAAAGAGCGCATCAAGACGATGGTCAGCCTGAACCCGATCATGATCGACGGGACCGGCATGTGCGGCGGCTGCCGCGTGCAGGTGGAAGGCAAAAGCGAGTTCGCCTGCGTCGATGGCCCCGAATTCGACGCGCACCGCGTCGATTTTGCGATCCTCGTGCAGCGCAACGCCATGTATCGCGACGCCGAAAAACGTTCGCTCGAAGACTACAAGCACGAAGTCGAAAGCAAGAAAACCGCGGCTCCCACCGAAGAAGTGGCGTGCGCGCTGGAGGGAAAGAAATGAGCACGCCCCCAACCTCGAAGATCCCGGTCAAGAAGTCCAGCAATCCTATCCCGAACAAAGAACGCATCAAGATGCCGCGGCAGCATATGCCCGAGGCGCTGCCGCAAGTGCGCAACAAGCAGTTCACGGAAGTCAATCTTGGCTACTCGGCCGAACTGGCGAGGCAGGAAGCGCTGCGCTGTATCGAGTGCGCCAAACCGAGCTGCACCAAAGATTGTCCGGTGGGCGTGAAGGTCAAGGAGTTCGTGCAGTTGATCGTCGACGGCGACTTCATGGGCGCGGCCGCCAAGATTCGCGAAGACAACGTGCTGCCGGCCATCACCGGCCGTGTGTGCCCGCAGGAAGATCACTGCGAAGGCGCGTGCCTGCTCTGCAATAAGGGTGAGTCGCTGGGCATCGGTTACCTGGAGCGGTTTGTCGCCGACTACGAACAGCAGCACTTCGACGTTACGAAGATCGTGAAGGCACCGCCTACTGGGAAGAAAGTCGCCATTGTGGGGAGCGGACCGTCAGGTTTGACCGCAGCGGGCGATCTTGTGCAAAAAGGCCACCAGGTGCACGTTTTCGAGGCGCTGCACGAAGTCGGCGGTGTGCTGGTGTACGGCATCCCGGAATTCCGGCTGCCCAAGAAGATCATTCGCGAGCAAGTGGATATCATGCGCGCCATGGGCGTGGAGTTTGAAACCGATGTGGTCGTGGGGCGCACCGTCACCATCGACGAACTGATGGAAGAAGAAGGCTACGACGCAGTGTTCATCGGAACGGGCGCTGGACTGCCGCAGTTCATGGGCATTCCTGGCGAACATCTGAACGGCGTCTATTCGGCGAACGAATTCCTGACCCGCATCAACCTGATGCATGCTTACGAGTTTCCGAAGTTCGACGAGCCGATGGTGGATTTCCGCGGCAAGAACGTCGCCGTTATCGGCGGTGGCAATACCGCCCTCGACGCGATCCGCTCTTCACTGCGGCTGGGCGCCGGGCACGCATTCATTCTGTATCGCCGCAGCGAGGCCGAGATGCCGGCCCGAATCGAGGAAGTCAAGCACGCGAAAGAGGAAGGCGTCGAATTCCAGGTGCTGGCTGCTCCGCTCGAGTTCCTCGACGATGGCAAGGGCTGGCTCCGGGCCGCGCGCTGCCAGAAGATGGAACTCGGCGAACCGGATGCTTCGGGAAGACGCCGCCCGGTTCCGATTGTTGGTTCCGAATACGAGATTCCTCTCGCCGTTGCGATCATGGCGATTGGAACGACTGCCAATCCAATCATCCAGACCACGACGCCCGGCCTGGCGACTACGAAGAAGGGTTACATCCAGGCCGACGACACAACGCAGAAGACATCGCGGCACGGAGTCTTTGCCGGCGGTGACATTGTGACGGGCGGGGCAACGGTGATTCTGGCAATGGGTGCGGGACGGCGAGCCGCCAAAAGCATCCACGAGTATCTGACCTCAGGAGAGTGGTAGGTCGAGACGGATCAGGCTTTGTGCGCCGAAGCCTTGGGCGTGTGCCCGGGGTTTGTGTTTCCGGGAGCAGGGTCCGAGGCCTCCACGCGGTTCCGGCCGTTCGCCTTGGCCGCGTAGAGGGCAGCGTCTGCGCGGTTCAGCAGGGGTTCCAGTTCTTTCACTCCCACACATTCCGAGACGGCGACTCCCAAGCTCATCGTGATGGAGCGCTCGATGCCTCCGTGCATGATGGGAGTTGCCGCGATGGTCTCCCTTAACTCATTGGCGCGCGCAAGGGCGTCGTCCAAGCCGCAGGAGGGAAGCACGAGCAGAAATTCCTCTCCGCCATACCTTCCGACTCCATCGTAAACGCGCAGCTTGGAGTGCAGCCGGCGCGCCATCTCCTGCAAGGCTTCGTCGCCGAATAGATGGCCGCAAGTATCGTTCACTTGTTTGAAGTGATCGATATCGCCAAGAATTACCGAGAGTGGCTTGCGTTCCCTGCGCGCGCGCTCGAGTTCACGCTCGAGCATACCGAAGATTTCTCCGCGATTAAGCAGGCCGGTCAGAGAATCGTGAGTCGCTTCATGGCGCATCGACTCGCGCGCGGCAACCAGTTCGTCCTGCAGGTTGAGGATGCGTTTGCCGACCAGCAGGCGCGCCTTCAGTTCCGACGCATCAAACGGCTTGACCAGGTAGTCGTCGACTCCTGCGTTCATGGCGTCGAGCATGTCTTGCCGGCCTTGTTTGCTGGTGAGCAGGATCACGTAAACGTAGTGCCCGGTGGTACCGACCTTGCGGATGCGCTGGCAAAGTTCGATGCCCTCGATGTCCGGAAGCACCCAGTCCAGAAGCACGAGTTTGGGCGCATCCGGCCGCTCGAGCACTTGCCATGCGTCCGCGCCGGTTTCGGCCACGGTGAAATCAAATTCCCAGCTTCGCAGATGATCGCCGATCAGTTTCCGGTAGACGGCCGAATCATCAACCAGAAGAATCTGCATTCGTGTTGAGCCCCACCCTCAGTAGGCGTCGCGGGCGCACGCGGTCTGATGGAAAGCGACGGCGCACGTCGTTACTTGCAATGATAAGTCCAACCGTTCCCGATAGATAACAGTTCCCCGGGCTTGGGCACTCCAAAGTACCCTTCTAGAATCGGCCGAAACTGCGTGGGGCATTATTTCAGTGGGCCGAGTTGGCGTGTTTTGGATTTTGGTCCAGTCCGTTGTGCCTGCTCCTCGGAATGCCAAAGCCTATTCGGACGAACGGCCGGGGCTCTAAATCATTATGAACAAAGGCTCGAAGGCATGCGCGGTTCCGGTGCACGGCACGTAGTTTGCTTTTCAGCGACGGAATCATCATCAGATTTCCTCAGGGGTCACGCGCAATTCATCAACAGTTCATTCCCCTGTAAATAAGTCTTAACTTGGTCGGAGTCTGATGCACTTTCGTGCTCTCTCAACTTACCGACAAGTAATGATGCCGGTGTGCCAGTAAACCGGGTCAGGGAGTTCGATTGTGAAGTGCAAGCCCGCGCACAATCGCGGTTCCATGGGGAATCGCAGTGCGAGAGTGCATGTGGACTGAGCTTCATCATCGATAAGAGTCCCCAGGCCCACAGCCACGAAGAGTCCCAAGGGCAGATGAGCTGAATGCTTGGGCCGACGTGTACTTACGCCCCGAATCAGTGCGAAAAAATCATCTTAATGTGCCGGAGGATACTTATGAGTTCTAGCCCATGGCTTAAGTCGTGTGCTTGCATGCTGGCCGCTGTACTTGTGCTGAACCCGTTAGCGGCCGTGGCCAACGACGTAAAGGCGCCAGCAAATAAGAAGCTGGTCGAGATTGCTCCACGCTCCAGTGATGCGGTTGCCCGCTATACCAGCAACCTTGAGAAGCAGCCCATGCTGAGTAATGCCCAAAAACTGGCGCTGCTTCGGCAGAATATCAAGTACGTATTCGTGCTCTTCCAGGAAAACCGGTCCTTCGACTTCTACTTCGGCACCTACCCCGGCGCAAACGGCCTGTTCTCGCAGCCTGCCGCCCAGACGCCGGGTTTCTTTCAGCCGATCGTAAATACCGACGGCAGCGTCAGCACCATCTCGCCGTTCCTGATTCCGCAATCGGTCAAGAACACCAGCAACCAGACCGTACTGCTGTACCCAGAAGATACCGACAGCGTTAACCACGGTCACACCGCCATCGACGCCAAGTTGGATCTCAACGGCAGCAACATAGCGCAGAATGACCGCTATGCTTTCACCGAGGAAGGCCTGTCAGGAACGCTGAGCCCGGACGGGACCACCTACACGGGACCGGTTCCGACGCTCGCGCAGAAACAGAAAGGCGAATTGGTGGTCAGCCACGTTGATTGCAATACGGCTCCTTTCCTCTGGAATTACGCCGACCGCTTCACCTTGTTCGACAATTTCTTTGACACGGTGATCGGGCCTTCGACTCCAAACGCGATTGCCATGATTGCCGGGCAATCCGGCGTCACGCAATGGGTCAAGCATCCCGAATTGGGGAGCAACAATGACAAGAACAACAGCACGGTCCCGGTAACTGGCGACCCACAGCCCTTCTGGGGTTCAGCGTTGGATATCTTCCCCGGACCGGGTCAGAGCCAGCCCACCGAAAGCGGCGCTCCTGGTACCACCAATCCCGCTTCCAACCTGACTTTCGCTTCGCTGCCCCTCAGCTTCATGGGGAACCAGATCGAAAGCATCACCTCACAAGATGCCTTGGCACTGGATCTGCAAGATGTCCAGAATGACATCAAGAAGATCGCCGGTGAAAACAAGCCGCCGGTAGCCTGGGCCTGGTATCAGGAAGGTTACGATCTGGAGCCCACCGATCCGGGAGTCGCAACGCACGCAACTTACATCGCGCACCACGATGCACCGCAGTACTTCGGCTACGAAGCAAACAACCCGGTCGAGACTGCGAATCACATGAAGGGCCTGCAAGACTTCTTCAACGCCATCAGCATTGCCAACCTGCCCGGCACCGGAACTGGCGGTGTGTATTACGTCCGTGGCGGCTACGGAAACAACGATGGCCTGGTTCCGCGCTCTCCCAGCCCCAACGTGGAAGCGCTCTTCCCGGGCAGCGACGACCATCCGGGCTACTCTGACGCGCAAATCAGCGAAGCACTTCTGGCCGATGAGATCAACGCCATCGCCAGCAGCCCCTACTGGCCGAATAGCGCCATCATCATCACCTACGATGAGACCGATGGCCTTTACGACCACACCGTTCCGCAGATCCGCAACTTCGATGCACTGGGCTATGCGCTCGATCAGGGGCCGCGCATCCCTGCCATCGTGGTCTCGCCCTATTCCCTGGTGCACGGAATTTCGCACGAAGCCTCGGAACACGGCTCGGTCATCAAGTTCATCGACCAGCTCTTCAACCTGACTCCGCTGGCGGACCTGCCGGACGAAGCCAAGGCCATGAAACTCGGTAAGACCCTGTTCGGGCAATCGAACCTTGGGCCCACCGACGGCGCGAACACCAAGATCGGCGCCTTGTTCTCCGCCTTTGACTTTGGGCGGCTGCAGCAGGGATCCGCTGGGGCGCTTCCGCCAAGCTACGCGATGATCAACCCGACTGACATTACGAGCCTGCCTCACTGGGGCGCGAATGGATGCCGCATCCTGAGTATCAATCCGACCGATTACCAGAACGGAGTATTGGTCGATCCGGCTCCGGCGGACTTCAACCCGCGGCCGAGTTCAAACCCCGGTCTGCCGACCACACCCGGCTGGCCAACTAACTAACTTCTCCGTGGTGGAGGGCGATCGGATCTTTTGTCCGGTTGCCCTTCTTTCACGTCAGTATTGCGGCACGTAGGCAGGAATCGGTTCGGCAGAAACAACCGTTAAATGGAGTGAACATCTTCTATGCGAAGGATGCTTTTTTCGTTCGTCCTTTTTCTCGTTGTCATTCTCTTGGCCAATGTTGTTCCGGAAGCCCTCGCAGTCTCAAAGCCAACGTCAACAACCCTTAAAAAGGTGCGCGCGGCCGGAACCGTATCCTGCGGTGTAGATACGGAAGAGCCGGAATGGACGCTGGCCGACGCACACGGAAATCACTCCGCTTTGGATAGCGACATTTGTAAGGCTGTAGCAGTTGCCGTTCTCGGAGCGGATGCCAAGGCCACCATTAAATACTTTCGCGATGAAGCCAGCAGCTTGGCGGCGCTCAAGTCTGGGGCGATTGACCTGCTCGCAACCGCTTCCGTCAACTTCCGTAACGACAATGGCAGCTTCAGCTTCGCTCGCCCGATTTTCTATGACTTTCAGGGATTCCTGGTTGATAAGAGTTCAGGTATTACCTCGCCCAAGGATTTTGCCGGAAAGAAGGTTTGCTTTCTGACAGGAACGGAAATCGAGGCGCAGGTGAATAACTACATGGAGCGAGAGAAGATCAACTTTCTAAGAGCGCCATTTTCGGAAGAGGGCGAGATGGAAGCCGCCTTGGTCACGGGAAATTGTGCCGCCATCACGGCTGACGTCTCACAGCTGGCCTATGAACGCATTGCCTTCAAACACCTGGCTCCGAAATACGTAATCATGCCTGACGTTGTAGCGAACGATCCGCTCGCTCCGGCGGTTCGTGCGGACGATCCGCAATGGCGTGCGATCATCGATTGGACGATGCAAGCTCTGATCCAGGCCGAGGAACTGGGAGTCACGCAGTCGAATGTAAAGGAAATGAGAAAGAGCGACGACATCGTCATCCGGCGACTGCTGGGCGCGCACCGCGGCTGGGGACAATTCCTCGGATTGGATGACGAGTGGGCCGGGCGCGCCATCGAGGCGGTTGGGAACTATGGCGAGTTGTTCGGGCGCGACTTGGGATCTGGATCTGCAATGAAACTGGACCGCGGCGTTAACAATCTCCGGAACCACGGTGGCCTCATGTTTTCCGATCCAATCCGCTGAAGGATATGTCGCCGCTTTGAAAGGGCGCGGCACGACGCTCGCCTCGCAAGGAATCGAGTTTGCAACCGAACCGCCCCGTGCGAAACTGTCTGCATGAAAGTCGTCGCTGTGATTCCAGCACGGCTGGCTTCGACGCGCCTGCCGCGCAAAATGCTGCGCGAAATTGCCGGCGTGCCGCTGATCGCCTGGGTGTACCGCGCTGTCGAACGTTGCCAGTCGCTCGACGAGGTTGTGGTGGCCACCGATTCGGACGAGATTTTACGCTGCTGCCAAAAGCGTGGCATCTCCGTGCGCATGACGTCTCCCACTCATCGCTCGGGCACTGAGCGCGCGCACGAAATCTCGGGCGCACTCGCAGCGGACGTTTATCTGAATATCCAGGGCGACGAACCTCTTACACGCCCGGAACACATTGCAAGCCTGCTGGCCTTGATGCAAATGCCCGGGATCGAGGTAGGCACGCTGAAAACGCTCGCCGCCGAAGTGGACATCAATAATCCGGGCGCCGTAAAGGTTGTGACCGACACCTCCGGCAGAGCGCTGTATTTTTCGCGCGCCGCCATCCCGCACGATCGCGATGGCACTCACCCGCGCTACTACAAGCACCTTGGACTCTATGCGCACACAAAAAACGCGCTGGACAGATTCGTCCGCTGGCCCGAGTCCTCACTCGAACGCGTCGAACGGCTTGAGCAATTACGATTCCTGGAGAATGGCGTCCCCATCTATGTCGCCGAAACGCCGTTCGACACCGTGGGTGTCGATACCGAAGAGGACCTGTGCCGGGTGGAAGAAATCCTGCAAAAAGAGAAGAAGTAGACGCCGGATTTCAGAGGCAAGCGTGAAGTTGACCGACATCTTTTAGCGCCCTCCGAGATAGTGGATAATCTTTAACCAAGGGCTTACGACGCCTATTGTAGGATTGCGTAGTCATGGGGTCTTCATCGGAAGGTTGGCGAAAGGTCGAGACCTTGTTTCATGAGGCTCTCGAAATGACGCCGGAGGCGCGCTCGGCGTTCCTCGACGAAAAATGTACGGGCGATGCCCTGCTGCGACAGGAAGTCGAATCCCTGCTGGCTTCCGCCGGACAACCGCTGGACTTCCTGCAAAAGCCGGTGCTGGAAGCGGCAAACCGCATGATCGTGGACGACCGGCACAAGACGATTGCTGCCGGTACGCAACTGGACCATTACAAAATCATTTCCCGGCTGGGCGCCGGCGGCATGGGCGAGGTCTACCTGGCGGAGGACACACGTCTACGCCGCAAGGTTGCGCTCAAGACGATTGCGCCCGAACTCACCCAGGATGAGCGCGGGCTGCGCCGTTTTGAACACGAGGCCCATGCGGCATCGGCCTTGAATCATCCCAACATCCTTACTATTTATGAATTCGGGCAGGCGGATGGAATGCGCTTTATTGCTTCCGAGTTCATCGAAGGTGTAACCCTGCGCCAGAAACTGTTTACCGGCAAGCTTGAACTGAACTCTGCGATTGACATCGCCATGCAGGTTGCGAGCGCTCTTGCCGCTGCGCACGATGGCGGAATTGTTCATCGCGACATCAAGCCAGAGAACGTCATTGTTCGCAAAGACGGAATTGTTAAGGTCCTCGATTTCGGAATCGCCAAGCTGGGTGAGTCGCGCGCCGGCGGAACACTCGTTTTGAACGCTTCGACCTCCTCGATCAGCCAGCCGGGGATGGTACTGGGTACCGCAAAGTATATGTCGCCGGAGCAGGCACGGGGACTTGAGGTCGACGCGCGCAGCGACATTTTCAGCCTGGGATCGCTGATTTATGAGTTGGTCACCGGAAAGACCGCGTTCGACGGCAAGACCACCAGTGACGTGATCGCGGAAATCCTGAAGGCCGAGCCTCCCGCGCCGGTTGAGTTTGCGCCCGATCTGCCCTACGAGGTCGAGCGGATCATCAGCAAGGCGTTGCGCAAAGACCGTGCGACTCGCTATCAATCGGTACGAGACTTGCTGATTGACCTCCAGGACTTCAAGAAGGAGTGGGAGTTTCAAGCCAAGCTGCAGGGCGCGGCAAATCCCGAGGGCGCCAAGACGGGATCGGGGTGGCGGACGCCGGCGCGCGGTGCGGCCCTCACCCCGGCCGCGGGAAGACGCATTCCAGACCAGAAGTGGCTATGGGCCGCTCTGGCCGCCTTGTTAGTGGTGGTGGGCGGCTTTTCTGCGTACTTTGTTCGGAAGTCGAGTATCGCGGCCACCTCGGCGCATCCCCGCAGCCTGGCGGTCCTGCCTTTCAGAAACCTGAAACAGGATGCGGAGACCGACTTCCTCGGATTTTCACTGGCGGACGAAATTATCACCAAGCTCAGCTATGTCAATACGCTCACGCTTCGGCCGTCCTCTTCCATCGATAAGTATCGCAACCAGATTATCGACCCGAAAAAAGTGGCCGCCGATTTGAACGTGGATACGTTGCTGACGGGCAGCTTCATCAAAGACGGCGACGACCTCAGGATCAGCACTCAGCTGATCGATGTGAAACCGGACAGAATTTTGTGGCGGGAAACCATCGATGTGAAGTACGACAAGTTGCTGACCGTGCAAGATCGCGTCTCGCAACAGATCATTAAGGAATTGGAGCTGAGCCTTTCGCCCGCGGAAGCCGCGAACCTCAAGCCCGAAAAGCCGATCAGCGCCCTGGCTTACGAGTACTATCTGCGCGGCATCGACCTTTATTCGCTCAATCAGTTCGCTTCCGCGATCGGGATGCTGGAGAAGTCGACCTCGATTGAACCGAACTATGCGCCCGCGTGGGCCCATCTGGGGCGGGCATACACCACCAAAGCGTCGCTCCAGTTCGGCGGGCGCGAGGACTACGGCAAGGCGCAGGCTGCCTATGAGAAGGCCATTGCCGTAAACCCCGCACTGGTCGAGCCGCGAATTTATTTGTCGAACTTGTTTACCGACACCGGCCGGGTGGAGCAGGCGGTGCCTTTATTACGGTCGGCTCTGCGCGACAGTCCGAACAACGCCGAAGCGCACTGGGAACTTGGCTATGCGTATCGCTTCGGCGGCATGCTGGAGGAATCGCTGGCCGAGTGCGAAAAAGCGCGCCAGAACAATCCTCAGGTCAAAATCAACAGTTCCGCGATGAACAGTTATTTGTACCTGGGCGAATACGACAGGTTTTTGCAAAGCCTGCCGGCCACCGACTCTGCCTACATCCTCTTCTACCGCGGCCTTGGCGAGTACTACGCGAACCGCCGCGACCAGGCGGCACACGAGTTCGACCGCGCGTATGAAACAGATCCCTCGTTGCTCCCGGCAACGGTGGGGAAAGCGATTAGCTACTCAATTAAGCACAACAACGCCGAGGGTTTGAAGCTTCTGAAGCAAACCGAAGGCAAGATTGAAGAACGCGGTGTAAGCGACGCTGAGGGACTTTACAAGGTGGCACAGGCCTATGCCGTGTTGGGCGACAAGGCGTCCGCGTTGCACATGCTGCGTCACAGCATCGGGGGCGGATTCTTCTGCTATCCCTACTTCGTGCGCGATCCCCTCCTGCAGAATCTTCGCAACGAACCGGAATTCCAGAGCATCATCGATCAAGCCCGCCAGCGCCACGAGCAGTTCAAAACCACGTTCTTCTAATGCGCCCGGGCCCATCCCTCCGCTGCCGCCACGCGCTTCGCAATTGCCGGATGCGAATGAAAGAGCCACTCTACCCAGCGCGCCGGCTCCTTCTCGGCCAGGTTCTGCTCGGCGAGCTTGCTCATTGAAGAAATAAAAGGCTCCACGCTGGCCACGGATTCAAAACAGTATCGGTCAGCCTGCCGCTCATTGAAACGCGAATAAGCATTGAGCGCCGGCATCAACAAGAATGAAAGTACCGTCGAAACCAGAATCAGAAGCGGAAAGTTTGCGAAGTCGGACATGGTTTCGAACAAGTGACGCCGTTCCACCGCATAGCGGAGAACTTCGTTCGCCAGCCAGAAACCACCGAAAGTGATACCGGCTTGCACCAGAATGCTCTTAAGGATGTGCTTGTGCACGTGATGTCCAAGTTCATGCGCCAGAACCGCCTCGATCTCGTCGTCGGAGTAGTTATCGAGCAGGGTATCGGCGAGAATAATGCGCCGGGTCGTTCCCAGCCCCGTAAGCGCGGCATTCGCCTTCTTGCTCTTTTCCGAGAGATGCCAGCGGTAAACGCCGCGTACGCGGGTTCCCGCCCGCTCGCTCAATACAGTCAGCCGCCTCTTCAGCTCTTCGTTTTCGAGAGGCTCGAATTTGTAAAAAATTGGGAAAAGCACAACGGGTGCAAGTTGAGCCAGCAAGACGATCAGCCCCAGAAACACAGCCCACGCAATCAGCCACCAGTATTGCGGGACGTGCCGCAACAACGAGTAAATCAGCTCCACCGCAATCGTGGCCAGCATCAGCCCCACTAGCATGCTCTTGAATTCATCCCAGAGCCACGAACGCAACCGTTGATTCGAAAGGTGGAAGCGGTGCTCCAGCCGGAATCCGTAATAGTCGAGGGGCAGCCCGATCACCTTGCTGATTAGCATCAGCATGAGGACGTAGAGAAATACGGCGAACGTATAGTTCTGCGACGCGCCCCGAAGGGCCAGATCGCGCAGGGTTCCGGTCCAACCGGTTGCGAGTAACACAATCAGCAGGCCTAGCCCGAGCGCAAAATCGCCCACACCCATCCACCGCTTGATGCGGTTGTAGCGGCGCGACTCGGCCGAATCGGCAGGCACCGGCATGGTTTCCGTTTCGATCATGACCCCGAAGTGTTGTTATTATCCTATCTTGTTTTGTGGGCGCACCAGACGCGAAAGTGTTGGAAACGAATGTCCGGTAAGCCATGATCAAAGCGCGTTTGATCCCGGTACAAGCCCGCAATCAAGGGTGCAGGGCGAACCGTTCGGCGTTTTCGAGAATTTCCTTTACTAGCTCCGGCGTCGCCGCTTCCACGTATATCCGCAGCAGGCGCTCGGTTCCGGATGCGCGAAACAGTACCCACGGATCGGCAGCA
>Ga0182014_10002213_pt1 | contig 24746 bp, 21 predicted proteins | sample 612S2DmetaG_FD_120489 | JGI IMG/M metagenome (GOLD analysis project Ga0182014, IMG submission 120489) | Permafrost microbial communities from Stordalen Mire, Sweden - 612S2D metaG | ecosystem: Environmental > Terrestrial > Soil > Wetlands > Permafrost | place: Sweden: Stordalen | collected...
AACATCCCATCCTGAATCCGCTCGTCTCCACGCATATTTGTTAGACGAATGAGATTGCAGACCCGCCTCGGAAAACCGGGCCTTTTTCAACAAGTTCCTAGAGCTGTTCTCCAATAGATGTAGCCCTTTTGAGACCGTGCAAGGTGGCTTTTTCTTGGGGAAAAAGCCACTCGGCCGCAGTGGCGGTGTAAAGCAATTGGAGAACAGCTATAGCCAGATCTCTGACCGCGTGATTTCATATCTTTGAATCCGTGGTTTACCAGCTCTCAAAATCAAGACCTGGGGCACCAGCATTGATACAACTTCAAGCGGTCAGGGACCTAGAAAACGAAGCTGGTTTTTGCGAGACGCTCCCGCAAGTTACGGCGTGAGAACTGCGCGCGCAAAGAGTCTTGCCCGCTGAGCTACTTCGCGCGCCGCCATGCATAGAGCGGAAAATGGTTGGCCAACTCGGCAACTTCGCCGCGAATATGCTCAAGAGCCGCATCGTCGTTGCGCTGCTCCAGGGCCTTGGTGATCCAGAGAGCAATCTGCCGCATCTCCGGCTCCTTCATGCCGCGGGTGGTGAGCGCGGGCGTGCCGATGCGAATGCCCGATGGCTTGAGAGGCGGATTGGTATCGTAGGGAATGGCGTTCTTGTTGACCGTGATGCCGGCGTTGCCCAAGGCCAACTCAGCCTCAGAGCCCAGGATGCCTTTCTGGAAGACGTCCACCAAGATCAAATGGTTGTCAGTACCGCCGGAAACGAGACGGAAGCCGGCCTCGCTGAGAGCAGCGGCCAAGACCTTGGCATTGGCGACAATCTGCGCGGCATAGGTCTTGAACTCCGGCCTTAGCGCTTCGGCCAGGGCTACCGCCTTGGCAGCCACAATATGCACCAGCGGACCACCCTGCTGGCCGGGAAAGACTGCCTTGTCAACGGCCGCAGCCAGCGCCTGAGTGCAGAGAATCAGCCCGGCGCGGGGTCCGCGCAGCGTCTTGTGGGTGGTGGTGGTGGTGATGTGCGCATAGGGCACGGGCGAGGGATGTACGCCGCCCGCCACCAAGCCAGCGATGTGCGCCATGTCGAAGATGTAGATCGCACCCACCTTGTCGGCGATCTGGCGCATCCGGGCAAAATCCCAGAGACGCGGGTAGGCGCTAGCGCCTCCGATGATAACCTTGGGCTTCTCGCGCTCGGCGATGGTTTCCATTTCGTCATAGTCGATCAGCTCGGTGTCACGCCGAACGCTATAAAATGTGGGCCGGTAGAGCTTGCCGCTGAAACTCAGCTTATGCCCATGGCTAAGGTGGCCGCCGTGGGCAAGAGACAGGCCCAGAATGGTGTCGCCGGGCTGCAGAACCGCCATGTAAGCCGCGGCGTTGGCCTGCGAGCCAGAGTGCGGCTGCACATTCGCGTGCTCGGCACCGAAGAGCTGTTTGGCGCGTTCACGGGCAAGGTTTTCCACGACATCCGTGAATTCGCATCCACCATAGTAGCGCCGCCCAGGATAACCCTCGGCGTATTTGTTGGTGAAGACGGAGCCGGCTGCTTCCAGAACCGCTTCGGAGACAAAGTTTTCACTGGCAATCATCTCCAACCCCTCGTGCTGGCGGAGGGTTTCCTTTTCAAGAGCAGCAGCAACATCGGGGTCGGCTTGGGCGAGAGGCAAAGACATGCGGTCAGTCATATAGGGAATTTTAGCCCCTTTACCCGCTGTTTTAACAGACGGAGGGGAAGAGCTTTATGTGGGGGTGAAACCCACGTATCCCTTCGGAATGAGGATTCCCGCAGGGTGTACAGCCGTTCCCTTTCAAAGCTCTGAACTAATCAGAGATTCTCTAGCGGGTCAGCGCTTCTTCCTGGGCTTCAGTTAATTCCTGCTGCGCTTCAGCTAAACGGGCGGAATCCGAATCGACGATGGCCGCGTTTCCGCGAGCGGCCTTCTCGTCGCGCAGGGCCTTAAAGGCCCGGTAGACAAAGGAACCCATATACCAGCCGTCGATGTACTGGTAGGGCGTTTCGCCGGTGGTGTAGTGGCCACAAGGGAGCAGGCGCGGCTCGAAGTTGAGGCCGACGCGCTTGAATGCCTCCAGCACCTGCAGCGAGTACTCGAGGGGGAAGGTCAGATCGTAGTTGGCATAGACGACCAACACCTTTTTAAGCGCGCCGTCAGCTTCAGGGCTGACGATCTTGTCGTAGTAACTGCACGGGCTGACGGCTGCCCACAGATCCCGGATGCGTTTCTGCGAGAGACCTGCCTCGGTCAGCGCCTGTTGAATATGGCGAGTGCTTTGACCCGCCCAGACTACATCTCCGAAGGCTGTTGACGCATGGTTGAAGGCATTCACGCGCAGGCGCGGGTCATGCGCGCTGGCCAGGAAGGCGTAGCAGGAGCCCAGGCTGGTTCCCTGGACGCCAAAGTGTTCGTAGCCCTGCTCCTCCAGCCAGTCAAGGCAACAGCGAATGTCTACCACCGCCTGACGGCAGGCGGAGAGGGTGCGGCCGATGTTGGCGCTGACGGCGTAGTCGGAGCGCTCCAGCTCAGCGGGACGGCGAATGTCGTGGTAGGGCTGGGAGAGCCTGAGCGCTGAGATGCCCATCTTGTTGAAGATGGTGCAAAGCGAGTTATGACTGAAACCGTCAGCATTCCACTGCGGTATAACCACGATGGCCTGCTTGGGGCGGCTCGGATCCTTGTGCGGCGGCGCCGGGTACCAGCGCGCGTTCACAAGGTCGTTTTCAGGGTAGGGTGTGCGCTCCGGCGAGGTGAAGCGCAGAAACTGCGCCTTCGGGATCTTTCCCTGGGCAGCCTTTCGCTTGATTGCGGCGTCCTGGGCCAGCGTCTCCGGGCGCACGTTGGTGGGAAAGAGCTCCGGATCCCGCTCTTCCAGACGATAGTCGGTGGGCCGCTTGTAGCCAAAGAAACTGTCGCTGTGGTGAATGAGGAACTGGTTAATATGGACCATGGCGGCCTCAGCCAGCGCAGGATCAGCCGCGACCTCCGGTCCTGGCAACACCTCCGCAAAGCCGTTCTCGCGAAGAAACGGCTCAATCCACTCGAAACCCCACTCCAGCGGGCGCACTACGCGATTTTCATCGCGTGTGGTCAGCCGGGTCTCCCACTCGTACATCCAGCGTGCATATCTTTGCTTCAACATTGGCTTATTTCAAGTTTACCAGCGCGAAGGGGCCGGCGAACGGGAGACGAAGCCACGCACAGCACTTCCGTGTTCGCTTTAGGCGCGCCTCAGGCGTATCCGCCAAGCCGCCAGCCAGCCAAGGGTGAGAGCTGTAATGAGCGCGATGATGCCGAGGGAGATGACGCAATAGAGACACCAAACGGTGAGAACGTCTCTCTCAATGTGTGTCAGATAGAGTGCATACCCAAGCCCGATGAGCGAGGCAAGGAAGACCAGCGTCCGCCGCCGTATGAGCGCCAGGCCAGCCAACGCCAAATAGCCGGCTATGCCGATAGCAGCTACGGGAATGTGCGCAATCTCGGCGAAGGGACTGTGGTTCACGATTCCGCAATCCCACTTCTCGTTGATGGAGCAGGGCTGGACTTCAGTGGAATAGTGAACGCGCAGAGCCAACAGGGAAACCATCGCTCCAGCAAGGGCCAGGATTGCAATCAGATATCGCATGGTTGTGAGTCTGATGCTACCAGACGGCCCGGCGCACGCTACCATGGATACATGGACTTGGGGCTGCATGGCGGAACTCGGGTGGCATTCTTCGGCGGCAGCTTTGACCCGCCCCACCTTGGCCATCTGGGGGTGGCACGGGCTGCCCAAGCGGCGCTCGGCCTGGACGTAGTGCTTTTCGCGCCGGTGGGCGCACAGCCGCTCAAGCCGAGGGGCTCGACCGCCGGCTTCGAAGACCGGCTGGCGATGACCCGGCTGGCGATTGCCGCAGACACGGGGTTTGCCGTCTCACTGGTTGATGCGCCCAATCCGTCGGGCGAGCCCAATTACACGCTGGATACGCTGCTCAGACTGCGCACGGAGCTACGGCCGGAGGGAGAGCTATTTTGCCTGATGGGAGCCGACTCGTTTGCCGGGCTCAAACGCTGGCATCTAGGCGCCGAGATTCCGTTTGTGGCGCCGCTGATTGTGGCTTCGCGGCCGGGAGAGCGGCTGGACGACCTGAAGGCCGCGCTGCCCCCGGGACTAGAGATTGAGGCTGCGGAAGAGCTGGATTTGAAGGGGTCTGAGGTTGAGATCCGCTGCTATTCGCTCCGTAACCCGGCTGGCGATAGCGCACCTTTCTACCTGCTTCCAGGGCTGGAAATCGAGATCAGCGCGAGAGAAATTCGAGACCAACTGCGGATTTGCGGGCGGGCGGGGACGGAGGCTGAGAGCAGGAGGCCGGAACGCGCTTTGCTTCCCGGTTCCGTTTCGGAGTACATCCGCGCCCACGGTCTGTATTGTTGACTTGCCCCTGCTTGATTGAAGGGCTACGATGAAGCTCGGAGAGCGATCGCAACGAATGGCTACCGTCGAGCAACACCATCAGCAAACCCGAATCCTCGTGCAGGCCGCCGCGGCGGTCTGTGAAGACAAAAAGGGCGAAGACACCCGCATCCTTGAGCTTGATCCGATCGACGCGGGCCTGTCGGACTTCTTCCTGGTTACCTCGGCCAGCAATGACCGCCAAGCCATCGCCATCGCCGACGAGATCGAACACCGGCTGAAAATGGAGTTTGGGGTTATGCCCAACTCCGTTGAAGGCCGACGGCACGGCGAGTGGATTCTGCTGGACTATGTGGACTTTGTGGTTCATGTCTTCCTGACTGAGCGGCGCGCATTTTATGACATTGAAAGGCTGCGCAAATCCGCCCGGCCGCTTACCCCGGCCGAGTTCGACGCCGAGCTAAAGGTCGCGCTGGCCAAGAAGACTGTGGCGGCGCGCAAAAAGGCTACCGTGAAGGCCAAACCCGCAGCTACCAAGGCGAAGAAGGCCGTTGTCAAAGCCGCGCCCAAGGCTAAAAAGGCTCTCAAAGCCGTTGCGGTGAAGGCAAAGGTAGTGAAGCCGGTGGCGAAAAAGGCCGCGGTCAAGAAGATTGCGGCAAAATCGGTTCCTGTCAAGAAAGCCGCGGCGAAGAAGGCGACAAAGAAAACAGCAAAGACGAAGAAGAAGTAGTCAGCAGGCCCCAGGGGACGGCTGACGCCGGGTGTATCTCAATGCACACGGTTCAGTTGCTAGGCCTGTGAACTTTGGAGTTCACTTATTTGGGGGATTTTCAGCGAATTTTACCCCGATTTAGGTGTTTTTAGGCCAGTTTAGATGCAAAAAGGCCGCGGCGTTGAGCCGCGGCCTTTCTTGTGTCGTGAGTACTGCATTTAGAATTCGAACTTCAACGAAAGCTGCATAGTGCGAGCGTTGTTGTTGAAGATCTCGTTCGGTTTATTGAAGAGGGTATTCCCCGGAGTCAGCATCTCGTGTTGGGTCGTTCCCGTGTAACCAACTGAGTTGATATTGTTGATCGATCCCGGAACGTACTGGGACTTGTTAATCACGTTCCAGATCTGCGCGCCAAAGAGAAACTCGGTCTGTTTGTACAGGGCAAAACGCTTCTGCACTGACACGTCAAGATCTTTGATCCCCGGCAGTTCCAAGTCGTTGCGTTTGCCGTTCGGAATTGTTCCCGGTCCCGCCGCTATGTAGTAAGTGTTCGGGGTAATGGGAGCCCAACCGACCGCGTCACCGGTGCATGTGGGCTGACTTCCATCTCCTACATACACATTCTCGCAACCATAGGAGGCATGGTAAGTTGGACCGGAGCCGTAGGATGATGGTAGATTCGGATCCCAGATCTCATTGATGTCGGAACCGGTTCCCTTCTTGCCTAGAGGGTTGACAAACGCGCGATCACCCGCAGCGTCGCCGTTGAGGTTGGCGTCGTAACCGGACTGGACCGTAGCGTACTCACCAGTCTGGAATGTGAAGACCGGCGAAATCTCCCAGCCTCCAAGCGCTTCCCTCTCCAGCAGGTTGCCGGACGACTTGAAGAACGGGAAGTCATAGACCATGGCATACGAGAAGCGGAATTTGTGGTCGAGAGCAGACCGTGACCAGTCATCCTTCACGTTGCGGAAGTCCTGCGGACGCCGCGGTGTGAGGTAGGTGGAGAATGCGGTGGCTGTGGCGTCGTCCATCGTTTTGCTCCACGTGAAGGCAGCGTTGAAGAGCAGCCCGTGCGCGAAGCGGCGGGTCAACTGCGAAGCCAAACCGTGGTAGCTCGAGGACGAGTAAGGCATGAACGCAACGATGTTCGAGTAAAACCCGGCAGCCTCGTAAGCCGGTACATAGTTATCGGCGGTATCCTCAAGCACTGTATAGGGGTACGCCGTGGCGGAAGTGTTTCCAGCAACTCCGCCATTCCAGGGCACGTTAACATTCGGGATCAGATTGCCTGATACGGGATCGGTAATCTGATTTGGATCGCCCCCGTTGTTCCCGAGGGTAGAGTCAAAGGACTCATACAAGTGGTTGGTCGCATTGATGCCGTTCTGGATGTTGATGCGGTTCTGCGTGGGCAGATGAACGCTGTGGTTCCCGACGTAACGAACTTCCGCGGTGTAGTTCTGCGCGAAGGTCCGCTCGATGCCCAGGCTCCAGTTTTCCGCATAAGGCAGCTTCTGGTCTGGGACATAGGAGCTAGTCGATGCGCGCTGTTGAGCAAGCGTTGAGAAGTTGGAGTGTGCCGGGAGGCCACCGCCGGCCAGGAAGCCCGTGGTCTGGATGGTGAGGCTGGGTACGTCTTCCGTGACCTGATACTGGGGCGCGGCAGAGAGAATGCCCAGGTTGTCATAGAGCACGTCATAGCCCATGCCGAAACCGCCACGTACAACGGTCTTGGAGTCGGGGGAATACGCAAACCCAATGCGAGGAACAAAGTTTGCCTTCTGCGCCTTGGGAACTCCGAAGGTAATCAGGCCCGGGACGCTGGCAGCGCTGTTGGCGCTCTGTTGCTGCTCGCCCAGAGGAACGCCGGTGTATTCGTAGCGAACGCCCAGGTTCAGGGTGAGTTTCTGGTCGACCTTCCAGTCGTCCTGAAGGTAGCCATACATCACCTTCTCGTTGCCGTAGTAAGTGGGGCTTGCGCCGGGAGCGGTCGCATTCCGTTCGCCCAGATAGCTAGGCGACAAATCCTGGAGGAACTGTCCCAATCCCGATTGCCCCGTTGCATTCTTCGTCCACTCGTAGTCGCCGCGCGCGCGCTGCACAAACAACTGCGGCGAGATCACGTCGCGGAACTCGAAGCCGCCCTTGAAGGTATGCCTGCCCTTGATGTACATCACCGCATCAGATCCCTGATAGGTGTTCTGAATCGTCGCCTGGGGCGCGTTGGGGTCGGGTCCAATATTCACGCCCAGATCGACAAGGACAATGTTCGGGAAAGCGTCCAACCCTGGGTAAGTTCCGGCAGCGGGGGTTTCGTTGTAAAAGCGGTTATACCCGATGCGAAGCTCATTGGTCAGATTGGGTGTGAAGGTGTGGAACTCGGACAAAGTCGCCAAGTGGTAGAGGTTAGGCGAGGAGAGCCAGAAGACCGGGAAGGTGGCAGCGGTATCCGGCCCAGTGGTTTTGTTGTACAGATAGCGAGCGCGAATGCTGTCCTTCTCGCTCGGCGTGTAATCGACCGAGTTAAGGGTCTTATAATTATTCTGGTAAGATCCCGCCAGAACGCTCACATCGCCAATCGGGATCGAGGTTGCTCCAACTAAAACGGTCTGCGGGCAAATCGCATCGTTGGGTCCCGCCTGCGTCACGGCAACGGGGCTATACGTCTTGTAAACTGTGAGGTTGGTGGAAGAAATTCCCGGCAACCCCGCGAGGGTGGTGAAACCGGCTGCAGTGGGGGCGCAGAAGGAAGACGTGCTGCCCGGGGCTCCAATCGGCTCCTGCTCGTAGTTGCTGAAGAAGAACAGCTTGTTTTTGAAGATCGGGCCGCCCACCTGGCCGCCGAAGCGGTTGTCGTCGAAGCGGGCATTAGAGGGGTTTGAAGAACTGAACGTACGCGCCACGCCGGCATCGATGGCGTTCAGATTACGATTCTGAAAGTATTCGTACGCTAGGCCATGGAACTGGTTGGTGCCGCTCTTGATGATGGTGTTGAACTGGCCGCCATTTGAGTGGCCATACTCTGCCGAATACTGGTTCTGTAGGGAGGTGAACTGAGCGACCGCGTCGCTGGGAACTGTGAGCAGTGGTCCGGGGACCGACTTGTCGTTGTTGTCAATTCCCTCAACCGTGTAGTTGTTGTCGGTAGGCCGCTGGCCACCAACTGCGGGGCCGGTGCCCTGTCCCACGCCGCCGGAAGAAGAGACGCCGGCAGTCATCAGGGTGAGATTCAATACATTGTTCGTCGCCGCCGGAAGCTCGGTGAGCTGTCTGCTGCTGAAACTTGTTTCCAACTGCGCGGTTGTGGTGTCCAGCGCCACGCCGGCTTCCGCGGTCACTTCAATCGACTCGTGTGCGGAAATCTGGAGGACTATGTTCGCGGTGGAGACTTTATTCAGCTCAACCGCGAAATCCCTCAACACATACCTGGAAAAGCCGGGAGCCGACCCCGTAACGTCATAGTTGCCCGGGGGAAGGTTCACGAGGCGATATTCTCCTGCCCCGCCCGTCGTAGCCGTATACGTGACTCCGGTCGCTACGTTCTTAGCCACCACCGTGGCCCTAACCACCACAGCTTTAGTAGCGTCTGTGACCGTGCCGGTGATATCACCGCTAATGGCCTGTGCGTGAGCGACAGGAACCGTGAAATTCGTAACGAAGCCGGCCATCGTCAGAAGGCCCAGCGCTAAAACCGTACTTTGCAACCGGATAAATCGCATTGACTTCCTCCAGAAAATCAGTGAAAACCGAAAGCCCCTTTGGGGGAACTTCTCGATCCGCTTATTGTGCTTCTGCGTTTCGAATGGGCGTAAATAGACTCGACCCAAGAAAGCGATGCACGAGTAGTGCTAATTAGTATGCAGGTTGGTTGCCATTCTCCCAAAGCGGGGAGTTTGATTTGTATGTGATTGAAAACAAAATAGTTTTATATCCATCTCAACGAGTGCGAAAAATGGCAATCTATGAGATTTCATAGAGCAATCTATGGGAATCCCGAAAATAGACACTTGCCTTGATTTTTGGCGGGTGTGGCGGCGGAAGTGCAAGATCCTATTGTGGTAGGAGTCTCGCGCTGCACTAGCTCGATGGCAGGTTGCGGTGAAGATTACCTCGTGGATGCAATCTTCGGTGCGGTGGGTTATTCTCTGCCCATGAACCTAACCTTGGCGCATATCGGGGCACGCTTTGGCGCGAAGGACGAATTCGAGGCCCTTACGGCGGTTTATCTTGGGCGTTGCGCGGCCTTTGCGCACTGCAAGACAGAGGCGTTCCGCACGGAGGAGGCGCTGCTGGATTGGCTGGAAAAACAGCAGGGCCGCACATCCGCCGTGGCAGTGCTGCTGGACAGCCGGGGGCGGCAGATGAGCTCCGAGGCTTTTGCCGCGTGGCTGGGCACGAAGCGCGACGAGGGGATGCAGCAGGTTGTGTTCGCCGTGGGGCCGGCCAGCGGCTGGTCTGAGGCGGCTCGGGCGCGGGCTCAACTGCTGCTTTCGCTGGGGCCGATGACGATGGCGCACGCGCTGGCGCGGCTGGTGATGGCCGAACAGGTGTACCGGGCGGTTACGATTCTGACGGGCCACCCGTATCACGGGGGACACTGAGCATGCACAGCTCACAGCGGACAGCTTACAGATAACAGTTCTCGAAACCCGCTTCGAGACGCAAACTCAATTGGCGATTGCCTGCTGTTCGCTATCTGCTGTTCACTGTAAGCTGAAGGCTGATATGACCGATTCAAGGCGAGGACTGATTCTGATCAATACCGGCGCGGGCAAGGGCAAGACCACTGCCGCCCTAGGCACGGGCCTGCGCGCCGTGGGCAACGGGATGCGGGTACTGATGATTCAGTTTCTGAAAGGCTCGTGGCATTATGGCGAATTGGACGCGGTGGAAGCCTTCGGCGAGAACTTCGTGCTGAAGCAGATGGGCCGGGGGTTTGTGAAGGTGGGCGGCGCGGAGACCGATCCGGAGGATGTTCGGCTGGTGGAGGCCGCGTGGGCCGAGGCGCGCGAGGCCATCTACAGCGGCGAGTGGGATATGGTCATTCTGGATGAGATCAACTACGCCATCAGCTATGGGATGTTGGACGCCGCGGCGGTGGCTGAAGCACTGCGCGGCCGGCCGGAGATGGTGCACGTGATTCTGACCGGGCGCAACGCTCACCCACTGCTGGTGGAGCTGGCCGATACGGTGACCGAAATGCGCGAGGTGAAGCACGCCTACCAGAAGGGAATTCTGGCACAGCGCGGCATAGAATATTGAAAGCAGCACACAGCGAACAGCGGACAGCTATCAGTTCCCCCTAGCCCGCATGAGCCGCTAACCGTCAACTGTCTGCCGTTTCAGAGAGAGGTCGAATGTCCTGGTTCAAGCGTGAAAGTGGCGAGTACGGTCCCGGCCCCAGGGGTACCGCAGAAGCGGCTGAGTCCCGAGTGCGCACCGAGGGCTTGTGGATCAAGTGCGTGGGCTGCCGCGAGGTGATCTGGAAGGCGGATCTTCTCGCGAACCTGAATGTGTGTCCCAAGTGCCAGCACCACTTCAGGATCGGAGCGCGAGAGCGGATTGATTTGCTTCTGGCGCCGGGCTATCAGCTGGTGGACGGCGGACTGCGCTCGACCGACCCGTTGAACTTTACCGATGTGAGGCCCTATAAGCAGCGGCTTTGGCAGGCGCAAGAGGCAACCGGCCTCGACGACGCAATTCTCAATGCGGTGGGACAACTCGGCCCGCATGAGGTGGTGGTCAGCGCCATGGAGTATGGCTTCATTGGCGGGTCAATGGGCGCTGTGGTGGGTGAGACGATTGCGCGCGCCGTGGACCGCGCGCGGGTGAGCAGGAAGCCGCTGATCGTTGTGGCCGCCTCCGGCGGGGCGCGCATGATGGAGGGCGTGGTGAGCCTGATGCAGATGGCGAAAATCTCGACCGCCCTGGGACAATTGGACGACGCAAGAGTGCCTTACATCTGTGTGCTGACGGACCCCACGACGGGCGGAGTTACCGCCAGCTTCGCCATGCTCGGCGACCTGAATATTTCAGAACCCGGGGCGCTGATCGGCTTCGCCGGACCTAGAGTTATCGAGCAGACGATTCGCCAGAAACTGCCCGAGGGCTTTCAACGCTCAGAGTTTCTGCTGGAAAAGGGGTTTCTGGATGCGGTTGTACAGCGGCGGGAGATGAAGGATTATCTTATTCGCGCGCTGGATTTTATGAAGGTTTCAGCGGTGGCGTGAGGATTCCTCTTTATAACCCTATATACGAGCATCTTAGCGGAGTTGAAAGGGTTCTGGATATTTCTATCGATGCAGCAAGTTAGCCCCGCTTCGCGGGAATAGCGAGTTAGCAAGTTAGCGGGTTTGACGCGACGACCCAAGTCTCTTAACGAAGGGTTTCGTTCTATTGAGTCCATGGTTTCCCAGGTCTCAAAATCGAGACCTGGGGCACCCATCATTGGTACAACTTCAAGCAGTCAGAGGTTCAACGCGTCTCGTTACGCGGCCTTCAGATGCGCATGGGCATGAGGACGTAGCGGTACTTGTACTCGGCGTCGGGGTCTTCGGGGCGCATCTGGCCGGCGGATTGGGAGTCCTTGAACTCGAGGCGGACCTCGCCTTCGTTGCCTAGGGCTTTGAGGAAGTCGAGGATGTAGACAGAGTTGAAGCCGACGGCGATGGGGTCGCCGGAGTACGGCGTGTCGATGGTGTCTTCGCTCTCGCCGGATTCCGTGGAGTTGGCGCTGATCTTGAGTTCGTTGCTTTCGAGACGCAGGCGGATAGCACCGGAGCGCTCATCGGCAAATTGAGCGACGCGCTCGATGGCCGCGGCTAGCTCACTGGAGCGGACGACGGCAAACTTGGTGTTGTCGCGCGGCATGACGGCCTCAAAGTTGGGGAATTGGCCGGAGAGCTTGCGGGTGCTCAACGTGCGATGACCAACGCGGAAGAAGAGGGTGTGCTCATCGTCAGAAAACTCTACTTTTTCGACGTCGGAGTTTGAGAGCAACTGTTGCAACTCCTGAAGGGCTTTGCGAGGGATGAGAACGCGCTTCTCGCCACTGATGCCTTCGAGGACCTCGTTGGGCTTTTCGACGTAGGCGAGGCGATGGCCGTCGGTGGCGACCATGGCAAGCGATTCAGCCTTGATGACCAGCAGGGCGCCATTTAGGGTGTAGCGCGACTCTTCGTTGGAGATGGCGAAGATGGTGTGACTGATGAGCGTCCGGAGCGCAACTGCGGAGATAACGGTGGCGGCGACAGAGGGAAACTCGGGAACCTGCGGGTAGTTGGCGCGCGCCATGCCGACCATCTTGGTGTTGGAGCGGCCGCTGCGGATCTGAACCCAGTGGTTATCGAGCAGCTTGATGGAGATGTCCCCGTCAGGAAGCAGTTTGATGTAGTCGTAGAGCTTGCGCGCGGGAATGGTGCAGGCTCCGGGCTTTTTCACCTTGGCCGCGGCGCTGGTGCGGATGGCCTGGTCGAGGTCGGTGGCGGTGATGTTGAGGCGGTCGTCCTCGGCCTCGATGAGAAAGTTGGAGAGAATTGGAATGGTGGTCTTGCGCTCGACGACGCTTTGCGTCGCGGTAAGCTCCTTGACCAGGTCCAAACGGCTTACGGTAATCTCCATCGCTGCCCCCGGCGCGGCCGGCTTCTCGACTTCAGTTTCCACGTTCGACATGAACCCACCCTCGCTTTACAACTGGCGAAGAAAACCCCATCGAAGCAGATTCCGCGCTGGCCACACTTTACATCATGTTGCGCCGCGAGCGGAAGTGCCTCTGTTTTCTTCTTCTTGATTGTATTCACCCGCAGCGTTCCTGTGTGGGTGGAAAACAGGGTGGTTGTCTGGATTCCGGGGGAGTTGGCGCGCTGAGCGGAATGTGCGTGGCGGATGAAGCGGGCGTGGAATGCGATGGCGGGTCTGCGAGATGAGGAGAGCGAAGCGACGGGTAGTGAGAAATGCAGTAATGATTAAGAAAAAAGACAGTAGTACCCGTAGTTGCACGAGGAAAAGTGGAAAGAAGGGTGAAGTGGTTTGGGCTGAGGAGGTTGCCATGGGGGTGAGTTTTCTAAAACGGGGCTGTGCAAATGAGCGAATTTGGAAAACAAGGTTGTGTGTGGGGTGAGAAGTCCCAAGTTTCCCACGACTCGCACAGGGAAGTGAAAACAGGCTGTGCAAAGAAGATGATTTATGTGAAAAGCGCGTCCTGGGGTGTGTGGGACAAGCAGACCGAAGGGACGAGCTATACACAGAGAACATGTCTTCCACAACTTGCACATCGTGTGGGAGAGAGGAGCAAAACTGGGGATGATTTGAACGTGGAGAGCCGGCGAAACGGATTTCCGCGTTTGGTTGCCAGTCAGGATGGTTCCCGTTCCAGTATTTGTTACGGAAGAAGGATGACGTTTTTATCAGGTTCTGATGCGGGAGGGTCCTAGAGTTGAGCTGGGAGGGCTTCTGCGTTGGGCATTGATATGGGGCGACTGGAGGATCAAGTGCTGCGAATGTCGGCGGCCGAAACGCCGGGGCGCGAGTTTTGCGAGGCCATCTCAGAGCTGGCACGGACGGGGCGATTCGCGCAGTTGCGCGACGTTCTGCCAGGCATTGTCTATGACGAGCTGTGGGCGCGGTATGAGCAGAATCCAGCAGCTTTTGTGACGAGTTGGCGAAGGCTGGCGCAGGAGATGCGGCAGGGTTTTATTCAACACGCGCGGCAGCGGCTCACATCGCTTACGCGGCTCCAGCGGGAGGGTTACGACGAGGCAACGCCGGCTTGGCAGGAGATTCAGCGCGCCTTGGACAGGCAGCAAAATGATTTGCTACGCACAGCGTTTTCCCTGGAGCTGCTGGAGCTAGTGGAGCCGGCCGTGCTGCGAGCGACGCAATTGCGCGAGTGCGTGGTGGCGGCGCCGAGTTCGCAGGAGGCTGACCGCTATTTGGACGAAGCAACGCGCTGCTATTTCTTTGGCTTGTTTACAGCGTGCGCCGTGATGTGCCGCTCGGTTCTGGAGGAAGCTATCAAACAAAAGCTGCCCACGGTGCTGACGGGGCAGATCCGTACACGCTATCGGAATACGGCCACCCTGGGTAACTTGTTGCACGAAGTGAACAACAATTTGCAAATGACAGGAATCGACGCGGAGTTTCCGCGGGTGGCCAACCTAGTGAATGATACGGGCAGAAAGGCGGTGCATCAGGGGCTTCTGTCAGAGGATGAGGCGCGCTGCTGCCTGCAAAATGCACGAGAGGCGTTGCAGTTGCTGCTGCGCTATTAGAGCCTTTTTAATGTCTCTATAATGCCAGAGTGTGGTATCCCACCCTTGCCGCAAGAACAAATACGCGGCAAGGATGGGGCACCCAGGTTACTGCGCAATTGATGCTGTCGAGCGCCGCTTGAGACGCTGCTCTTATACTTATCTTTCCATGTCCTACACCGCAGCCATCGATGAACTGAGCGCCATGGGGCCGGAGCTGTATACGCAGCCCGGTCAGGCGCGACGAAAATTCTCTCTGGACGAGGTTCGCATTTTGCTGACAGCGCTTGGTGATCCGCAGCGCCGCGTTCGCTCAGTGCTGGTGGCAGGGACCAACGGCAAGGGATCGACCGCGTGCACGCTGGCCTCGATTCTGACCGCCTCCGGGGTGCGCACCGGACTGTACACTTCTCCGCACCTGGAGCGGGTGAACGAGCGCATCCGCATTGATATGGCAGAGATTGGCGACGAGGCCTTTGCCAGGCTCTACTTTCATGTTCGCGATGTTGCACAAGAACTGGTGCGGAACGAGCGACTACCGCAACTCCCCAGTTTTTTTGAGATTCTGACCGCGATAGCGCTGGTCTACTTTGCCGAAGAAAACGTGGAACTGGCGGTGCTCGAAGTGGGGATGGGCGGACGACTGGACGCGACCAATGCCGTCGATCCTCTGCTCTCAGTGATCACCGACATTTCACTGGACCATACGGAATGGTTGGGCTCGACCCTTGCCGCGATTACGCGGGAGAAGGCTGGAATTCTGCGCAAAGGCGGGACGCTGATTACACTGCCACAGGATGCGGAGATTGACGGGGTGTTGGGTGAGGCGACAGCCGAACTGGGCGTGCGTAGAGCGGACGCCTCGGTCTATTTGCCCTTGCTCGGAAGGGGGACGGTTGCTTCCTATTCTGTAGAGGCGCTGGGTGCGGCGGTTGAAGTCGCTTCCCCGCTGACCGGCGCTCATCAGCAGCGGAACGTGGCGCTGGCCATTGCCGCAGCCGTGGAGTTGGCCTCGGCTCACGGCTTTCCGATTACCCCGGCGTCCATGGCGAAGGGGATTCGGCAGACGCGCTGGCCGGGGCGGATGGAGCGCTTTGAAGTGGGCGGAGTGGAATGGATTCTCGACGTGGCACACAACGCGGCGGGCGCCCAGGCGCTGCGCGCCGTAGTGAGCAACGTTGAAGGGAAGAAACCAAGGACGCTGATCTTCAGTTGCCTGCGGGACAAGCCGGTGAGGGAGATGGCGCAGGTTTTGTTTCCGCTGTTTGAGCAGGTGATTTTGGCCCCCATCCACTCAGCTCGCGCCACCGCGATGGAGGAAATGGAGGCCGCGGCCAGGGCAACGGGAAGTTCGGCGGTCAGCGCCAGGTCAGTCGAAGAGGCACTGAAGTGGGCCAGGGAACGAGGACAGGGTGGGGCTGTGGTTGTCTCCGGGTCGGTTTACCTGGTTGGCGAGGCGCGCCCACTGCTGCTGGGCAGAGGAACCAAATGGTGAGACGGCGTCCCAATCCGCTGCCTTGGATCTATCGCTGGCGCACGAATCTCATTCAGACTCCGCTCTTCGGGCTGATTACGGCGGTGTATGGAAGCCTTTCGCTGCTGGTTTCACTGGTGGACAAGAGCGGCAATGTGCAGCACCACATTGCACGAGCGTGGGCACGAGGTTGCGTGTGGTTCTCAGGGTCGAAGCTCACGGTGAGCGGGACGGAGAAGCTGCAGAAGCAGCAGGTGGCTGTTTATGCATCGAATCACACTTCGTACATGGATATTCCGGTTATTTTTTCAGCACTGCCCTTTCAATTTCGCATTTTTGCGAAGAAGGCCTTGTGGTCTACCCCATTCATAGGATGGTACTTAAATCGATCAGGGCAAATGCCGATCGATACGGTGAACCCGCGCGCCACACTCTCCAGCCTGGGGGCTGGGGCGAAGGCGCTGCGCTCCGGAATGCCGCTGTTTGTTTTTCCCGAAGGCGGCCGGACTTCGGATGGCGAGTTGCGGCCTTTCCTTTCAGGTGCAGCTTATCTGGCCATTCGCACGCAGGTTCCGCTGGTGCCGATCGCGCTGGGTGGGGTGTACGATTTGCTGCCGATTCATACGCACCACTTTTACCCAGGAGAGCTGACCTTGAAGATCGGCGAACCGATTGAAACAACAGGGATGATCCTTCGGCAGACCGATGAACTGACGGCGCGACTGAGAGCGGCAATCGAGAGTCTGCGTGAGCCGCAGTGCGAGGAGAGATCGAGCGCGGTTGAGGCTGTAGATATGGGGGATCGATTCGTCGGTTGAAGTTCTCTATCGCTTGGGATGCCGAAGACCTTACACTGATGCTGCCGTGTGCGTTTACATCGCAATTGCCGAGCCAACGGGTCGCGATCCGGCTTACAACCAGCGGTCGTTGCCAGCCTATCTTGCCGCCCTCCGTTCCGCTGGGGCGACGCCGATTATCGTTCCACTGCATGAGCGGCAGGAGCGCATCGCCCGGCTGCTAGCGGGGGTACAGGGTATTTTGCTAACCGGAAGCAAGTTCGATATTGACCCACAAAGATATGGCGAAGATCTAATTTCAGGGGCTGGCGAGTCGGACGCTGTCCGCGCGGCTGTTGACGAATTGATGCTTCAGGACGCCTTCAGCCTGCGGAAACCAATCCTGGCCATCTGCCATGGCGTCCAGACTCTGAATGTCTGGCTCAATGGGTCGCTCGTGCAAGATCTGAAGACGGGCGTGGATCACCGGCCCGGCCGGGAGGTGGCGGAACAGGCTGCGGAAAAACTCGAGGTTTCGGGTGAAATTGGCGGAAATAGTCCTTCCGTGGCTAAAGCCAGCATTGATTCTGTTGGCATTATGCGGGGGTTGAAACCCCCGCCTCCCTCCGGAATGAGTTTTTCCGCAGCCTGGGAAGCCCACCCGGTGCGGATTGCGCCCGGATCGCGGCTGGCCGGCCTGGTTCCTTTGGGTTCCGCGGCTGAACCTCTGGTGAACTCCAGCCACCACCAAGCGATTCATGTTCCGGGCGACGGTCTGCTGGTGAGCGCAGTTTCTCCGGTTGACGGGGTGGTGGAGGCGGTTGAACTGGAGTCGCGCGAGCACTTTGTTCTGGGCGTGCAGTGGCACCCAGAGCGGATTTACACCGAGAGCGCGTTGTCCCGCGCGATTTTCGCGACGTTTGTGCAGGCGGCTGCCGCGTGGAAGCCGCGGAGGATTGCAGATTCGGTGGCACCGGCATGAGCGAGGGGGCGGATTCAGCGGGCGCTCGACTCAATGTCCTTCTGGCAGAAGCAGGTCAGGAGCCTTTGGACGCAGCTCAGACCGGGGGCTTCGAGGAGTACCTTTCGCTTATTCTTCGCTGGAATGCTCGCGTGAATCTGACGGCCATTCGTGACGAAGAGGGGATTCTGAAGCGGCACTTTGTTGAGTCGATTGCCTGCGCTCGCGATTTGCCTGCTGGACTTGGCACACTGCTGGACTTCGGTACGGGTGCGGGGTTTCCTGGAATCCCTATTGCGCTGTGCAGGCCCGAGATCGCTGTCACCCTTGCTGAATCCCAGGGCAAGAAGGCGGCGTTTCTGCAAGAGGCTATCCGGGTGCTGGGAATTACCGCAAAGGTTCATTCGGGCCGGGCAGAGGCACTTCATACGGAGTTTGATTGCGTTACTTTGCGTGCCGTGGACAGGATGGAACGGGCCGTTGCGGAGGCGGCGCGGCTGGTTCGCCCCGGAGGCTGGCTGGTGCTGATGACTAGCGGAAAAGAGCTGGAGATGCTCAAGGAAGCGGCAGGAGCGGAGTTTGTCTGGCGTGAGATTCTTCCGCAGCACGGTGGCGAAGACCGGCTGCTTGCGCTCGGAAAGCGCGGGTATTGGTCTTAGAGCATTTTCAAAGTGTTTTTTCTATTGGTGTAGAGTACGGCGTGGACCGGGAGGTCCACGCAACTGCCGGCCAGGAGGCCGGCGCTGCCTGTTCTTGCTGCAACCGGCAACCTTGAGCCAAACAGGAGATCCACTCTATACCAACATGCAAAAGGGTCTAATGTTTCTGTGATGCCAGAGTCGTGGTATCCCACCCTTGCCGCAAGAACAAAAACGCGGCAAGGATGGGGCACCCAGGACCTTACACGATCTCTAGAAATGCTCTAGTTTCATATAGATGGTGAGGTGAGGCGATTTTATTTAGACACGGCAGTTTCGGGTGAGATGCATTACACTGACTGCATGAATTCGCCGTCGTTTTGTATGAGATTCGTATTATTGTGTGGCTTGTTGTTGGGCTTCGGCTCGGGTCCAGCTCCGGTTTTTGCTCAACAGCCCGTTGCGCAGCGAGATGACCAGCAACTCGATCAACAGTTGCAGGTGATTGCCAAGGCACATCACGGGCACGTCGTCCTTTTCGCGCACAACCTAAAAACCGGCCAAACAGCCTCATTGGATCCGGACCTGCCGGTCCAGACCGCCTCGGTCATCAAGCTGGGCATCCTGCTGGACGCCGCCGAACAGATTCGCTCGGGCCACGCCACATTGGCAGACAAGCTTGTTCTTACGAAGGAGAATCAGGTGGGAGGGTCGGGCGTACTGGGCCAACTCACCGCATCGCTGACGCTTACCTTGGGGGACACGCTTACCCTGATGGTCATTCAGAGCGACAACACGGCAACGAATATGGCCATCGACCGTCTTGGGTTGACTCATATCAACAACACCCTGCGCGCAGCCGGGCTGAAACAAACCTGGCTTTACAAGAAGATCGGCGTGCCGTCTAAGGAACCAATGCCTACAGATCAGCCAATATTTGGGTTAGGGAAGACGACGGCCCGGGAGATGGCGTCAGTGATGGAGCGACTAGCCGAATGCCGACTGTCTTTGGATGGTACCGGTCCACTGCCTGGCGACGGGCCGCTATGCGGTGCGCTGCTGCATATGATGCTGAATCAGCAGACCCGCGACAGCCTGCCCCGCTACATCGAGGCGCTGGATACGGGCGATCACGGGTCGGCCATCGCCAACAAAACCGGCTCTCTGGATGACGTTCGCAACGATGTTGCTTTGATTGCCACGAAAGAGGGGCCAGTGGTGATATCCGGGTTCACCTGGGGTAATGCGGACCAGCGTTGGAGCGGGGACAATGAAGCCGAGCAGACGCTAGCCAAGATAGGACAAGCGGTTGTTGGGCGGTGGTCGCCGAATGGACTGGATGCAGATGCGTTTCCTTGGAAAAACCCCATGGCGGAAGGCGCTACTGCGCCGAAGCATTAGGGCTCAGGTTTTCATTGTTCCACGTGAAACATTATTGGAAAGAAGTCCGGGATGGAAATCGTTCCACGTGGAACAATCTCTTAAATAGATCCAATCAGAGCGCGGACTCATTGAGGACAGACCTCAGGAAACACCAGCGCGATGGAAAAAAATAACAAAAGTTTTCCACTGATCGGCCCATTTTGCGACCGTCCAGGAGGGGACACGGAGATGGCGACGAAACCCTTCCCCTGTATGGGTTTGCTGAGTTTTCGCATCAACGCTACTGAGAAGCTTTCCACAGGTTGGCGTGGTTCTCCACAGCTTCAATAGCTATCCTCAAACCGCCCTTCCTTATAGTCTGGATTGCCATGGGTAAGATTCTCGGTCTTGTCAACCAAAAGGGCGGAGTTGGCAAGACGACCACAGCTATCAACCTGGCCGCCTGCCTCGCAATCGAGGGCCTGAAGGTTCTGCTGGTGGACTGTGATCCCCAAGCAAACTGTTCCTCCGGTCTTGGATTTCAGCGTGACGACAACCGCCGTTCCATTTACGACGTTCTGATGGGCGATGCCCCGGCGGAGCAGGTGATTCTGCCTACCGAGATCGATCTTCTGACGCTGCTGCCCGGCTCGAAGAACCTGACTGGCGCCAATATCGAGCTGGCCGGGGCCGAGGACCGTGCACTGCGGCTGCGCCGCGCCCTGGGGCCGATTCAGAGCGACTACGACCTGGTGATTCTGGATTGCCCGCCGGCGCTTGACTTGCTTACCCTGAACGTTCTGGCAGCAGCAGACACCCTGATTGTTCCCATGCAGGCCGAATACTTTGCCCTGGAGGGAATTTCGGAGCTCATTTCGACTCTCGAACGGGTGCGCGCCGCCTTCAATCCGACGCTGACCATTGAGGGCGTTCTGCTGACGATGTATGACGACCGCACCAACCTGGCTCAGCAGGTGACCCAGACACTGCGCGAGTACTTCAAGGAGCGGCTGTTTCATACCGTGATTCCGCGCAACGTGCGGCTGGCCGAGGCGCCCAGCCATGGCAAGCCCGTGGCACTTTACGATGCGCGGTCCCGTGGGACCGAGGCGTACTTCGAGCTGGCCGGGGAGTATTTGGCGCGCAATCACATCAAGATTCCACGCAGGGGAAAAGGCAATGGCTCTGAGCCGGTGACGGCGGTTCGCGTCTTGTCAAGTTCCTGAAGGCTTTTTTGCAGGCCGTCGCATACTGTCCTCATTTCAGTTCATACAAATTCGATTTGCACCGGCAGGGATTGCCGGGATAAAGGATAGTGAACCATGAGCATCGCCGCACCCGAAATGAAACGCCGCGCCCTGGGCAAAGGGCTGGATTCCCTGTTGCCACGCATTCCAGCCACCTCCGCTCCATCTTCCTCAGAAAATGAAGGGGGCAAGCCGTTGGAGATTCCTCTCGACCATCTCGATCGGAACCCGTTCCAGACGCGCTCGCAGATGAATGAGGAGCAGTTGGCTGAGCTGGCCGCCTCCATCACCGCCAACGGCGTAGTGCAGCCTGTGCTGGTGCGCCCGTTGGCCAACGGCCGCTTTCAACTGATCGCCGGAGAACGGCGCTGGCGGGCCTCGGAACTGGCCGGAAAAAAGACTATTCCGGCGATTCTGCGTCAAGTCTCCGACGAGCAGGCGCTAGAGATTACCATCGTCGAGAATCTGCAACGGGCGGACTTGAACCCGATGGAGCAATCGCGCGCCTACGAGCGGCTTTCGCGCGAGTTTCATATGACCCAGGAGCAGATGGCTGTGCGCACCGGAAAGGATCGCGCCACCGTTTCTAACTTCTTACGTTTGTTACGTTTACCTTCATCATTGCAGGCACGCGTCGAGTCGGGAGAGCTGAGTTTTGGCCATGCGCGGACGCTGCTGGCCTTTGAACACGCCGAAGAGATGGAGAAGGCGGCAAAGCGTATTATCGCACTTTCGCTTTCTGTTCGCCAAACAGAGAGTTATGTGCAGGGCTTGATCCACCCCGAGCGCAACATAAAGAAGGAACCTAAACCCGAAGTGCCTGTCGACCCCAACATCCGGGCTGTGCAGGAGCGGCTGCAGCGCGCACTCGGCTTGAAGGTCCACATCGAAGACCACGATGGGCGCGGCAAAGTCATTATCGAATACGCTCGGCTGGAAGACTTCGATGGGCTGCTGGAGACGCTGGCGGGAGAGTGAGACGAAGGAATACGACGCTTTTGATGAGCGGGACGGGATAAATCTGGGGTTTAAACGAAGCAGCAAGTTAGCCACCGCTTCGCGGTGATAGCGAGTTAGCAAGTTAGCGGGTTTGTGCGACTGCGGCGCCTTCCTACCTGAGTTTACTTCAGACGCCACTCGCTGAAGTGGGTGACTGGGTCCAGGAGTCCAACGAAACAAACTGGTGGGTTGGCTTGTAATGAGCTAGCAGTTGGGCGGCGGCGGCGAGGGATGGGGCGCGGTTGGCGACGGGGTCCAGATGGTTTCCGTCGTGGAGGACGATGATGGCTGCACGGTCGTGTCGCTCCAGGCGGTCGATCTTGCGCATCAATCGCTGGGCAATCGAGTCGGCCGAGGGATTTTTCCAGTCAGAGGTCATAGCGTTCCAGAGCACCGGAACCATGCCTAACCGCCTGGCCGCACGCAGCACTTCAGGCCGGCGCGCGCCAAAGGGCGGACGAAAGTAGCGGACCGGCGCGCCCGTGATCTGCTCCAACGTCTGGCTGGAGCGGGAGAGTTGCTCTTCAATTTGGCTGGCCGAAGCACGGGCGAGGTTGAGATGGCTCCAGGAGTGATTGCCGATCTGGTGTCCGGCTGCGACGATCTGACGCACGAGCGCCGGCTGGGCTTGGGCGTAGCTGCCGACTAAAAAGAAAGTCGCGTGCACGTCGCGGCGGGCCAGAATATCGAGCAAGCGCGGTGTGAAGGCGGGATTGGGTCCGTCATCGAAGGTGAGCGCGAGTTCGCCGGGGCGGCGCGGGGCAATCAGCGTGGAACCGAAGAGCTGCGAGCCGGGCCAGAGGGAGGCATAAGCAAAGCCGCCCGCCGCCAAGCCCAGTGCGGCCGTTGTGCCAAGCCCAGCAGAGATTCCGATCACCAGAGGTGAAATCATTCTGTCTTTTAGTGTGCAGTGCCCGAGGCAAGAAGGGCAAGCGATTCCGTCCGTCTCGGGCCGCGCGGTTCAGGGATGACGAGTTAACGGGTTCGAGTGTTGCTGCTGTTGGTATAGAGTCCGGCGTGGACCGGGAGGTCCACGCAACAGCCGGCCGGGAGGCCGGCGCTACCTATTGTTGGCGCTAGCTGTTCTTGCAGCGACCGGCAACCTTGAGCCAAGCAGGAGATCCAATCTATGCCAACAGGCAAAACGCGCCAGTAACGGCGGGATCCAACAGATAGCAGATGGCGAACCATCCTTTCCGACAGCCGTTCCACGATTCCGCTTGACATGGCCTTCCCGCCTGCGGCACAGTCAACGGCGCAACTCCTAGAGCATTTTGGGAATACATATAGACCTTATGAGGGGCGTGCAGGGTGCCTTTTACTTCCACCCCAACGAGCAAAGTCCGCTCATTGGGGACCTCGGAGAGGAAAAAGGCACTTTGCGGCGTGCTTTCGGTCTACAGCAATTCCAAAAATGCTATAGTTCGCAACGGAGGATCATCAATGCAATATCTGCAATTCAACCATCTCGCAGTGCTGGTTTCGGCGGTCTATCAGTGGGTGCTGGGCGCGCTATGGTATTCGCTTTTCTTCGCCAAGCCATGGGCAGCTCTGACGGGTGAGAAGATGTGTTCGAAGCCCGATAAGACCGCCATCGCCGGCATGATCTCATCGTTCATCGGCGGGCTGATTCTGTCTTTTGTACTGCTCCACGTGGTGCTTTGGTCCGTCACAGACACTATCGAGCGGGGCCTTTTTGTCGGCCTTGCCTGCTGGGTGGGTTTCATAGCCGCCCCGCTGTTTGCCGAGACGATGTATGAAAGGCGCTCCTTCAAGCTCTTCGCAATCAATAGTGGCTACTGGCTGGTAGCCCTCTTGGGAAGCAGTTGCCTGTTTGCGGTCTGGCAGTGAGGTTTGCGGGCGTTCGTGCCGTTACAATTTAGGCATGAACAAACACGTCATCGCAACCGATCAAGCTCCTGCCGCCATCGGCCCCTACTCGCAGGGTGTTCGTGCGGGACACCTTGTTTTTACCGCTGGCCAGATTCCTCTGGACCCGGTCACCCAGCAGGTGGTGACCGGCGGCATCACCGAGCAGACCACACGCGTGCTGGAGAACCTGAAGGCCATTCTGGAGTCGGCCGGCACGAGTCTTGCCCAAGTGGTGAAAACCACCGTGTACCTCAAGGACATGAAAGAATTTGCCGCCATGAACGCAGTTTATGGCGCTTACCTCGGCCCCGAAGGCGTACCGCCACCGGCGCGCACAGCTGTGGAGGTCTCTCGCCTGCCCAAGGATGTGTTGGTAGAGATCGAAGCGGTTGCCGAGGTCTGAGAGCAAAGCTCCCGATCCCTTCAGCCGTCAGCGTGCATCCAATTGGCGTAGAAGAAGCCAGGAGGCGCGCCATGAGCGATATGGGCGGGGAGACGAAGATGCCCGAAAGGGTAGAGCGCACAGAGGCTGAGTGGCGCGCGCTGCTCACGCCGGAGCAGTACAGAATTCTGCGCGAAAAGGGGACCGAGCGCGCCTTCAGCGGAGCGCTGACCGAGAACGACGAGACGGGGAACTACCAGTGCGCCGGCTGTGGAGCGCTGCTGTTTCTAAGCGGGGCCAAGTTCGACTCCGGCTGCGGGTGGCCAAGTTTTATGCTGCCCTCCGACTCGAATACCGTGGTCGAGCGCGAAGACCTGAGCCACGGAATGAGACGGGTTGAGGTTACCTGCGCGCGATGCGGCGGCCACCTGGGCCATGTGTTTCCTGACGGGCCCCACCCAACCGGCCTGCGTTATTGCATCAACTCAGCCTCGCTTACGTTTGAGCGGGGGAAGTAAAGCGGCTGCGCCGCAAAGTTGAGTCCCGATAAGCTGCTAGTGTGGTGTCCCCGAAGTCTTTTGCATAAGAAGAAGAAAAAACAACCGCAGATCCTTCGACTCACCACCCCCAAACTGAAGTACGTTTGGGGCCCCGTTCGCTCAGGATGACAGAAGTTA
>Ga0182014_10002215_pt1 | contig 24723 bp, 30 predicted proteins | sample 612S2DmetaG_FD_120489 | JGI IMG/M metagenome (GOLD analysis project Ga0182014, IMG submission 120489) | Permafrost microbial communities from Stordalen Mire, Sweden - 612S2D metaG | ecosystem: Environmental > Terrestrial > Soil > Wetlands > Permafrost | place: Sweden: Stordalen | collected...
ACAAACAGTTCCGCCGCCTCGCCGACCAGTGGATCGGTTCAGCCCTCAAACTGGCCCGCTTGGAGTTGGAAAAATGACCCTTTGAGACTAGCTTTCGGACGGAAAACGTACCACTCTCCAGTTGGAAGTTGGACCCGCAGTTTCTCCAGGGCAACAATGGCTCACGCCAATACAAGCAACACCAGGAAATTATGAGTCAGAACTGGGTTGCATCCAGAACGATATTTTTGGCGGTCCACGGCTCCCAAGCCTTTGGAATGGCCACAGCCACATCCGACCTCGACCTCAAGGGCGTGTGCATCCCCCCGCGCGCCGTCCGCGATGACCTCTTTCACAAATTCGCGCAAATTGAGAATCCGCCCTTCGTCGAACGAAGCTGCCAACACCTGCTCAACCCGGCTAACCCCAAGGTCGAAAGCATCGTCTACAGCTTCCGGAAATACATTGAACTGGCCACGCTCGTAAATCCCACGATCATCGAGTTGATGTGGGTTGACCCCAAGTTTATTGTCAGCCAGCACCCAATTTGGCAGGTGATCCAGGAAAACAGGGGCTTCTTCCTCTCCCGCAAGGCCCGCCAGACCTACCTCGGATACGCGAAGCAGTAGCTGGCGAAGATCGAGAGGCACCGGAAATGGCTGCTGCTCGAAAAACAGCCTGCCCAGCCGAATAGGAAGGACTTTGGCCTGAATGGCGCCGAGGCGACCCGCGAGTACGCCGAGGCCGAGCGCTACATCCGCCGACAGGTAGAAAGCTGGAACCTGGCTCAGTTCGAGGGCCTGGATGATGATGCCCGGCATGAACTGAAGGAACAATGCTGGGACGCCGTCAACCACCTGAACCAGTCCGCGCATATTGATTGGACAAACTGGCCACAAGCCTACTTTGATGCAGCCCTGGTGAAGCTGCAGAATGAAGTGCAAATGCCGCGGGATGTGCTTGGCTTGATCGCCGCGGAAAAGCGCTACCAGGATGCCCTGCGCGAGTGGCAAGGATACCTCCGGTGGAAGAACGGACGAAACCCAGCCCGCCAGGCGCTGGAAATCAAGCACCGGTTTGACACCAAGCACGCCTCACACCTCGTCAGGCTCCTTCGACAGGGGCTAGAGATCATGGAAACCGGCCGCTTAACGGTGCTTCGCCCAGATGCCCAGGAGCTTCTGGCCATCCGTAATGGCGCATGGAGTTACGAAAAGGTCATCGACTACGTCCAGAAGATGGAAACAAAACTCGATGGAATTGAGGAGCGATCGCCGTTACCGGCCAACAGCGACAAGGTGGCCATCAACCACCTCTACCATGAGACAATGGAGCGATGGGACCACGAGCGGCAAGCCGTGGCAGAATTATAATTTTGACTAAGCTGGCCAAGAAGGCCGCAAAAAGAAGGTATGCGAAATCATCATAAAAGGCCCCGCCGAATGGCGGCAAAACCTCTGGAAACCGATATTTTACGGGTTTGGGATGTTCAGCAGGCTGAGGAATTCATAGCAACTATCCGTGACCGCGTCGCAAGCTGCGGTTATGCCATTTCCATTGTCGGAGGAGTGGCAAGGGATGGGTACTCCCATCATGACTTGGACCTGCTCCTGGTGGCCAGCCAGGAGAACCCCGATTACAACGGGGCTCTTGAAGTATTCGCCAAGCCTGGGACGGTTCACGAGGAAACGAGCCCGTATTGCGACGGGACCGTGATTCAGATCCAGACTGCAGACTGTAGGGTCGTGGATATTTTCTTTACGACTCCGGCCGGCGTCATTACCGGCGCGCCCCGTCTTGACCCCATTGATGCGACCCGGGCCGAAAACGAAGTGCAGAGTGAGCGCTGTGCAGCTTAAACCTGGCAAAAATCCAAATGAAACCTACAACACGAAAAACTGGAACCCGCGAGTGGTCCGATGTCTGCTACAACATTGGAACCAACTGCGGCAGGCGTTGCCGCTACTGCTTCGCGAACTCCACCAAGGCTGATCCCGGCAACGAGAGGCTCAAGAATCCCATACCGCCCATTCCCAAGAAGAGGGGCAGCGCGATGTTTCCAACGCGCCATGACATCAGCCCGCACTTCCTGCCTGAGTCGCTCAAGGCTATCCGCCGGCTGCTGGACGGCGGCAGACGCGTGCTCATCGTCTCCAAGCCGCAGATGGTCTGCATCGAGGCCATTTGCCGGGAATTCACCAATGACAAGCTGAACATCCTTTTCCGTTTCACGATCGGCACGATCAACCAGGAGCTGGCAAGCCTTTGGGAACCGGGCGCGCCGGCCATTGCGGAGCGCATCGCCTGCCTGAAGTACGCCCGGGAAGCGGGCATTGCCACCAGCGTCAGCATGGAGCCAATGCTGGCGGGAACCGACAACGCCCTGGCCACGTTTGAAGCCGTTTGTCCGTACGTCACGGAGACGGTCTGGCTGGGCAAGATGAACAAGATTGACGAACGGGTCGTGCAAGGCGATCCGGCCGTGGCGGACGCCTGCGCGCGCGTCAAAGAGCTGCAGTCGGACCCGGAGATACTCCGCCTGGTCAAAGCGCTGGATGGACATCCGAAAGTGCAGTGGAAGGATTCCATCAAAGAAGTCATCGGCCGCAATTCATGAAAATCTTTACCGTCCACCAGCCCGGCGAGTATCACCCGTCTTTTGGAGCAGTTGGCAACAACTGGGAGGAAGCCATGGCGGCCAGATCCATGGATCCAGCCACGACCAAAGAACAGGTCCTGCATCAGACAGGCATTCCGAACGGGCAAATCATCGAGGAGGAACTGGAGCCGCGCGGCACCCTGCCCGTTCTCGACGACATGGTTTATTGCCGGTTTACGTTCCGCCGCGGCGTCATCCGCCAGGTTTCTCCCAACTACTGGATATGCTCCGTGGATTGGGTGAATAACAACTCATCGGTGGAAGCCGCCAGCAACCTTTACGTTGCCAAGCGAAACAGTAAAACCCCAGCAGAGCAACCCGTTGAAGCTGACCTTGCGGCAGTATGAAGGGTCCGATGCCAAACTCAAACATCATATGAGCATTTGCATCTGCAGCCATCGTCAGAAGTCTAATGGCCGGCCCAGCACGCGTTGTCCAGCGCATGTCGGGTGGCAGCCAAAACCTCAACGCAAGATGAAGCCTTCCGCGCGCGGACGCAAAAACGGACTTTAACATGACTTTATCCCTGCCGGTCACCCTGCTCCAGCACCTCAAGCTGGAGAATAAAGATCTGATGCAGTCGGCCAAGCGCACGACGCAGATGTTTGTCGAAATCGATCACCGATTCGTTGGCGAAGCAGATCGGCGAACCTTGCTGTTGGCCTGCAGCGAGGGCGAACAGACCAAGGAGAAGAAAAAGCTGAAGCGCCAGCTCAAAAGCCTGATCGACATCGCCGAGGATCCCGCTGGGGCCAAAGTCCAAAATCTTGGAGCCTTCAAGGATGCTGCCACCGACCTGTTCAAGAAGCTTCCCAACAAGAGAGCCTTTGTGGTCGATGGCGCACTCCGCCGCCCGGTCCCCTACTTCGTCGAGCGGGTCAACGAATCAGGCTCCGTTCGCTTTGGCCTTCCCCACGTTACGATTGAACTGACCGCCGTTCGGCTGGGCAAGCGAGTGGAGGAAAAAGTCGTTTTTTATTACCGAGATATTCGAGGAAAAACTCTTGGGCAGATCCTCGACGCTGAAGGCATCTGCCTGGAGAACGAGGCCCTTAACGAGGAATACCAGAGGCACATCGAGCTTTACCAGGTCTGCTCTACCAAGTTGGGCGAGCAGTTTACGGGCAACGCCTGGGTGCAATTACGCGAATCCGAAAACAGCTGGCAGCCGGAAACCTATCATGTTCCTGCTGATCCCGAGCGCCCGGCTCAATTGGTGATGGACCATTGGCATGGAGAAGACGGCGAGAAAAGGGATGAAAAAATAAAGGCCGACGAATCGTTTTGGGAGGCAGACGGGGATGGAGAGAAAGACCCCACGGAACTGCCGGAGCAGCCGCTGGTTTACATGTACGATTTGCAAGCCCACGAGGCCGTCATCGTCCACGTCGCCGATATCACACCGCACGAATATCAGCCGGAGGTCGGCCGGTTGCTGATTCTTCCCCCAGACGAAAAGAGGCTGTTGGACATCTTGCGCCAGGGAATCCGGATGACGGACAAAGACGTCATCCACGGAAAAACTGGCGGATGCCTGATCATTATCCAAGGAGAGCCTGGAGTGGGGAAAACGCTCAGCGCCCAAGTGTTCAGCGAGCAGAACAAGCGCCCTCTATATGAAATCCAGTGCGCTCAACTCGGAATCCAGCCTAACGAAGTGGAAAAAAATCTCCGCGAGGCGCTGCTTCGGGCCCGCCGGTGGAACGCGGTGCTCCTCATCAACGAAGCGGACGTTTTTGTGCATACCCGCGGCACAGACATCGTCCAAAACGCGATCGTCGGCGTTTTCCTTCGCCTCCTGGAAAGCTTGGATGGCGTGTGCTTCCTAACCACCAATAAAGGCACGATCATTGACGATGCCATCTACTCCAGGGCTATCGTCCACCTGAAATACGACTACCCGGACAAGGATGGGCGTAACGCCATCTTCACTGACCAGGCCAAACTGCAAGGCCTGCAGCTGCCCGCCGACGTTGCGCGCGCTCTTGCAGACAAACACAAACTGTCTGGACGCGACATCAGGAAGCTGATCAAGCTCGCCAAATTGCTCCATCTGAGCGAAGGCAATGACATCACGCTCGAAGACATGGAATGGTCTCTGCGCTGGCGAAAAAGCAGAAAAAATGGCCATCCATCAACAGGCGAGCAAGCCGGTTGAAAATTGCCGTGCCCGAAAACACTGAAAATTACGTTGTATAACCGCACTGGGAGGCGCAGCAGCCGACGCCACATGCGCAACCGCTCAAGGAAGGACGGCCACCTCAATTGACGACAACACCCGCAAAAGGCCAGGGTATTGGCTAAGGAGAAGCGGCGGACCATATTCAACAGGTCCTTTTGGATCGATCCCTGTGAAGTTCTGTTTGGAAACATTCCTGTTATAGCGACCTCGCTTCCAACCCTTGCGATCGAAGATGGCCAGGTTTCGTGTACCACTGTGATGCCGCGAAGGGTAGTAAATACCATCAATGCCAAGAGGATGCTCAGCAAGCCTAAGGGCCCATTCCCTCGCAATAGCGTGGTCGCCCGACAGCAATTGAATGTCGGTGCCTATTTTTGACAGGTTGATGCCATGCGCGAAGAACACTTTGATCGGTGGCACGGCCACCAAGGTGACCCACCACTCGTTCAACTGAGCTTTCGTCAACCTTCGTGAGGCTGAACCGACCGGACCCCAAGAATCATCAAATATTTCGAGCAGAACGCCGCCAAGAGTTTCCCCGACATAGAGCGTTCCGGGCCCTGTCGACGGGTCAAAACGGGTCGCTCCACGACGGCTGAAATGGATAGGATGCCACGGCCTTCCAGTGAAGCGGTTAATCGTATGAAGCCGAAAATAAAGCCCTTCCCGTTCGCCACACCAATGACCCAGTGGCAACGTATTGAAGTCCGCAGAGGGGGGGCGGCGGATTTAAGTTACCAGGTATTTTCAGTTGCATGCAATTGGGCGTGCGCAACCGCCTCTTTTACCCTGGCCTGGCGTAGCAAATCTAAAGGACGCTGGTTGCCCAACTGCCGGCGAGGACCCAGAAAATAACCCATCAGTCGCCATTCGTCTTCGCTATTGAACAGCTGCAGAATATCTTGGATGCTGGGCAGCAGAGCGCCTGCCTCGGTAAATTGCCACCGCGGGTAAAAGAAATCGTGTCGCGAATCGCGCCAATACAAAATGCGGTGTTCCTTACGACGCCGGTGCAACACCGCCGCAGTCAAATCCCACTTTGCCCGCAATTCGGCTCCGGAATATGCCCCTCCCTCCGCTTTTTGCAGTTCAGCCACAATCTGCTGGCCAGCCTCTTCGGGCGAAAACGCCTTGGCTTCTTTCATCTCTTCAAGCATCTGCTGCAACGCGGACTGGAGCGTGCTCACTTTGGAACGCATCCGATTTAGCGCGGCACGAGCGTGTTTGGACAATTTTTCCGCCTCGATCGCGCGAGCATCCCGCTCGAAATCCGCGACCAAAACATCGGCATCAGGAACTGCATTCATGCCTCTACTATATCAACACCATCAACCATGTCAACCCCCATTGCAGATATTCTTTAAAAGCCTCAGCCCGAGCCGTTAAGCTGGCGCATCCTTTGGCGTGAAAAAACCTGTGCGGTTTATACCGGGATTGCCATATCCAACCCGAGGTCGATCACTTTGGCTAAAGGAGGATATAGCCATTTAAATCGCTGGTTATCGAGGGCCTCTTGTCAGTCGCGCGATGGAACTTTCAGATCTCGAAAGCTGCAACGATCAGCCCAATTTGGGAAGATGGCCGCGGTCCGGCGCCGGGCGGCGCGGTGCGTGCCCTGCTCCAGCAAGGGGAAAATTGCGGCACCGGTTGGGTGCAGGCCCCGCTTGCCCTGGTAAACGCGCTCCAGAATAGATAGACAACGCACCGCGTTGGCCTGGCGGAGTCCCTTCAACTTAGGCGCAGTCAGCCTCGATCCATAGCTCCGCTCAACAGAAAACCACGGCAAGCAGAAAAAGCATCGGGGCGACCTACAATGTTCGTAAGGCCCGCAGCCGAACCAAGGAGCGGCCCTCAAGAAAATGAGAATACTCGATCGCTTGCAACGGGGTGAAAAGGTCATAGACATCGTTTTCAACAACGCTGGCGAAGTGGAGGTCAACATCTACCCGAAAGCCTCCTCCGCCGAGCACATGGAGGTCATGGACTACCTGGCAGATGAAGGCTTGCTGGAAAGGGCCGACGAAAACGCCAGCATCTGCCGCAGTTATGGAGCCTAAACAATGAAAATCGCCATTTTTTCGGACATTCACGGGAACCTTGAGGCGCTGGTCGCCGTCTTGCAGGACATCGCGGCACGGAAATGCGATCTTCGTTACTGCCTGGGGGACATCGTCGGATACGGGGCCAATCCGCGCGAGTGCCTCGAATTGATCCGGGCCAACGGCATCCCAGCCATCAAGGGCAACCACGACGACTTTGCCGCCACGGACCTGCCCCTGGGCATGTTCAATCCTGCGGCAGCCCATGCCATGTCGTGGACCCGGGCGGCTTTGACCGCCGAACAGCGGCAATGGCTGAGCAAGCTCCCCTACCAGATTCAGGTGCCAGAGCACGGTTTCTGCCTCTACCACGCCAATGGAGTTTGTCCAGAGGGGTTCGAGTACATCTTCAGCGAGTATGCCGCGGGCCAAACCATCAAGCGGCAGCCAGCCCCGGTGGGCTTCATTGGCCACACCCATGTTCCCGCCATTTATAAGTGGAGAAATGGAAAACCCGAGCAGGTTGACGTGGAAGACACCAAAATTGTCAAAGGCTGCCGCTACCTGTTCAATGTGGGCAGCATAGGGCAGCCCCGCGACGGCAATCCGCAGTCCTGCTACGCCATCTACGATACGGATGCCCAGCAGGTCAATTACATCCGGCTGGATTACCCCCTGACAAAAACACAACAGAAGATCATTGATGCCAAGCTGCCCCCGCACCTGGCATCGCGTCTCGCTACAGGAAAATGAGCACACTACCGCCCGTCGGCACGTTTATCCGGGTTCTACGGCAGCCCCCCGGCTCTCATGTCAGAACCGTCACAGGGCTATGTGGGTGGGTCAGCAATGTCTTTCCCAAGGAAGACAAGATACTCGCTGAACTGGTGGAAATTGGCCTGCTGCGCGCTGAAGCGCGGGCCTCGTGCCAATCTCTTTCGCCTGGCGATTTCAAGATCGTAAAGCCAACCCGGCTTCTCCAGCAGATGCTTGCGAAATGGGAGCAGGAGCAGAAAACGCCCAAAGACCCGGTGGTTGAGAAGATCATCGCGGCATGCACGTCCTTGGCGGATCGGTATGCCGCCGAGCGGCAGGCCATGGATAAAGCCAAGGCTGGCAAAGCCAACCCTTTTCTGCTCCGCAAGGCCCTCAAGAGAAGCTCCAAAATGGACTACCCTACTTACCGGGAGTTCGAAGACGCGGGATACGGCTTCCGCCTGCGGGGCATCGCCTGCCGGCCCAAAAAGCTGTCTCTCAAAGCAAAGGTGGAGCTTTCTTGGCTGAACGAAGCCTCGGACACCACCAGCTTCTGGCCCGGCGACCCCCGAGTCCGCGCTCTCGTGCAGGAACTCGATCTCGACCCGTATGCCCGCCGCTTCGACGCGGCGCTCTACCGCGATGAGGAAACCATTTTTGTTCCGGCAAAACGCCTGCGCGTGGCAGTCATTCGGGCTCTCAACCAAGGGCGGGTCGTCCTCACCATTTCAAACGGGCGTCTGGAGAACGGCGAGCAGCTGCTGGCCCATGATAAGGACGAGGTCACGCACTTTTTCGTCACGGTAGCCCGGCGCCGGAAGCTCCCAGCGGTGGCATCATGATTCGAGGCGAATACTGGCTGGTGGACGGAGACCCCCGATTCGCCGATGGCGACGTGGGAGAAAGCGATCATGCCATCCTCGCGCTGCAGGAAATCCGCTACACGGTTCTGTCCGAGTTCGGCTGGGACGGCGACGTCGAAGCCCTGCGCGACAATGACGCTTTCCTGGAAGAGCTGGAGGAGTTGCTGGGCACGAACGAGAAGGACGAAGTAGCCCGACGCTTGGCAGAAGAATGCTCTAATCCGGAACTGGCACAGAGGCTCCTGCCAGCGGCTTTCGAACAGGAAGACGCCCGCGAAGCCGCCATCCGCCATCTTGGGTGGAAGTGGGTCAAGCGGGATTGGGTAGGCACCTTCAATTTGGCACCGGCGGACATGCAGCAGATCGCCAGGGGAATCGACCAAATCCTGGACGAGGAAGGCATTGAACCAGGCCCTGAAGATGAGATCGAGGTGCGAGCTCTCTCCACCGGCAAGAGCCTGTTCCTCAGCATGGAAGATATTAACGGCAGCATCGCCACAGGAAAGCACCCTGTTGCCGGAGCCATGTACCAGCCGGAACCTGGATACGGGGCAACAATGCAAATGGACCGTAAGCAGCTTCATGCCTGCTACGCAGAAATTGGCGATTAACTCAGCAACAGAAACTCTACCGCGCTAGAATAAATATCATGAAAAAGCCCTTATTATTGGAGGCTGCATTTTTGCCGCCATCGTCTTCGTTTGCATCTTCATTGGCCTGGCGGTCGCTGGTACTTACAACAGCATCGTCCTTCAGGAACAAGGGGTCAGTGGTTCCTGGGCCAACGTAGAGGCTGGCCGCAAGGCCAAGGCCCTGTTTGCAAGGAGGCAAAGCCCTCATGAAAATCCGTACGCGCACAGTGCTCTTCAACACCGACAGGACCCTGGCGGAACTGCGCGTTTACGTTCAGCCCTTTACCATGGCTCAGCTTCCTGTTCTCAAACAGCAGGTACTTGATGCCTTAGGGAAGGTCAATGCCCATCCAACGGACGAACAGCTTGGCCTCTACAGCAATCGCGCCGGCATCCACTTCTATTGCGTTGTCAGGGTGGACCCAAACCTCCCGCGACTTCTCAAGCAGTCCTGTTGGAAGGAAGCAAAAAACTGACGTTGAACTAAAGTAAATAACATATGAAAAAGATACTTTACACTTTTGGCGCGGTCGCAATCCTCGCCCTATCCGGGTGCGATCCGAAGTTTGACCCTCAGATTTCAGACTCGCAAACAAACCGAGGGTTCGCTCCCGTTACCCAGCTCGCTAACGGCGGTGCCGCCTATTTCGATGGCAGGCTTTGGTGGTACTACCAGGTGGACTTTGAGTCTTTAGGCGGCGCCATCTATTCTCCCGATTCGGACGCATGGGAGCCGTGCGTGCAATCACCCGCTGAGTGCAGCTTGGGAGTGAACAAGATGGCGCGCAACCGAGCTGTTAGAATCGATAAGCGGGCGATGCCGACCGGCGCTGTCATCTCCATGGAAGAAGCCTCCCGTCTGATTAAACTGATTGAAAACAGCCATCAGCGCACCAACGTTCCGGCGCCCGACGCAGCCGAGCCCCACAGCACAACCTGAGGTTAAATGATCTTCACAGAGTTAATGGCCATGTTACCATTTCCTGCTTCACGCGCGTAGAAGCCAATAGTCCCGAGGAAGCCCAGGCCATCGCGCGCCAGCGCCAGATGTGCATGGTCTCCGACCCGGCCCGCAATGGTGAAGATCCCAATGAGGTTTGGTTTCATAACGGCGAGCTTGATGGACAACCGAAAGTCACAGGTGTAGAACAATTCTCGTGAAAACGAGTTATCCATATTGGGCCATCGTCACCAGAGTTGGAAGGCTCCCCTGCCCGCCTCAATACAAAGGGACCGTCATCGAAAAGCAATTTGCATCAGGCCGCCTCGGAGGGACCAAACAGCAGGAACAAACCACTTCTGACAGCCAGCACGCCTTGAGGCTGTATCATGCAGCCAAGCGGGATGGGCGAGAGGTCGACGTTTACGTTGTGCGATCGCCGCGACAGCCCAGGCACCGGCTGCGCGATCCCCGAACAGAACTCGTTCAATGAGCCCGGAAATCTCCCTGCTGTCTGATTTGCACGCATCCCTCACAGGGCGTTTGCCCAAGCACTGCCGAATCTGCAACAAGGGGGCCCAGTTCAGCAAAATGCTGCGACAGCGCCTGATAGTGGAAAGGGAGGGCCTTTGGTTCATCACGGAAGAAGGCAAAAAGAGGCTGGATGCTTCGGGCGAGGTCTTGCCCTGCGTGGTGAAGGAGTTCATTTTCGACAATTTTCCACCGGGAGTCAATGTGCAGCAGTGGCGATCCCGCATCCAAATCGATCTGGACACCGATGACAACGTCGAGAATTTGCGGCGCTTTCTTCCGGAACCGGATATTCGGTTCAGCCCCGGCGCCATGGAAAACGGGCCTAATGAGCTGGCGGTTTTCGCCACGGGAGAAATGCAGGACAAATCCTACGCCCAGCACCTCCTCATCGTGCTCCTCTCCCCCTGGGAGGAGGAGACCAGCAAGCGCGACACGGTATCGGAGTGGCTGATGGACTTTATCTGTCGGAACCGTTCCAAGCTGGCCCGCCTCCTGGCCCCCGTTTTCACCTAGATAATTTTTCCCCTTTACATTGCTTAGGCAATTTCCTTCTGTACACGAGCATTGGAGACCCTTGACCAACTCTTGGCTCAGACGGAACTTTTCGCGGAGCAACAGCTCCGCCAGTTCAACCGCCTGCATCCGGTATTCTGCTGGCTGGGAAAAGATGGTCCCGGCATGGCGGTCCCCGCAGCATTGACAGACGAGGATGACAAGAACGCCTTCGTTTCCATGTCCCGCCTTTTCTGCATTGCGAACGCCGCAACGGCTTGCGTGACGGCTGTGGAAGCGTGGATCAGCACCAAATCGCCCAAAGAGGTCATGCCTTCTGAAGACTTCGACCGGAAAGAATGCGTCATTCTGATGGGGGAAGACCGTGTCGGGGCCAAACATAAGATGTTGCCCATTGTCCGTAGCTCCAATGGAAACTTCTTTGGCTTTGGCGAACCAAAGTTTTCCGATGGCTTCTTTCTCACCGGCCGTTTTACGAAGATCCTCCCGTCAAGGGAACCGGACATCGAAACCCAGCGTCTGGCTCAAATCGCCATCGAGCTTCAATGCGGCCGCGCAAAGGCAAAGCCACCGCCAAAATCCCGCCCCAGGAAATAACCAGCCCAACAAACCTTGGTGACATCGAAGCACCGAGTGGATACATCGGAACCGCAAATCCTGGAAGAAGAACCTCTCCAAGGAGCGGATCTTTTTTGCGGCAGTCGCGGAACTTTTACAGTGATTCTAAAGGCAGCCAGGCGGATAGGAAGGGCCATCGATCTGTTGGCTATCAACCACTGACCCGTTGCCATATCCGCGTTACTGCGTCATCGAATTCGAGTTTGCGGAACGAGACTGCTCCGGATTGCCTTCAAAGGTCACGGCAACCATCTACCCTGATAACCAAACAATAGCTCTTCATCCGCATTAGACTACCACTATGAGCGAGAACGCGGAGAAGCCTGAAAGAAAATTCCGCTGCCGCGCGTGCGGTCCGCGCGGAGGGCATTTATGCCTTCCGCAAAGAGCAGCCCTAACGTCTTGTGTATCCTCTGTTCATGGATGATCCCGTGGATGATGGCTCGGAGGTGGAGACGTAGATCAAACCATTGCGGCTCCTTCAAGCCTTCATCCAGAACGTATTGCTTTACCCACGGAATCAGCTGCCGCAATTCCGGAAATTCCCCCTCAATCCATTTTACGCTGCTGGACGGCTTCAAAAAACACTTGCTTGGCCAGCCGAAAAAGAAAGCGTGCCAGCTCCGGATGCGCCAAGGCATTGACGGACGCGACGCAGATGGCTCCCACGGTCGCGGCCTGGGCTGGGTTGCCACCACGCCGCGAAGCCGTCGCGAACGTGCTGGCGGCCGCCGCGCTTTGCAACGGCCGCAGCACATTGAGCAAACAACTCTGCACAACGCTGCGCGTGCGCAGATCCAAGTCCTGCCACAACTTTGCTTGATCGATGGCACCCGTCACCAAAGGATGCGGCGGCTTCTTATCCCGCTCCAGTTGATCAATCAGCACCTGGATTTCCGGCGTCGTCGTGGGCGACATGAACCAGCGCCGCAGGAATTCCATCACGGCGCTGAAATGGACCGGCTTGCCCGCGGCGGCATACAGGCTGAAAGCGGCGCTGTACATGCTGGCCGTCGTCGTCTGCCAGTAGGCATTGTCGCCGCTCATGGGATCGGCGGCGAGCATGATGCGCCGAGTGATGGCCTCCACGCCCTGCAGCGAACCCAAAGGCTCGAACAGGTCCAGGGTATGGTCTCCCTCCGGACCAAAGATCATCACATCCTTGCTCCGGCCAGCCTGCCAGGCGGCATCCCGGACTTGATCCGCCAAGCCGTCTGCTTTCGCGTCCAACACCAAAAGGCCCACCTTCTCCTCGCAACGGACCAGGATCTGGCCCATGGCTGCAGCGAGCAGAGTGGACTTGCCGCAGCCGGTGGAACCCAGCAGCAAGACATGCCGCACCAGCTCGTTCTCCGTGAGCGCAACCTGCTCTCCAGCGGGTTCATAACAGGGCCACACAACAAGTGGTCTGCCAATTGAGTCAAACATAGGCATTTTTCAGCTTGGGCTGTGGATGAAATTGTCAATGCATCCCTCCTCAGGATCGAAATAGAGCGCCTCCGCCGACAGCCGGGAGCGATAGCCCATGGCGGCGTGCCAGGCATCGGGCGGACACAGCGAAGGCAAAATGCGGACGAGCACTCCTGCTCTATCAAAGGAGGGAACAAACATTTTATATTTGCGCGAATGGAAGTGGCCCAAGTGAAATTCCCGGTGGCGGCTCGCCGCCCAGCCTTCGGGATTTTCCGTGGCCAGCAACAACGGCAGGTCAAAATGCTTTTCGTTATGGCCGTGCGTGAACCCAATGAGGTTGCGATAGTGTAGATAATATTTTCGCTGCTGGGGGCTGTTGTCGATTTGGACATCGGAGTTGTTCCGGAACCAGGCCGCCAAAACATCGCCCAGGTAGTATAAACGTTGGGTGTCATGATTGCCGGTCACCATCACCACATGGACGGGCGCGACTTCGCACAAACGGTCCACCGCCCGGACCAACAGCTGGCGGCCGCGCAAAAAGGACTCCTGATAACGCAGCGCCTCGTCCTGCGGAGTACCCGCAGTCGTCGTCCGGCCCAGCTGGTCCGTGTTAAAAAAGTCGTTGCCACATACCATCAGGATTTTTTCCGTCGGCAACGCCGCCGATTTTTGGAGCAGATCCTCCAGCGCGGTGATGAACATGCGCTCCGCAATGTCAGCGTCATAGGCCCGCCCGCTCTCCATGGCGCAGCAGTACTTGCCGAAGTGATGATCCATGATCGAAATTTCCAAGAGACCTTTGTTTCCTGAACGGCGGGGAATGCTGGGGCGGATCGGAGCCGCTTGCTGAAATTTTTCCAGCATTCCGTTCATGAACTTTTGCAGCGCCTGTTCGGCCGCCTTGCGCCGCAGCCAGAGTTTGATTTGAAACAGCGGCTCCGTCAAAAATCCCCCCGCCATCGGATCTTTCATTCCGACTTCCCATTTGTTGATCTCCTGCCGCTCAATTTCCCACACCGCGGTGTCGGTTTGGGTGTACGCCAGCAGTTCCTCCACCGTGCGGATGCGCGAACCCCGGTAGCTCAGAGCCTGGTTGTCGCCTTGGCCGCAAACCCGCAATTCTGCCCCGTGGGCAGGAGCCTCTGGCTCTGCTGGAGGCGCCGGGGGGACAGCGGCACTGCGGCCTTGAAAGCTCTGAGCTCCCAGCCAGCGCGCTAGGTGCAGGCGGGCGTGATCGATCGTCAGGCCCAATTCGGTGGCGATGCGCGCGGCGCTCCAGTCTAGGTTGGCCTCCTTCAACTGCCGAACCCGAATGTAATCAGGCTCGGTGCCATGGCCTTGGGTTTCACCGCGATAGCGAAAGATGCGCAGCCGAGAACTAGGCGTCTTAATTCCCAGCATCTGCCCGAGGCGTTTTTTCCCGATGCCGGGATTGGCGGCCAGGATTTTCTTGGCCTGTTCGTAGAGATGGTCGATGGGTGTGTTTAACTCGTTCATCATTGGAGGGGGATTAAAACCCCTTCCATTATATATATGCTGGAAAACAGCCGGTTTTTTTTACGGAATCGGCGTTACCGCAGCATTTCCATTCCCGTGATCCGCTCTTGCGACGGCGGGCAGACTTCCATGGCTAGGCGGCGCAGAATGCGGCGGATGTGCTGCCGCACCCTGAAGACCTGGTTGGAATCAAACTCTGCTCCTCCGAACTCGCTATTCAACTGCCAGTAGCGAATGACGGGCGCCAAGACCTTTTCCGTTTTTAAGACTTCCTCCAGGCCCTCCGACACTGCGCGTAGCGTGTCGCGTTGTTCCAGCATCGTTGACGGATCGATGGGGTCGGGCAGTTTTATGAAACCGGGGCCGGCCTCCTCGCCGCCTGTAGGGGCATGGACGCTCTTGGCCTCCGCGGAGGTCGAGAGGTTGGACAACTGCGAGTCGATCACACTGATGACGTGATAGACAAACCCCTCCACGCTGCGGCGCGCCTTGGCTGGCAGCTTCCGGCCTTTGCCCGAAGAGTCCTCGCCAGCCAGGATGGCTTCCAGAGCATCGTTGACCAGGTCGCCGGGAGTGCGGCCGGCCAGCACCCGCTCCATGCCGGGTTTCATGGCGGCCCGCTTCAGCCGTGTGGCCGCATGGCGGTGCAGTTGTTGATGTTGCGCTTCCGTTAACGCGCTCACCAGACCCGGGGCATGGGGAAGCAAACCGCCCGCCAGGTGAGGCCCGTATTGATTGCATGCGTTGTTTAGCATGCAAAAATGTTTGGCTATATTTTCTACTTGACTTATCTGGCTTCACAATTCCCATCACGTGAATGCCCCGCCGTCCAAGCTCGAGCGGGAAATAAGCTCAAACGGCGGTAGCTTCTGCGGTGCGGGAACCTGTGTTGCGATCGTGGGCCGCTCGAACGGCCTCGATTGTCTCGCGAGGACCGATTATCTCGAATTCGCTCATCGCCGTTAAAGAGGAAGATCTGCGCTGTTGCCGCCGGCCTGCTTTGGGAATTCGCCGACGCTCGATTTGTTCACGTTGGCGATGGGCCGCGCGGTTGGACGACGCCACTAACGCTTTCCACTGGCGGACAGGGGATCCTAGCGCCCACTTTCGTTGAACAAAGCTCCCGCGCAGGGGCTTTGTTCAAAAAAGAGTTAACCTAACCCGTCCCCCCGGATGGCGAAGGTGTGCTGGGCACCCCTCCTGGATCGATCGCGTCGCCAGGATTCATTATATGTCAGCGGAAGATCTGATCCTGACCTGCGTCGCGGCGCAAATGTTTTCAGGGTGGTGCGCAACTTCCATTGGAGGATACCGGCCAGAGTGATGAGAAATCGAGAGGCGAAATTTGCATGCCTTCGATCGTCACTCCCAGCCGGACATTCTCATCGGTTGCTTCAGCTTCCTGTTGTTTAATCAATGCGTGTGCCTGCTTGAGCACGCTTTAGTTTGTTGGCGTGTTTCGCGAGAGCCTCAAGACGATTGGCAGAGGGAGTGATCTTGAACCATCGCGCCGCGTCCTCGGGAGTGGTCAGTTCCAGGTAGTCCTCCATAATCACTTCAGCCGAATTGCCCGTTTCCAATGCGGTCTTCTTGGGATCTGATGTTTGAGCGACCCTGTACGAAATGTAGCTGTTGCGAAATCGGTTTGCCCCCGCCTTGATGCTCCGTTTCGCGGCAAACCGGTCCCATGCTTGGAATACTCCCTGAGGCGTTGACCACTGCTGGCAAATGCGTCCTTTCATCCCTTCAAACGGTGCAATCCACTTTCGAAGATTGGGCAGAATCGGCAGGATGCGCCGGCGCTTCTTCTTCGTTACGGGACGCGGGAGAATGATGTAGCCTTTTCCGCGACGGAAATGAACGTGTTCCCATTCCATTAAGAAGATTTCCTCTGTGCGCACGCCGCTAAACGCTTTGATCGCCATTGAAGGCACCAAATGTACCGGTGATCCTGAGAGCAGATCATCCATCTGATCCGGCTCAAAGATTTGATTTTCCGCCTTATCGGCCTCGGACACGCGATTGACGGCGTCAGCCTCCGTCGCCAGGTCTCTGGGCAAATAACCATGCTTACGGGCATAATGGAACAATTCAACAATGGCATTGCGGTAGTTGTTCCTCGTGCGGCCTTTGGGCTTTCCACCGCGGCGTGTCCCTTTGGCCAACGATGTCAATTGCCTTAACCACGTTTCAATTTCGTCGGTCACGATCTCCGCGATCTGACCTGGGAAATCCTTGGCAAATCGTCCCAACCGTGTCCTCAAATCGCGCACGTGGTAATCCCCGCGCTTGTCCAGCTCGAGCGCCGTCGTCATTTCCTTGACCAGTTCGGGAACAGTAATTGGTTTGATCTGAGTGCGGCTGAACTTCTGATAAAAATTGGCCACTGTCCGGAGGTCTGCATTCTTGACGACTTTTTTGGCGTCCGCGTATTCGCGCGCGGCAACGTCGAGGCGAATTTTCAGTGGCTTCAAGTGCGCGGAAGCCGCTAAATAAATGCGACGATCAGCCCCACGAAGTTCAAGAGCCTCCATTTGGCCATGAGCCAATTTGGTGGCGGCAGCATCGGCGCACGTCTTGGCCTTTCGCTCGGTGCTGCACCGTTCACGAATTCGCTTACCGCGGAAGGAGTATTCGACGATCCAAGATTCGTACCAGTAACGGCCGATCTTCTGCGGGCTGAAGCGCACATGCACCCGCACGGAATCGCGTTTTACATCGAATGAAGGGCGCCTCGCCGGTTTGCGACGGGTTCCCTTCGGCTGTTGTTTGGTTGCTGCCATAATTGAAAGTTTGGCACTAAACTGACACTAAAAGCAAGGGAATATGCGTAAGTCCTTGTGGCTGTTGGAGCGGGTGAAGGGAATCGAACCCTCGTGTGGAGCTTGGAAGGCTCCCGTTCTACCATTGAACTACACCCGCGCCAGACCCTCATCGTAGCGTGTTCGCTTGCGTTGTCAATCCGCCTGTGTATCCTTTTGCCCCGATGAATTCCTTGCTTGTCACCGGTGGCCGCGTCCTGGACCCCGCCAACCGCCTGGATTCCGTGGCCGACGTTCTTGTTGTGGATGGCAAGATCAGCGCCGTCGGCCCCGGCCTCGTCTCGCGCGCGCCCGACCGCGCGCGCCGGCTCGACGCATCTGGATTGGTGGTGTGCCCGGGGCTGATTGATCTGCACGCGCATCTGCGCGAACCCGGACAGTCGGCCAAGGAGACCATCGCCACCGGGACCGCGGCGGCGGCGCGCGGCGGGTTTGCCTCGGTGGTGTGCATGCCCAATACCTCCCCCGCCATCGACAACGCGGGGACGGTGGCGCTGATTCATGAACGGGCCGCCAGAGAAAGCCGCGTCAATCTTTTTGTGGCGGGCGCCATCACGCGCAATATTGCGGGGGAGGAACTCGCCCCCATCGGCTCGCTCAAATCGGCCGGCGTCATCGCGATTACCGACGACGGCCACTGCGTGCAGAACAACGATCTGATGCGCCGGGCGCTGGAATATGCGCGCATGTTCGATCTGCCGGTGATGGATCATTGCCAGGATTACTCGATTGTCACGGACGGGGTCATGCATGAGGGGTATTGGAGCGCAGTGCTGGGCCTCCACGGCTGGCCGGCTTCCGGCGAGGAGATGATCGTGGCCCGGAATATTCTTCTGGCGGAATTGACGGGCGCGCGCGTGCATTGCCAGCACCTGAGTTCGGCGGGCAGCGTTCGGCTGTTGCGCGACGCCAAAAAGCGCGGGGTGCCGGTTTCGGGCGAGGCGTGCCCGCATCATTTTACGCTGACCGACACGGTGCTGGCCGGGAGCGAGGAGTTTTGGGCCAGGGACGGAAAGGAACTGTGGCTGGGAAAAGCGGAGGAAAGGCCGCGCTGGCCTTCTTACGACACGAATTTCAAAATGAACCCCCCGCTGCGCTCCGCCGAGGATCGGGAGGCCCTGCTGGAAGGACTGGCGGATGGAACGGTGGAGATCATCGCCAGCGACCATGCGCCGCACTGCGATTACGAGAAGGAAGTCGAGTTTGATTACGCGCCTTTCGGGATCATTGGATTTGAAACGGAATTGCCGCTCTCGTTGATGCGCCTGTATCACTCAAAGCTCATGCCGCTTTCCGATGTCATCGCCAAATTCACGGCGGCGCCGGCGCGCCTGCTGCGCTTGAGCGACAAGGGCCATTTGGGCGTCGGAGCGGACGGCGACTTGACGGTGATCGATACCGAGCGGGAGTGGATATACGACGTGAAAGAGTCGGCCAGCAAGTCGCGCAACAGCCCGTTTGGCGGCTGGCGCTTGAAAGGCAAGGCCAGGGCGACCATTGTCCGCGGGGAGGTCGTGTGGGAGGATATGGACGGCGCGCGGGCGGTTCCCGCTTGAGTCCAATTTTCTTTGTCGCAATATGGGGCTGCGGTGAGTGAAACAACCAACATTCTTGTCACTGGCGGGGCCGGATTCATAGGCTCTCATCTGGTCGAGCGTTTGCTCTCCGACGGCCATTCGGTCACGGTTATAGATGATCTTTCCACGGGCCGTCTGGAGAATTTGCGAGCGGTGCGCACGCATCCGCGCCTGGAGGTGATCCAATCCAAGGTGTCCGAATGCCGCGCTCTGGGAGCGTTGGCCGCCAACGCTGGCGCCATTTATCATCTGGCGGCCGCGGTTGGCGTCGAGTTGGTGATGGCGCACGGTCTCAGGAGCATCGAAACCAACCTGTGCGAGACGCAAACGATCCTGGACGCCGCCAGCGCCAAAGGCACCCCCTTTCTGCTCGCCTCGACTTCCGAGGTTTACGGCAAGAGCCGGCAGGCGGCGTTTTCCGAGGCGGATGACTTGCTCATCGGCCCGCCGCACCTGAGCCGGTGGAGTTATGCCTGTTCGAAGCTGATGGACGAGTTTCTGGCTCTGGCCCATTCCAAGGAGCACCGGACGCCCGTGGTCATCGCGAGGCTTTTCAATACGGTGGGACCCCGCCAAACCGGACAATACGGAATGGTTCTTCCGCGCTTCATCCAGGCGGCGCAACGCGGCCAGCCGCTCAAAGTGTTCGGGGACGGCCGTCAGACGCGGTGCTTTTGTTACGTGGGGGACACTGTTGAAGCCCTAGTCCGGCTGTGCCGATGCGCCGCAGCGCGCGGGGAGGTTTTTAATGTCGGCAGTTCGGAGGAAATCAGCATCCGCAAGCTGGCGGAGACGGTGATTGCCTTGCTCAAATCGTCTTCCACCATCGAGTATGTGCCATACGAGAAGGCCTACATGCCTGGATTCCAGGATATGCTGCGGCGCAAGCCGGTCATCGAGAAGCTGGCGAGGTTCGTGGGATTTCAGCCCGGCACACCCCTCAACGAGATAATCGCACGAACCGCCGCATCCGGGGAATAAAAAAGGCATCCTTTCGGATGCCTTTTGTGAAATAAACGAATATCGGTGGACCTTATGGGAACATCAAGTCAACGTTGCCAGCGACGCCGTTGGTTGACATGAGGTCCGACGCGTTCTTGAGCCAGTTGATGCGGAATGAGGCTGAAGTCGTCTGTTGGACGCTGCCGTCTCCGAGCAGATTGTTGCCCGCGCCAGCCGTGTTGTTGGCCGAGTGCATTTGGGCTGACCAGCCAGGGGCGCCACCGGCTGGGAGGCTATAGCTCGGGGTGCTTGAGCTTGTAATGAGGTTGGTGTTCAACACCACCCAAGCGCCTGTGGCCAAGGCACTGTTGTTGGGGGAATACCCATAGTTCGGATCCTGGGTTCCAGTGGCGGTCGCTGTGGTGGCGCCCGTCCCACCCATATTGCGATCACCACCCAGAAGGGACTGGGGATAGGTGTCCGTGGCGCCGGGGCCGACCCAATAGGAGACGTTGAGATTGTCAAATGTGCCTACTGAAGGCTGAGCCGGGTACAGGTATCCGCCTATGGTTCCTGGCGCATACATAGTGGGGGGGAAGAAGTTGGTGTTAGCCGTGCGGACACTGTCGGCCGGGCAGAGAACAACCTTGGGTGATTGGCCCATTTCGTTCGCCATAAGGGTATAATTGTAGTAGGTGTATTTGGGGCTGGTGGTCAACAAGCTCACAATTTCGCTCATGCCGCCCTGAGCTCCTTGCTGCTGACATGGATACCTGTCGCCATTGTCATTGGCCCAGACGCGATAGGCGGTGCCAACCTCTTTGAGGTTGTTAACGCACGAGATGCGTTGCGCCTTCCGTTTGGCGGCAGCCAGCGCCGGCAAGAGCATACTGGCAAGAATGGCGATGATGGCGATGACGACTAACAACTCGATGAGAGTGAAAGCCCCAACTTTTCTGTTCCGTGATTCTTTCATGTTTTCTTAGGTTAATTTGGCATCAAGCGCGCTCCAATACTTCTCCGTTATCAGGGCCAACTCGATTTAACAGATTTGCCAGCATGGATGGTGCCACAGGCGAAAAACAGCCGAATATCGCGTTTCCAGCCCCGTTTTTCCCTCCCTTTCCTCATCATTCACCAGCATGCGCCAAAATTCCACGCATATTGCGTGAAAAAAACTCACGCTTTTCGCGTGAATTTCCCGCATTATACGTTAAATCTGATCATCAATATGTCCCCATCCTGCACCACGTACTCTTTTCCTTCCATCCGATACAGGCCCTTATCGCGCGCAGCCGCAACGGACCCGCACCGGACCAAATCGGCGCAACCGACAGTTTCCGCTTTGATGAATCCCCGCTCAAAATCGCTGTGAACCACGCCGGCCGCCTTTGGCGCGGTGTCGCCAGCATGAATCGTCCATGCCCGGACTTCCTTTTCACTGGCCGTAAAGAAAGTTCGCAGCCCCAATAGATGATATGTGCTTCGGATGAGCGCCCCAACGCCGGATTCCTCGACCCCAAGTTCCTTCAGAAACGCCTGCGCTTCTCCGGCTGAAAGGTCGATCAGGTCACTCTCTATCTGCGCGCAAATGACCACCGTTTCGCACGCATGATGTTCCCGTGCGTAGTTTGCAACCTGCTCAACTAAGGGATTTGACGCCGCGCCAGCCAAATCCGCTTCTTTAACGTTTGCGGCGAAAACTGTCGGCTTATCTGTCAGAAAAAAGAACTCTTTCGCCACGGCTCGCTCCTCCGGCGTCAGTTTCAAAGTGATTCCGGGCTGGCCGGAATCGAAGTGCTTCTCAAATTTCTTCAGAACCGCCGCCTCCTCGATGGCCGCTTTGTCTCCTCGTTTCACCTCCTTGGCGCCTTTCTCAAGCCGGTTGCGCGCGGATTCCAAATCGGCCAGCACCAGTTCCGTCGTCACCGTTTCAATGTCGCGCACCGGATCGATTTTCCCCGCGACATGATGAATATCCGGGTCTTCGAAGCATCGCACGACCTGGACAATGGCATCCACTTCCCGAATGTGGCTGAGGAATTGGTTGCCCAGCCCTTCTCCTTGAGAGGCGCCTTTGACAAGCCCAGCGATATCGACAAATTCGATCACCGCCGGAATGAGGACGGTGGTTTTGGCGATCGGGGCGAGCCTCTCCAATCGCGGATCGGGAACCGTTACAACGCCGAGGTTGGGGTCAATCGTGCAGAAAGGGTAATTGGCGGCGGGCGCCTTGCGGCTGTGCGTCAGCGCGTTGAACAGCGTGCTCTTGCCGACGTTTGGCAATCCGACGATTCCAGCTTTGAGCATGAAAGGTATGGGGTTTGCGCCGGAGACGGTGTTCAGCGCTTCACGCCTCCGTCCTGGTGACGGCGGGCTTGCGAATGGCGTTCTTGAACTTGTCCAGTCCCTGGTCGAAAGCGGCCGAGATCGGCAAGACGGGAACGCGGCGGATTTTGCGCTTGAATGTCTTCAAATTTGCCTCCGCGGCGGGTTCATCCATCTTGTTGGCCACGACGAGCCGTGGTTTCTCCAGCAAGGCGGGATCGTACAAACCCAATTCCTCCATCAGTTGCTTGTAATCATCGGACGGGTCCCGTCCGTCGGTTCCCGCCATATCCAGCAACAGCACCAGCAGCTTGCATCGCTCCACGTGCCGGAGAAACTCGTGGCCCAGCCCGATATTCCGGTGCGAGCCGGCCACCAACCCTGGCACGTCGCAGATCGTCAAACGCGCGTAATCGGGGTATTCGACTATCCCTATTTGCGGATGAAGCGTTGTGAACGGGTATGGCGCGACCTTCGGGTGCGCTTGCGAAATGGCCGCCAGCAAGGTCGATTTGCCCGCATTCGGATACCCGATCAGGCCAACGTCCGCGATGGTCCGCAGCTCCAGCAGGTATTCCCCCTCCCCTCCAGCCTCTCCCGGTTGGGCAAAGCGCGGTGTCTGCCGCCGCGCGGTGGCGAAGTTCCGATTCCCCAGCCCGCCACGCCCGCCCTCGCACAAAACAAATCGCTGCCCGTGCTCCGTCAGGTCCGCTATCAATTCGCCACGCCGGTGCGGCCGTCCGGCGGGTTCTTCTTCTGCCATGTCGATTTCCAGCGCCCGTTCCGCGCCCGCGTGACGGATCATGGGACGGGCGCTGGCAGCGGTCAAAAAAGTGCCGGGCACTGTCTCTGGCGCGGCCTCCGGGGCCGGCTCGGACGGTTCCAAACTCCATACCAGCGTGCCGCACGGAACCCGCACCACCAAGTCCTTCCCGGCCGCTCCATCCATCCCCTTGCCCAGGCCTGGCTTGCCGTCCTCGGCAATCAGCCGCGCATTGTAAAACTGCGCCACCAGATTATTCAGATCATGGTCCGCCAGCAAAATCACGTCGCCGCCCCGCCCGCCGTTGCCGCCGCTGGGACCGCCTTTGGGGCGATAAGTTTCGCGCAGAAAGGCCACGCAGCCTTTGCCGCCGTGGCCCGCGCGTCCAAGAATCTTGACTTCATCTACAAACATCGAAAAGACCGGTCCGGCCGCGCCGACGCGGCTGAGGAGCCATTATACCCGTCCTCCAATAAAAAAGGCGAGGCCTTTCCAACCTCGCCGGCGCGATCCGCCAAAATTTCCTAATTACTGGCCGGCTTCGTTTCGGTGTCAGGCTTCACATTGACACGGTGGCTGCCCTTGTCGAACAAAACCCGCCCGTCCGTGAGGGCGAAGAGGGTCCAATCCCGGCCTGTGCCGACATTCTGCCCGGCGATAAACTTCGAGCCGCGCTGGCGGACCAAAATGCTGCCCGCCGTCACAAATTGACCGCCAAATTCTTTTACGCCCAGACGCTTGCTGACGCTGTCGCGCCCGTTGCGCACGCTGCCTTGACCTTTTTTATGTGCCATAAGACCTCCGCTAACCTTTGATTTCTTTTATTTTGACGACCGACAACTCCTGGCGATGTCCGATCTTCTTATGATAACCTTTTCGGCGCTTCATCTTGAACGCCACGGTTTTTACGCCGCGAATATGTTCCACCACGTCCCCCACCACCGCCGCTTCCGCCACCGTGGGCGTGCCGGGCGTGATTTTCCCCTCGTTATTGATCAGCAACACGCGGTTAAACGTCACTGGCTCACCCGCCTTGGCCGGCAGCCTTTCGACTTCCACGGTATCGCCCGCGCTGACGCGGTATTGCTTGCTTCCAGTTTCAATTACAGCATACATAGTTCCACTCTTAAAAAAGAGTGTTAATTCGACCAAAACCCCAAGCCGCCGTCAACTCTTTCTTTCAACAATTTTCCTCCGGCGCACAAATCAGCCTTTGAACATGCCCGCCTCGGCAAAAGCCTCGCCCTGCATATACGCCCCGGTAGGGCGAGGCTCCCGCCGAGCCGGACGCTTTCAAAAACTCAGACGCTCTCTTTCCGACGGTTATCGGACTTTGGACGATGAAACTTTATCACGCCTTCCGCCCCGCCGCAACCTCTCCCCCCCGATTTTTCCGCTTCGTAACACAAACCCCGATCCTTATCGAGACGGAGGCGTCCTTCACCGAACAGGTAAGGCCGTCGATGGCGAAGCTGGGCCATTTGCCTGGCATCGCTCAAAAACTTCCAAGCGCTGGGTTGCATCTCCTTGATTATCAACGCACTCAAGCTTGCCTGGCCCGCGCAAGCGCCCCAGCCCCCGCGCTTTTTATCATGCACAAGGGTGCATAAGCCTGCATAAGCCCGCGCATTTTCACCAAACCCAGGGGGCGGTTCCGCGCCCG
>Ga0182014_10002217_pt1 | contig 24718 bp, 26 predicted proteins | sample 612S2DmetaG_FD_120489 | JGI IMG/M metagenome (GOLD analysis project Ga0182014, IMG submission 120489) | Permafrost microbial communities from Stordalen Mire, Sweden - 612S2D metaG | ecosystem: Environmental > Terrestrial > Soil > Wetlands > Permafrost | place: Sweden: Stordalen | collected...
ACGCAAGTTCATCAAGGGACAAAAATATGTCCTGCTGTCGCACAAAGAGAACCTGACGAACGAAGGCAGAAAAAGCCTTCGGCTCTTACTGACGGCCAACAAGCGCTTGAACACGGCTTATATCCTTCGTGAGTCCTTCGATCAGCTGTGGGATTACAAATCGGAGGCCTGGGCACGTCGCTTCTTTGACAACTGGAAAGCGCAACTGCGCTGGCAACGCCTGAAGCCGTACGAAACGTTCGCCGAAATGATCGAGCGTCATTGGGACGGGATCGCCGCCTATTGCAGGCCAGAAAACAAGATCGCCCTCGGCTTCGTCGAAGGCCTCAACAACAAAATCCGCGTCCTCCAGCGCCGAGCCTACGGCCTGCGCGACGAAGAATATCTCAAGCTGAAAATCCTGACGGCGAGCTTGCCAGAGCTATGAAAAGTGCTCAGATCCACCCACTAAAAAACGCGAAGAGCCAAAAAAACGAATTGACCCATCGTATCCGCATCCCCGAATCCTATTGCGCGGGTTAGACTCGCACAAATTCAGGAAGGGGCGTTATTTTTCGAGCTGCCCTTAAGTATCGCGATAGCCTCAGGCCGTCAGTGGTGACCGTCTAAGTGTTGGCTTTTTGCCGATCAGGACCAGCCACTGAAAGTAATGCTGCTGGTCTGGTTATTTTCGATTGGGGAGCCTCGACAACCAAGCTATCAAGCTCCATCTCCGGGCCGGAACCGATGACGGGATCTTCTGAAGCACTATCGGCGGGTTCGTACCACGGCGGCTTCTCAATCGCCCCACCCTGAAGCGCCTGCGCCATCAACTGTCCGATTTCTGGTCCACTCAGAGCAACAAGTTCGCCGTCTTCCTTCTTGTAGAGCTGCGGGCAAAAATAAATAGCATGTATCCTTGGGTCATATCCGTCCAAGACTAGGAAATATTCGGGCTTTCGGAACAGCTTCCGCTTTTTAACGAGCTTTCGCTCCTGCGTTGTCAGTGCGACTCTAAGTTTGTCCCGTTGATGGCCGACAACGGTGGCTGCCTCCAATAGAACGAGCCAATCTCTGGTATGGGCATTGTCTGCATGGATCGGAACTAAAGTACTGTGCTGTCTTTTAAAAATGCTCATTGGAAAATCCCTAATCCCTTTTCCGTCGCGGCTAATGAACCGACGAGGCCCGGCTCCCAATTATTTCCATGGTTGGAACAATATACTATCCGCATAATCGGATGCACGACAAGATGATGATGATATAGGCTCTCCGAGCGCCGGGCCCGAGTTCGCAACTGTGCCGGTCAGCGCGGTCTGCAACCTGATGGCGGCAGTCCTGTGCCTCTCACAGAAAGTGCTTGGCTGTCAGCAAGCAGAGTAGCACTGTTCCCGACGAAATAGCGATCCCGGCCATATCGAACACGCTACGCTTCGCGACTGACAACACAGGCGAACGAACGGCGAGTTGGCACCCTTGCCCTAACCGCCCTCGCTCTGGAATTGATCGTTTTTTTAATGCCATGATGATGAACCGGTTGGAGGGTCAGGCCGCTTTGTGCCTGCCCCTAACGCCGCCCTGTCGAAGTTATCTTCGATCTTGGGTTCAACATCGCACGGCTTGTAGCGAGAACGATTAAGGGGGGTGGTGAACAGCAAACGGCTACAGACGATGGTTTATGAATTCGAAAAGCAGTGCCGTTTCCCAAAAATCAACAATAAGCGAAGTCATTCTGACGAGATCAGAGTTGCTTAGATGTTTTTAGAGAGTTGACGGAGATAATAGGGAGGGGCGTCTAAGTGCGGCCTCAAGTCCCCTTGTGTCCGAGGCTTTATAATTGGCGTTGACCGGCATACCCAGGGCAATTGCTGTTGGTTCGAAGGTGGCGCGCGCGGCACCTCTTATCATCCCGACGGCGGTTTCGATATTTTCGCGGGACGATGAGAGGCCGGATAGACGCCTCCCCACAAAAAGCCGAGACGACAACAGCTTTTCGTTGCCGAATCTGAAAAATGGTGTTCGATTTGTTCACCGAGGATCAGATGACTTTCACCAAGGTTGCCGCTATCGCATTGGTTTCAGCCGCGATGAACGGGGTCGCGTTTGCTGGTCCTGAGGAAGAGACAGTACTTGCAACTTTTGAATCTCTTTGCCTCGAACTGATCAACGATTCGGGGGCGATTGCGACAACAGCGCCAAGGATGGGCTTAGTTGCCGTCCCTGACGACAAAAAGGTCGAGTTCTTGGGAAGCCAACCTGGTCGAGCGTGGATCAGCTTAAAGAAGACAGACCGTTATATTCTGACCATAACGGACGAAGGATCTTGCGGACTATCGGCACCATACGTGAGCGGCGCAGCGACTCTCGATCTTTTGTTTCACAATTCTCGGATTGCCCAGCTTGATACTGAGCGTGTAGGTTCAGAGACCCAATCGGTCTACGCTATCACCCGTCCCGACCGATTCGGAAAAGCCGACATTCATGCTCTCGTGCTCGTCACGACGTCCAACCTACAAAGCGTAGATGGAATTCAGCTTACGGCTATTCCTGAGACTTTAGCTCGCAAGCAGGGCACCATAATTCGTGCTTGGCCATAGGCGATGTTAAAGAAAACTAACACCACAGGGCTATCTACGCGCAACGTGAGGACTGCGAAGCACTTGCACTCCTGAAAATTTCGTTCCGGTTAGGGAACCGAGGGCTCTAGCGCCCCTCAAAGCGGACGTCGTCCGCCCACACCGCGATCCCGGCAGCCGTCGAACTAACCCGCCAGTACTGGATGCCGACGCGGTTCAAGACCTGCCCATAACCGCACCAAGGTGTGGTCCTCGCACCGCTTACTCTTAAATCGAACCCTTTTCGTGCCGCTTGTTTACCGCGCCCCTAGAAGTCTTCGACATCAGCTTTGGATCGCTTGGGGATATTCACCTGTACCCAAAAGTTGCCCATCCTGCCGTCAGGGCGGCGGATACGGGACATGCCCCTGAAGCAAAAGCGTGCGCCGTCTTCGGTCTTATGACTGATGCTGATCGTTTGAGTTTGGCCGTTGGGACACTTTACGGTGAGAACATAACCCGTCTTGGCCTTGGTGGGGCTGGCGGTAATTACTTCTTCAAGGTCGTAACGCTCGTTGTACCTGCTGTCATCAATTGGCGCTTCTGTGTTGGGCTGTTCCTGCGCATCATCAGGCTCTACGTCAGCTTCCTCGTCTTCATCTAGAACATCCTCAAAATCGTCATCTGGATCACCTTCAAAGGTCGTGAAGGTGGGCTCGAAATCTAACGGCAGTTCGTTTGTCGGCAGCAATTGCTCGTAATTTTCAACAGCAAGTGTTCCTTGCTTGACGAGGATAAATTTGGAAATTGGATAACTTATCGCCGCTGCCACGTATCCCATTGCAACTGCCTTGAACGGCAAGATCAAGTATAAGGGAAACTGCAACCGTGCGAGCAGATCGTCCGCAAATATAAGAATGGGAACGTTGGCTTGCCGCGCGGCGACGAACACAATTGATGCAAAAATCGTCACGATGGATGCGAGATTCGCGGTCTTTCTCAGCGAGATCTGTAGCGACCAGTGTTTAAGGGCGGCTTCAAAGTCTGCAACGTTGGTGCTGCGAACTTTAGAAAAATCTTCAATCTCTTTTTCGAGAGTACTTCCCTTTTTTTCCAATTCGTCCAGTTGCCGATTGAGTTGCCGAGCCCTTAGTGACCGCCGGTCGAACCACTTCCCTTCACTTGCTGACGTAAATTCAAAACCTTCTCTAATTCCTTGATCACGCCTATCCTCGTAAGTCGCATGGCAGGATTCAAGCTCCATCTTCTTTCTTAGTTCCTTGGCATTCATCTCTTCGCTTGGAGCTTCCCGCGGGATCGGAACAGCTGAATTGCGGCTTGGGATATATGCCCACAGGAGCAACAGCGGAAACGCGAACAGCAGAAGCAATGCTGAGACCCGCAAAAGGAAAAGCAAGATCGCAAGTAAGACTGACGCACCAAATATGATTGCCATCACAAGGAGGGTGCCCCAGTCAGTACCCTGTTGCTTTCGGGCCATTGGTTAATGCCTCGAAAGCAAATAGAAAGAACCTACAAGAACCAAAAAGTAGAGCGCCGTACTGTAGACGTAAGTCATCAGGGGGCTTCTCGCGTGACGGGTGGCGGAAACAACGCGGCTATACCTGCCGGATGGAAACATGTAGAGAAACCATTGGATTACCTTGCCGGGAAGCAAATACCACCATCGCCACCCGGTCGGATTGATCTTGGGTATATTGTCTCTTTGAAAGGTCATGGTTGCGATGCTCCCCGCTGGCAGCAATCGTAGCGGCGGCTATCGGGTGCGCAAGTGGCATCACGCGATAGGATTGGTGCAACCGCACCGGCAGGTCGTAGGCCGCCACGTCTATTATTTTGCGCCAACTACGGCAATTCCAACATTAAATCCATGGACGTCGCCACCACGCTGAGCGTGGTGGCGACGATACCGGGTTATACACAAATCTCAGCAATTGTGACTCGTTGACGATTCCCAAATCAGTTTTGCTCTGATTCACTGGTGGCGAACGATGGAGGTTCGTCATGTCCATTCTGGTATCGTTGCGCGGGGACTTCACGGCATTTCAACTGCGCGCACTTGCGAGGAAGACGAATGATGGCCCGCAGGCTCGGCGACTTTTGGCGCTGGCGGCGATTTACGATGGGGCGAGCGAAGCGCAAATACCCGCGGTCGATGGCCATTTTCCTTTCTAAACGTGCGGGCTTTCGCGTTCTACTGGATAGGTTTTTTCCAATTTCCTTCTGACGTTCGTATGCGCTCGCCGTGTGCGCCCCATTGCACTCTTCCAAATCGGTGATCCATCATTGCTTCGGCATAACAATGATCACATCCCGGCGAGACTTTTTGGCAGCCAATCCATGGGGTGAAGAAATTTTCGCACCACTCGATCTTCGAATTTTCACCCATCACAAATCTCCACAATTGATCTTTGGTGCGAGCGAACTCTCACCACCAGCGGCGCTGGATCAGATACTTTACAAGTTCGGATTTGGGGCGATTACTCAGTGAGAATGGTTCGTCCGGCCTCGTGAGGCGACGCCGCTCAGATTTGATTCACTTTTCTCTCGAACATGGCTTGACCATGCTGATTATCGCCGGTGTAGAGGCTGCGATTGCCGATTTGATTGGCAAGTTTACGCAAAACGTTCATTGCCTGCTCCGGGCTGATAGAGCTGCCAAATACGACAACGACTTCATTTTTCGGGGCCTCGTCTCGCAGAGCGATTTTTCCACCGCTTTTTTTGCTCGCTTACGATAGGCCCGCATTTCCTCTGGGAACGATTTTACTCCGAATTGTATTTCGTAATCACCTTGACCGTATGTCCAGAACTCCGAGCGCGCTGAATAAATCGCCACCGTGCCGAAGCTATGCCCATTATTGCCGATCCGTCGATTTCGCAAGCTTGCCATTTTAACAATCCCTGTTGAAGTTGATCTAATAGGGATCATTTACAATGTCGAAAAACTGGAGAATTCGGAGTGACGCCGCCTTTGATGCGTGGTCATTTCATAACGAGAATATCGTCTGCGGTGATGTACCCATTTTTGAAGGCCTTCAAGGTGTACTCCGTCACCGCGTCAATACGATGGGTTATCGGCGTGACATGAATGCGGTACAGATGCTCCGTCTGGTAAAACCGCTGACACTGCTCAAAATGCCGCTCCAGACTCATTTTTAGGCGGGACTTGGCGTACCAATTGCAATCGCCCTCCTCCCGAACAAAAGTCTTGTCCGGCGGTGTAAGGCAAATCGCATTGAAATGAAGGCCGTCATTTACAATCAGATTGCGGATTGGCTCTTTGTCTTTTTTCTCTTTTTTCCAGACCGGCAGATCTGGACATCCAACCAATATCGGCCTCGACGGCTTCCAGTCTTCCGAGTTTGGTTTTCGCACAATTGATCGGGTTAGAATATCGTGCACCCGGATCACTTGCTTCTTCATGAACTCCATCTTTGTTTTTCGGTTACCAGGCACGTGATTGAACATGAAATTGATGTAGTGCGGTACACGACCGAACCTATTTTTTCGAATCATTAGCGAATATCCAGCGATATATTCTTCCCTTTGATCACGATTGAGATTGAAACTCCGTTGATCCGTAATGTTCATTGAAATATTCCCTCACTACTAAGACGGCTCTATTGATATGTCGGTTATTGTTGGCTCGATTTGATATGTCGATTAGTTCGGTTATGCATATTCATGTTGGTTTTTTGAGATGATAGATACGATGATGGCATATGAAGAGACGGTTTCCAGATGAGGCAGACTGCTCCCAGCATTGGGAAACCAATGCGTTCGACTCGCTGCATATGTAATTAGTATTTTACAAGATCGACAATTGCGCCCGATCTGGCCAAAGACCCCGCGATTTCGAAATCCGTGTGCCCGCGCGTTGGTATCCGCTTCTCTTAAAGAGAAGTCGAAACTTCAATCCGACGCGTATCGTTGCTGAAGTAGCGGGCCTTTTTTAACGCCGGATGGCCGCCTGCGTGGACAGCGGAAAGCGGCCTTTGAGATCCGAGCTGCGCGGACAGTGAAAGGCGGCCAGGGAGCCAATTTCTTGGAGACCGAAAGCTTGCGATCTCATTCGCTTCATGGCGACGCTTAATTCTCCTGCGGATCGAAGGAGAGGGATGCCACAACTTACCGACTAGATCGATTGGAACCTGGATTGATGGCGAAGCAAGCAGGGCGACTTGGTATGCGGTTTGCGGTTCTGCCTGTTGTTGCTCAAGTCCATTTAGGTCGGTCCGATGACGGCGTGCGCAAACGCTAGGTCTATGACCCTTTCCTGTTCTTCACCGGCGAATACGTTCCGGGGCCACCACATGCCACGCATAGGCAATCGAGGGGGTGGTTACCAAACATGTAGTTCTCTAGCCACCAAGGATAAGGATGCCCTTTCTTCGGCTTGGCCACAGGCGGCCGCACAGTCTTCTTCAAGGCGTTGAAATACCGGTCACAGCCGTAGCGGAAAAGTCGGCTCCCGGCTGTACAACTCGCTAACCACGCATAATACTCGCCACGTCGCCGGGGCGTTGGCGCCTGTTCAAGGGTATCATACGGCGGCAGCAATTTTGCACGGTGTCCTGCTACAAGCACAGCCCTCGCGGCTTCGCCGGCGTCGCTGACCTTCTCAATCTGGAGCGTAACGCCTTTGGAGAACGCGTCGAACAGCTCGGATTTGCTGGGACCGGCCACAAGAAATTCCGCCCCAAGCTCCCATTGCTGCCATCCATACCAGGCATCGATCACGCCGACCGCGACGATCTCGGGCTGCCGAAGCTTGTCGAACGCCCGCCGCAGATACTTTTCGATAGCCGCGTGGCTCGCACCACTGAGCTCTCCTGGCTTGCGCGACCATCGCTCATGCGTCAGTCGCACTTGCCAAATGGCCTTGCTCGAGCCGGCCGAAAAAAGGGCCTCGATCGCCGGTAGGTTTTGACGGCGCCAACGAGCTGCCTTTCTCGGGCATACATCGCCGCAGCCGGTGCAACTGCCCTGAGAGCAAGACGCTACAAGCCGGGCGACTCGGCGGCCACCGGAGCGGCGGCCGAGCCGAAGAGCGATGTCCTCCCGCTGATGAGAAGTCAGAGCGGGTCTCCCCCGGTTGTGCGGGGCATCGCCTCGACGAACGCCTCCGGGAACTCGACAAAGAGTAACTCCCAGACATACCGCGTCCGGGCTTCAACTGGGCCACTTTCCAGCATTGCGCGTAGCCGCGAGCTGCGCCACTCGTCATTGACCTTTTTGAACTCGGCGTCGAGGGGCCGCCTCTCGAGGAAACCGGGCAGATCCGGATAGACCTCGGGTGGGCCAACCATCGGTTCTGCTCGCTGCACTACCCCGAGCGGCTCAACTTCCTGCGCGAGCTCCGGTGCTTCGGTTCTCGTAGCCATCATCGTCGCGGCTTCGGCGGTAGGTTCTGTCCGGCTTGTGCTGCCTGTGGTCCCGTTATCGGAGCAAGCGACCTCGGGTGACAGGATTTTCAATTTGGGACGCCTTTTCGGGCGCTGGACCAGCTCGATTGCTTTGGTGATTTGAGATTCGGTAGCCGTGCCGGCGCCGGCAATTTTAAGCAGCGCGGACTGGTTGTTTTCGAGCTTAAGCTCGCGGATCTTCGACTCGGCCGCCGACGTGATCTGGGCGATTTTCGCCGACCTCGCCATCCGATCAGCGGATGCGCCGAATAGCGCTGCCGCCTTCGCATGGAACTTGTCCGCGGGCTGGAGGCCGCCCAGAGGTGTCGCACCTTGCGACACCCTTTCTTGCATCGCGTGGAGCAGTTCAAAGTCGCTCTTCGCACGGTCCATCGCACACGGTACCTTGCGGTGCAGATTATCGACTAGCTGCCAAAGCCGAGCCTCCTTATCGGTGAGCCCTGAAATGACAAGGGCCGAAGCCGACGTTCGTCCAATGTTCTTGAGAGCGGCCGCTCGATGCCATCCTCCTAATAGAGTCAGCCTTCCGTCGTCGTGACCCCGAATGGCGAGCGGTTCGGCTTGACCGAACTCTGAAATCGAAACCATCAGCTGCTCGATGACGCGTTGGTCTAAAGGCATCGGCGGAGCTTCAATTTCAAACCCCGAAAACGAAAGCGCGTCTTCGAGGCGCTGGCACACGCCGTTCTTTGCCCATGGGACAGTATTCGTGATGCTCGGAGTCTGCGAACCGGCAGCAACACGCTCGCGGGCGAATTTTCTTGCTGCTTCCCTGCGGGTGAATACCTCGATATTCTCACTCATCACGCTTTCCATCAGCGCGGTCCAACCCACGACACCGAAAAGTTCCCCGGCTGTCGTCGTTCTCGGATCCCCGCAGTTTGTGGGTTCAGCGGACAACAAGACATCGAGACCTGCCACGAGGCTGCTCGCCGACCTGGCCGCCAAGACGTGCGCCGGCACGCCGGCCCAATCGATACCGCAGGAGATGGCGCGCCGCACCTTCGATTCAGTGCAGAAATGCGGGTTCGGACCGAGCGGATTATTTCACAGGGCGAGCGTTGACAGATGCGTCGCGTAGCGCAGTCCGAATAGCGGCAATGCCTACGTTCGGATCAATTCTGTGCATCATGGTCTGAACAAATAATGGACCCGGCGACGTAAAGGCATCATCAGAGTCTTGCTCGTCGAACCGTCGGCCGCCGTGGTCCTTTCGATTGTCTGCCAATTCCAGGTTGAGCGGGAATGGCTTGTCGGTGAATTCGATCCAGACTTCCATGAGCGACGCAACCGCTGCCTTTATGTGCGCCTTTTCGGGCGCGCCCTTGGGAGCCTTGAAAGTGCACGATTTGCAGACAGCCACAAAGTCATCCAGCAGCTGTTCGATTGAAAGGGGCTCCTGCCTGACGCTCCCAAGCAGCTGAAGGCCCATGCGCTGTTCGGTCCGAAATCGCAGCAGGGCAAGCGCCGTACCATGCGGTTCTTGGAGCAGTTTCAGAAGGTTTTCGGCGTTCTTCTGTATTCTGCCGACCTTCGTTCGATACCAATTCGCGGCTGGACGTTCGGAGTCGCGATGCTGCTCCCAGTAACGCCTAACAATTGATTGAAGCACTTCAGCTAGGTTTGCTCTGGTTTGGTCATTTGTTACAGCAAGTAACAGCGCGGCTTCCGACACATCCTCTGCCGATAACCGTATCTCGGTGATGCTGTCCAAGCTTCGGCTAGGTGCCCATTTTTCCGGTGGACCGGAACTCTGTCCCTTGGTGCCTCGCGCCACGGCGACCTCCATTAGTTTTACGGTAAGCTATTGCGGATCCCATCATGTCCGCCCTTACGCGACGATCAAGCCATTACCGCGACCTTCTTATCCTGAAGCGATCATTTGATCCTACGTGTGCAAGAAATCGGGGTCGCGGCCAGCCTATTTTCACACAATCGTTCGCTGGCAATTCGGACCGTTGGCTTGAATGATGTCCCTCCTCCAGGCCAGGGATGAAGATGAGCCGCTCTCTTTCCAAGTTACGTTTGGCGAGTTTACCGCGCCGGGGTTTGTCCCGCGAGGAAGCAGCCATGTATCTCGGCATCTCTGGTAGCACCTTTGACGAAATGCGCTCCGCCGGCCAAATCGAACCACCGCGGCTGATCAAAGGTCGTAAGCTATGGGACATTCGCGATCTCGACATGGCATTCGATGCGCTGCCGCGCGAACATGATATAGTGGCTGGTACGTCATGGCACGACGATTGAGGGCGCACCCGATGGCCAGGCTGCCATACATCAAGGAGTACACCGACGACTGCGGCATTCGCCGTCGGTACTTTCGCCGCAAGGGATTTCAGGGCGGCGCGTTGCCGGGCCGCATCGGCTCGCCTGAGTTCATGGCGGCCTATCAGGCCTTTGTCAGCGCGGGCCAACCGGTGGAGGTTAAGGTCGATCGAAGTGCCAAAGGCACGTTCGGCGGCCTAATCGCGGACTACTACCGGTCGATCGAGTTCGCAAATTTAAAGCCGTCGTCGAAGCAGCTGTACCGGCAAGCGCTCGAACCGTTGCGCAGCCAGCATGGCCATCGGCCGCTGCAGACCATGAGTCGCGAAAACCTCGTCGGTATCATTGAACGCATCGGTGCACGGGCGCCCGGCATGGCGAATCTGACACGTGCGGTGCTGCAAAAGATGCTCAGAGTCGCATTCGACCGCGGTCAGATCAGAACGAACCCGCTGGCGCAGAAGGTGACGGCGTACAAGTCAGGCAGCCACCACACCTGGACCGATGCCGAGTTGGCGCAGTTCGAGGCCAAATGGCCACTCGGTAGCCGCGAGCGGCTCGCCTACGCGCTTTTGTTCTATACCGGCCAGCGCAGCGGCGACGTCGTTCGGATGCGCCGAGCCGACATTTCTGGCGGCGCGATCAGGGTTATCCAGGAAAAGACCGGCGTCGAGCTCTCGATCCAGATCCATCCGGACTTGGCTGAGGCGATCAAGGCCGGCCCAACCAAGGGCATCAACCTGATCGGCGATAGCTACGGCCGGCCGATCAAGCGCGCTGCCCTGTCCCATCTGATGCGTCAGGCGATCCGTGCCGCCGGCCTGCCCGACCGGTGCGTGCCGCATGGCATCAGAAAGGCCACGTTGCGGACGATGGCTGAGCACGGTGCCAGCGCCAAGCAGCTGGCCGCGGTGTCTGGCCACAAGACCACGAAGGAGCTCGACCGGTATACGGCGGCAGCGGACCAGCCGACATTGGCTGGCGCCGGCATCGCGAGCCTGCCGATCAGACGGTGAACAAAAGTGTCTAGTCGGCAGTGACGAAGTGTCTAGTTCCAAAAAATATACCGTTTTAACAAATAGTTAGATAGCTTCATCTTTAAGACGCGTAAAGGTTAAACCGTTTGGGCGTGCGAACCCGCGGTAACATTCCGCTAACCATGTCGGGGCGATCGGCGGGCCGACGACGGCGCGGGATCAGGGGACCTGTCAGTCCGTCGCGAGCCCGGTGAGTTCAAGGCTGAGCCGGCGCAGTCGCCTGCGGGCGTCCACGTCATAGGCCTGCGCGTTGGCCTCCGCCTCACTCATGCCGTTGAAGAACAGCCCGCTCTTGCCGGCCACGTCGTCGCCGGCAGCCAGATGCAAAATGGCCTCGCCGCCCTGCTCGACGGTGGAAACCGGCGTGATGCCGCCTTCGCGCACCATCGTGGTGTTCATGTAGGTGGCGGGATGCAGGGCATTCACCGTCACGCCCGAGCCGGCCAGTTCCGCAGCCAGATCGATGGTGAACATGATCTGCGCGAGCTTGCTCTGCGCGTAGGCGCGCGTGCCGTTATATCCCCAGGTCAGCATCACATCGTCGAAATCGAGCGGGTGCTGGCCGAGCGAGGCGACGTTCACGATCCGCGCCGGCGCGCTGGCCTTGAGCAAGGGAAGCAGCAGATAGGCGAGCAGGAAGCCGGAAAGGTAGTTCACCGCAAACCGCAATTCGTGGCCGTCGGCGCTGGTGCGCCGCTCGGGCCCCAGCGTCCGCGATCCGATTCCGGCATTGCTGATGAAGAGGTCGAGCCGCCGGTGCTCGGCGAGCACTTTTTCCGCGAGCCGGCGCGTGCCGGCGAGCGAGGACAGGTCGGCGGGATAGAAGACGGCTTCGCCGCGCCCTTCCCGCCTGATCTGATCGGCGAGCGCGCTGGCCCGCTCACCGTCGCGGCCGTGGATCAGGACCCTGGCCCCGGCCGAAGCGAGTTTGCCCGCGACATAGCGGCCGACGCCATCGGTCGAGCCCGTGACCAACACCGTCTTGCCGTCCATGCTCATCGCGGCGCGCTCCCTGCGCAATCGTAACGCCGTCAGTGGATCTCGGCCGACCGCTTCAGCGCGTCCTTCAGCTTTTCGAGCGAGAAATCCTTGGCTCGGGCGATTTCCAGGATCGGTGTCTCGCGGCGCGCGCACAGTTCGGCCGCATCCGGCACCTTGGCGGCGATGTCGTGCGGAATCACCACCGCGCCATGGCAGTCGGCATGAATGAGGTCGTCGGAGCGCACCGTCATGCCGGCGACGCGGACTTCGCCGCCGAAGCTTTCGGCGTGAACCCAGGCATGCGACGGGCCGATCGACCCGGCGAGCGCCTGGAACCCCGGCGCCCATTGCGGGATGTCGCGGATCGATCCGTCGGTGACGACGCCGAGGCAGCCGAGCGCCTTGTGCACGTTGCTCTGGACCTCGCCCCAGAACGCACCGTAGCCGACGTCCGGGCCATCGATATCCTGGATCACCGTGATGCGCGGGCCGAAGCCGGTGCCGACATACTCGTAATATTCGATGCGGCGTTTCGACTGTTCGGCAGCCGGCAGACCGGAGGCGACCACCGAACGGATCGTCACCGTGCGCGCATATCCGACCATCGGCGGCAGATCGGGAAACGGACAGACCAGCGGCTTGGTGGTGTAGCCGATCAGACGGCGCGAGGGCGCCACGATTTCCAGCGCGTTGCAGATCGTCGGCGTATCGTAGCGTCCCAGGGCTTCGAGCAGCGAAGCAGGCAGCGGCGCTTTGTCGGAATCCGTCACGGCGTTTTCTCCAGGATTTCAGGGGCCGGCCGTTTTTTGGAAGGCCGTGCATGGGCAGCGATATAGCCGAGATCGGGGTCGAACCCAAACAGGCGTTCGCTCATGGCTGATATCCACGGCCGTTCAAGCGAAGGGAGCCGGTTCGCGTGCAGACACCGTGCCTTGCACGGAGGAACGAAAAAATCAGTTCAGCCGCGGCGGCCGATCGTCCGGGTGCGGTTCGGGCACGACGGCGGCGAACGGTGCCGAACTCGCCGGGGCGGCATCCGCTGATGCGGGGACGGCGGACGCCGCCGCCCTGCGCTCGTGGTCGCGATAGGACTTCCACCCGGCCGGCAGGCTGAGCAAATAGAGCACTGACCCCGCCGACAGAATGTACCAGGGATAGCCGATCAGGAGCGCGATGAAGAATATCACCGCGACGAAAACCGGCAGCACCATTTCCGGCGGCACCCGCATCCGCCAGGTCTTGCCGGAAAACACCGGCAGCCGCGACACCATCAGGAACGCGATCAGCAGCGTGTAGGCCGCGGTGAGCATCGCCGGCGGCTGCGGCAGGCCGAGGAAGCCGAGGTAAATCGGCAGCAGCACAGTGATGGCGCCGGCGGGCGCGGGAACACCGGTAAAGTAATTGGCCGCGAAGGCCGGCTTGTTCGGATCGTCCATGGTGGCATTGAACCGCGCCAGCCGCAGGCCGCCCGAGATCGCGAACACCATCGCCGCGATCCAGCCGCCATTATTGAGTTCGTGCAATTGCCAGAAATACAGGATCAGACCGGGTGCCACGCCGAAATTGACGAAATCCGCGAGGCTGTCGAGTTCCGCGCCGAATTTCGACTGCCCCTTGATCAACCGCGCGACGCGGCCATCGACACCATCGAGGAAGGCGGCGAATGCGATCGCGCCCACCGCGATGTCCATCCGCCCTTCCGTGGACAGCCGGATCGCGGTCAGGCCGGCGCAGATCGCCAGCAGGGTGATGACATTGGGCACCAGCATCCGCACCGGGATCGGCCGGAACCGGCGGCGGCGCAGTTCGGGATGGTTGGGATCGAAGGGCATCTGCATGGTGGGGATACATATAGCAAGCACCGGCCCGCTGCGCCATTGCGGCGGCGGGCCTTCCGGCCCGGCCGCCCAAATGGTTAATCCGCGCGGTAAGTCCGGCCGCTGTCGCCGCCCTTGAAATCGGCCAGAACGGTCTCCCCGGCCACCGCGGTCTGGCCTTCGGAAACCAGCGCCTTGGTGCCTTCCGGCAGGTAAACGTCGAGCCGCGAGCCGAAACGGATCAACCCGAACCGCTCGCCGGCGCCGATCGACTGGCCTTCGCGGACAAACGACACGATCCGCCGCGCCACCAGGCCTGCGATCTGGATCACCCCGATACGGCCATTGGGCGTGGAGATGACCAGCGAGTTGCGCTCATTGTCCTCGCTCGCCTTGTCGAGCTCGGCATTGATGAAGGTGCCGGGCCGGTAGGCGATGCGGTCGATCCGGCCCGCCACCGGGCTGCGGTTCACATGGCAGTTGAACACGCTCATGAAGATCGAGATCCGCGGCAACGGCCGGTCGCCGAGACCGAGTTCGGCCGGCGGCAGCACCTGCGTGATCATCGAGATGCGCCCGTCGGCCGGCGCCACCACGATACCCTCGCGCACCGGCGTCACCCGCACCGGATCGCGGAAGAACAGCGCGCACCAGACCGTCAGCAGGGTGCCGATCCAGCCCAGCGGCGTCCAGAGCCAGAACAGCACCAGGCTGGCCAGCGCAAAGCCGCCGATGAAAGGGTAGCCCTCGGGATGAATGGGCGGAATCTGCGCGCGGATGGAATTGGCGATCGACATCAAAACTCACTGTCGTTCTTCCCCTCTCCCCTTGTGGGAGAGGGTGGCGCGCCGCGAAGCGGCGTGCCGGGAGAGGGGTTTGCAGCGGCGACCATGACTGCGTCGAGAACGCCGCCGGTGTTGCTCAGTACCTCATTATTCCAGAACCTCATGATGCGAAACCCCTGATCTTCCAGCCATCGGGTGCGCCGCAGATCATCCTCGTTCTCCGCGTGCTGGCCACCGTCCACCTCAATGACCAAGCGTCGCTGAAAGGACACGAAGTCGACAATGTACCGGCCTATCAGTGCCTGCCGCTTGAACTTCATTCCGGCGAAACGATGCGCACGCAGGAAATACCACAGCCTTCGCTCGGCCTCGGTCATGTTGGCGCGAAGAGCTTTGGCGTGACTGCGAGCCATACCCCTCTCCCGGCACGCCGCTTTGCGGCGTGCCACCCTCTCCCACAAGGGGAGAGGGTACTATCCCGCCGGCCCAGCCGAACCGCGCACAGTCAATATCATTCGGCAGCAGCAGCAGGCGTCACCAAGAGATCGTCGACCGGCGGCGGCTCCCGGTTCGGCGCTTCGTTGTCGTCGGCGATCCGCGCCAGACGCTCGCGCGCTTCCTGGGCCTCGCGCTGCCGGTTCCACATACTGGCATAAAGTCCGCTCGAAGCCAAAAGCTGCGTGTGGGTGCCGCGCTCGGCGATGCGGCCCTGGTCGAGCACGATGATCTCGTCGGCGCCGACGATGGTGGACAGCCGGTGCGCGATCACCAGCGAGGTACGGTTGCGCGATACCCGCTCCAGCGCCTCCTGGATTTCGTGCTCGGTGTGGCTGTCGAGCGCTGACGTGGCCTCGTCCAGTACCAGGATCGGCGGTGCCTTCAGCACCGTGCGCGCGATCGCGACGCGCTGCTTCTCGCCGCCCGACAGTTTCAGCCCGCGCTCGCCGACCTGGGTCTCATAGCCCTTCGGCGACATCCGGATGAAGGGATCGATCTGCGCCAGTTGCGCGGCCTCTTCCACTTCGGCGTCGCTGGCGTCCCAGCGGCCATAGCGGATGTTGTAGCGGATGGTGTCGTTGAACAGCACGGTGTCCTGCGGCACCATGCCGATCGAGGCCCGCAGCGACGACTGCGTGACGTTGCGGATGTCCTGGCCATCGATCAGGATCCTGCCGCCGGAAACGTCATAGAGCCGGAACAGCAGCCGCGAGATGGTGGATTTGCCGGCGCCGGAGGGCCCCACGATCGCGACCGTCTTGCCGGCCGGCACCTCGAAGCTGAGCCCCTTCAGGATCGGGCGCTCCGGATCGTAGGAAAACCGCACATCGTCGAAGCGCACATTGCCCGAGGCGACCACCAGCGGCCTCGCGCCGGCATCGTCCTTGATCTCGGGATTGCGCGACAGCACGCCGAACATCTTCTCGATGTCGATGATCGCCTGCTTGATCTCGCGATACACCATGCCCATGAAATTCAGGGGCTGGTAGAGCTGGATCATCATGGCATTGACCATGACGAAATCGCCGACCGTATTGTTCCCGTTGCGGACGCCGATCGCGCACATCAGCATGGTCGCGGTGAGGCCGGCGGTGAAGACGACCGCCTGCCCGGCATTGAGAACCGCCAGTGAAGTGTAGGTCTTGACGCTGGCCTGCTCGTAGCGCTCCATCGAACGGTCATAGCGCTCGGCCTCGCGCTCTTCGGCGCTGAAATATTTCACCGTCTCGTAGTTCAACAGCGAGTCGATCGCCTTGGTGTTCGCCTCGGTGTCGGAATCGTTCATGGTGCGGCGAATGCCGATCCGCCATTCGGTCGCGACGTAGGTATAGTACATGTAGATCACGACCGTGATCATGGTGACGAGCACGTAGCGCCAGTCGAACTTCCACAGCAGCACGGCCATCAGCAGCGAAACCTCGACGATGGTCGGGATCAGCTGCAGGATCACCATCCGCACGATGACCTCGATGCCGGTGCGGCCGCGCTCCAGCACGCGCGTCAGTCCGCCGGTCTTGCGCTCGAGATGAAAGCGCAGCGACAGCTCGTGCATGTGGACGAAGGTGCGGTAGGCGAGCTTGCGCACCGCATGCATTGCCACCCGCGCGAAGATGCCGTCGCGCCATTGGGTCAAGACCGCCATCAGCACCCGCACGGCGCCGTAGCTCAGCGTCATGATCAGGGGCGAGGCGATCAGCCAAAGCGGCCAGTTCGACGGCTGCACGGGCGCGGTGTCCGCGCCGGTCAGCGCGTCGATCGCCCATTTGAAGAAGAACGGCACCGACAGCGTCGCCAGCTTCGCGACCAGCAGCAGCACCATCGACCAGACCACGCGCATCTTGAGATCGGCGCGGTCGCTCGGCCAGATATAGGGCCACAGATGCACCAGCGTCCCGGTCAGGGTCGCCTGTTCGATCGCCGGGCTGGAGGGGGACGGCGCTTCGCCGGGGCTTGGGGCCGAACTTGGGGCCGAACTTGGGGCCGAATCATGGTGAGCCATCAATCGAGAGCCTGGAGGGGTGCGGTCGGACGTTTGCGAATTTTCTGCATTCTGCCCGTCATATAGAGCGTTTAGACGTCGTGTGCACCCTCGCCGGGAGCAATTTCTTTCACGATTCCAAGGCATTTGCGGCTAGGTTTGGCGCTCCAGGCGAATCCGGCTGGCTTGACCCTTTTACGCTGCAGTGCCACATGAAAATGATGACGAACAAAATCAGGACTGTCTGTGTCTATTGCGGCTCCGGCCCCGGTACAAATCCCCGCTTTGTCGAAACCGCCATCGCGCTCGGCAAGGCGTTCGCGGAGAACGACATCCGCCTCGTCTATGGCGGCGGCTCGGTCGGGCTGATGGGCGCGGTGGCGACCTCCGTGCTCGACCATGGCGGCAGCGTCACCGGCATCATTCCCGACTTCCTCACCACCCGCGAGAATGCCCTGAAGCGCGTTCAGGAAATGATCGTCACACCCGACATGCACGAGCGCAAGCGGCTGATGTTCGAGCGTTCCGACGCCTTCGTGGCGCTGCCCGGCGGCATCGGCACGCTGGAGGAACTGGTGGAGCAGATGACCTGGCAGCAGCTCGGCCGTCACACCAAGCCGGTGCTGCTCGCCAATATCGACGGTTTCTGGGAACCCTTGCTGGTGCTGCTGGCGCACATGCGCGCCACCGAGTTCATCCGCCCCACACTGCCGATCGAGATCCTGAAAGCCGAGCGGGTCGAGGACATCCTGCCGCGCCTGCGCGCCGCCGCGGCCCGCGCCCAGGAAGGCACCGAGAAGCTGGCGCCGGAGATCGCGCGGAGGCTCTGATCGCGGGCCGCGTCACCCTTCCGGAAACGTCACCGCTTCGATGCGGTTGCCGTCGGGATCGATGACGAACGCCGCATAATACTTCACGCGATCGTGCGGGCGCAGGCCCGGCGCGCCGTCGGACCGGCCGCCGGCATTGAGCGCGGCGGCGTGAAACGCATCGACATCGCCGGTCGATTTCGCCCGCAGGCAGACATGGAAGCCGCTGTCCGGGGCGACCGGCGCCATGCCGGCGCGGAGATTGATCCAGAACTCCGGATAATTCTTGCCGAAACCGACCGTGTTCGGCCGCGTCACCAGCCGCGACAGCCCGAGCGGCGCCAGCGTTGCTTGGTAGAAGCTTGCGGAGCGTTCGAGGTCGCTGACGCCGACAGAGATATGGTCGATCATGGAGAGATGGTCCCGAGCCATTGAACCGCAGTTCGTCATTCCGGGGCGCCGCAAAGCGGCGAACCCGGAATCTCGATCGAATTTTACGACCACGAGATTCCGGGTTCGCGTCTTCGACGCGCCCCGGAATGACGGGTGTGCCTCACGCCGGCGCGGCTGATTTCACCAGCTTGTAGATCACCGAATCCATCAGCGCCTGGAACGAGGCGTCGATGATGTTGGGCGACACCCCGATCGTGGTCCAGCGCTCGCCCTCCTCGTCCTCGCTCTCGATCAGCACCCGCGTCACCGCTTCGGTGCCGCCATTGAGGATACGCACGCGGTAGTCGATCAGCTTCAGGCCTTCGATGTACTTCTGATATTTGCCGAGATCCTTGCGCAGCGCGACGTCCAGCGCGTTGACGGGGCCGTTACCCTCCGCCGCCGAGATCAGTTTCTCGCCGTCGACGTCGACCTTCACCACCGCCATCGCCACCGTGACGCGCTGGCCGTTGGCGTTGTAGCGCTGCTCGACATTGACGTCGAACTGCTCGACCCGGAAATATTCCGGCACCTTGCCCAGCGTCCGCCGCGCCAACAGGTCGAACGAGGCGTTGGCGGATTCATAGGCGTAGCCCACCGCCTCGCGGTCCTTCATCTCCTCGACCAACCGCGAGAGTTTCGGGTCGTTCCTGTCGTAGGGAATGCCGGCGCGATCGAGCTCGGCGATGACGTTGGAACGACCGGCCTGGTCGGACACCAGCACCTTGCGATGATTGCCGACCGCCTCCGGCGCCACATGTTCGTAGGTCTGCGGGTCCTTGAGCACGGCAGAGGCATGGATGCCGGTCTTTGTCACGAAGGCGCTTTCGCCGACATAGGGCGCGTGGCGGTCCGGCGCGCGGTTGAGCATGTCGTCGAGCGTCCGCGACACCTTCATCAGGGTCGCCATCTTGTCCTGGGAGACGCCGATCTCGAACGCATCGGAGAACTCGCGCTTCAGCCGCAGCGTCGGGATCAGCGAACACAGATTGGCGTTGCCGCAGCGTTCGCCGAGCCCGTTCAGCGTGCCCTGGATCTGGCGGGCGCCGGCGCGCACCGCGGCCAGCGAATTGGCCACCGCCTGCTCGGTGTCGTTATGGGCGTGGATGCCGACGTGATCGCCGGGAATATGTTTTGTCACTTCGCCGACGATGGACTCGATTTCGTGCGGCATGGTGCCGCCATTGGTGTCGCACAGCACTACCCAGCGCGCGCCCGACTCGTAGGCCGCCTTGGCGCAGGCCAGCGCGAATTCCGGATTTTCCTTGTAGCCGTCGAAGAAATGCTCGCAATCGAGCATCACCTCGCGGCCGGCCGCGATCGCGGCCTTCACGCTGTCGCGGATCGAGGCGAGGTTCTCCTCGTTGGTGGTCTCCAGCGCCACCCGCACCTGATAGGCCGAGGATTTCGCGACGAAGCAGATCGCGTCCGCCCCGGCTTCCAGAAGCGCTGCCAGACCCGGATCGTTCGAGGCCGAACGGCCCGGACGCCGCGTCATGCCGAACGCGGTGAACCGCGCATGTTCGAGCTTGGGCTTCTCGGCAAAGAATTCGGTGTCGGTGGGGTTGGCGCCGGGATAGCCGCCCTCGACATAGTCGATACCGAGTTCGTCCAGCATGCCCGCGATCAGCTGCTTGTCATGCAGCGTGAAATCGACGCCATTGGTCTGCGCGCCGTCGCGCAGCGTGGTGTCGAACAGATAGAGGCGCTCGCGGCTCATGTCGGACCTCCCGGCGAAGCGGGGACCAGCGTCTTCTGCATCGTAGTGTTGGCGAGCCATTCGCCGTTGACGGTGACGGTGTTGCGCTGCATGGGGACGTAGCCGCGCTTGGCGAAGAATTCCGTGGCGTTGTCGCTGACGTCGGCGTTTAGGCTTTTCGCGCCGCGGCCGCCGGCGAGCTTTTCCAGCGCCTCGCACAGCATCGACGCCACGCCCTGCCCGACCGCGCCGGGATGCACATAGAGCATGTCGATGTGATCGGCGCCCTTCAGCGCGGCAAATCCCACCGGCGAGTTCTGCAGCGTGGCGACCAGCGTCAGTTCGCCGGCCAAACGCTTGCCGAACTTCTCCTCGTCGTCGGCGGCGCCGGCCCAGGCCTGCTGCTGCACCTCGCTGTAGTCGTCGCCGGTCAATTGCTCGATGCTGGCGACGAAGATCGCCGCCAGCACGGGCGTATCGGCCGCCAGGAACGGCCGCAGACCGGGTTTGGGCAGCGTCTGTCCCATGGCCTCACCACATGCCGTATAATTTCAGGACCAGCGCGACGGCGCCGGCGATGAGCAGGATTTTCAGCGCGATATAGTACAGCCAATGCTTCGGAAAAGGCGTGTCGGGCTTGCTCATCGCGCGATCTCCCAGGTGGTGCCTTCCTTGGAATCCTTTATGACGATGCCCATCGCAGCGAGTTCATCGCGGATGCGGTCGGATTCCCCAAAATCCTTGCGGGCGCGGGCGGCGGTGCGGTCGGCGATCAGACTGTCGACCTTCCCGGCATCGATGCCGCTGGCCTTTTGCTTTCGGCCGTTCCATTCCGCCGCCGTTTCCGACAGGAAGCCGAACAACCGCAAGGATGCGGCAAACTGGCCGCGATCGCGTTCATTCCCGGCAGCCGCCTTGTTCCGCAGGCTGTGCAGGACGGCGATCATCTGCGGTGTGTTGAGGTCGTCCGACAGCGCCTCGACGACGGCCCCGGAAGGCTGCTCGCCCTTGACGTCCGCGGCGACCCAGTACCAGTCGTCGAGCGTCTTGGCGCTCTCTTCCAGCCCCTTCATCGTCCAGTCCATCGGCGAGCGATAATGCGCCTTCAGCATGTTCAGGCGCAGCACTTCGCCCGGCCAATCCGCCAGCAGGTCCCGGATGGTGACGAAGTTACCGAGGGACTTCGACATCTTGGTATCTTCGATCTGCACGAATTCGTTGTGCAGCCAGTAATTGGCCATGGCATGCGTGCCGTGCGCGCAACGCGACTGCGCGATTTCGTTCTCGTGATGCGGAAAGATCAGGTCGATGCCGCCGCCGTGAATGTCGAAGACGTCGCCGAGATAGGCCGCACTCATCGCCGAGCACTCGATGTGCCAGCCCGGACGTCCCCTGCCCCACGGGCTCTCCCATCCCGGCTCATCGCCGGAGGATTGCTTCCACAGCACGAAATCGAGCGGGCTCTTCTTGTGGGCATCGACGGCAACGCGGGCGCCCGGCCGCTGCTCGTCGAGTTTGCGGCCCGACAGCGCGCCGTAGTCGGGCATCGACTGCACGTCGAACAGGACTTCGCCGCCGGCTTCATAGGCGTGGCCGCGCGCGATCAACTGCTTGATCAGCGTCACCATGTCGGCCTTGCCGTCGGCGCGCGGCAGCACGAAATCGGTAGCACGCGGTTCAAAGGTCGGCGGCAAGGAGCCCAGCGCCGCCACGTCGGAGGCGAATTGCGCGCCGGTCTTCTCGGTGACCTTGCGGATCGCCTCGTTCAGCGGCAGGCCGGGAAAGTCCCGCACGGCGCGGTCATTGATCTTGTCGTCGACGTCGGTGATGTTGCGGACATAGGTGACGTGCGCCTCGCCATAGAGGTGCCGCAGCAACCGGAACAGCACGTCGAACACAATGACGGGGCGCGCATTGCCGATATGGGCGAAGTCATAGACCGTCGGCCCGCAGACATACATGCGCACGTTGTTGGGATCGAGCGGCACAAAGCTGCGCTTTTCCCGGGTCAGCGTATCGTGGAGGCGTAGGTCCATGGAAATCCCGTCCCTTGCGGCCGGGCGTCCAGTGATCTCGTGTGAGAAAAGACGGCCTCAGCCAGCGAATCGCTAGCTCGTAATCTCGCGGCAAATGCCACAAATGGCGAGGAAACCGTTCATGCGATCTACCATGGGCCAGCGGAGGGGATTGCGTCAAGTGCGGCCTCACAAAAGCCCGTTTGCGGCATCAAACGCCGCCTCCCCGCCATGGTTAATCATTCTTAATCATTTGGGTTTATCCAATGAGGGAGATCCTCTCATTTGACCGGTGCAGCATGCGATCCATATCCGCCGTTTTGGCCTGTGTTTCCATTGCCGCCGCCTCGGCCGCATTCGCCGACAGCCGGGTGTTCATCGTCGCCAACCAGGCCGACGGCTACGGCGTCGACCAGTGCCTGGCCAGGGGCGAGCAATGCGGCGCCCACGCCGCCCGCTCCTATTGCCAGTCGCGGGATTTCGCCCAGGCCACCTCCTACCGCCGCGTCGACCCCGACGAAATCACCGGCTCCGTCCCCAAGGCGGGCGACAACTGCACCCACGCCGGCTGCAACGAGTACGTCGCGATCACCTGCCAGCGCTGAAGCCGGCTGCCGCGGCGGGATGACGCCGTCACACCGCCGCCCCGGAAACGACGTGACGCTGCCCCGAGAAGAGGCTAAGGGAGGCCGCGTTGGCCGCGCCTTCGGCGTCCCGAGGCCTCGCGCGGAACAGTCCCCGAGCATGATCCGGAAAAGTGGAACCGGTTTTTTCGAAAAGATCACGCTCAAACAAAGAGATAGATCATGGTCCTCTCCAGTCGGATCATGGTCGCATGGCCGGATATGCGTAATACGCTGATTACCCCCTTCTGCCGATGGATCCTGGCCTGCGCAGCGCTGATTGGCGCCGGCATGCTCAGCCTCGATGCGTCCGCGCAGATGCCGCCGGGACCGCCGTCGCAGGGCGGCGCACCGGTCAATCCGATGTGCCCTCGGCTGGAAGCGCAATTGGCGACCATCGACCGCGGCGGCGCCGGGGACCCGGCCAAGGACGAGCAGATCCGCCGCTACCAGGATGCCGCCACCAAACAGCAGGGAGAGCTCGACCGCGTCACCCAGCAGGCCAGGCGCATGGGATGCGACAGTTCCGGATTCTTCTCTCTGTTCTCCGGTCAGTCCGCGCAGTGCGGTCCGGTCAACAACCAGATTCAGCAGATGCGGGCCAATCTGGATCAGATCACCAACAGCCTCGAGCGGCTGCGCACCGGCGGCGGCGGCGCGGACCGTGACAATCAGCGCCGCTCGGTGCTGACCGCGCTCGCCCAGAACAATTGCGGCCCGCAATATGTGAACGCCGCGCCCGGCCCCGGCAATTTTCTGCAGAACATGTTCGGCAACAACAACAATCCAAACCCGCCCAGCGCCGATTTCGGCCCGCAATCCGGCACCTTCCGCACCGTCTGCGTCCGCACCTGTGATGGCGCCTATTTTCCGATCTCGTTCGCCACCGTTCCCGCCCGCTTCCCCGACGACGAAAAGACCTGCAAGGCGCTCTGCCCAGCGGCGGAAGCCAGCCTCTTTGCCTATCGCAACCCCGGCGAGGACATGAACCAAGCGGTGTCGATCGGCGGCCAGCCGTATACGTCGTCACCGAACGCGTTCAAGTTCCGCCAGGAGTTCAACCCGTCCTGCTCCTGCAAGGCAGCCGGACAGACCTGGTCCGATGCGCTGAAGAGCATCGACGACAAGGCCGCCGCGGAACAACAGGGCGACATCATCGTCACCGAAGAGAGCGCCAAGAAGATGGCGCGGCCGTTGCCCGCGAAGGGCGCCCCAGTCGCTCCCAGGAAGGGCGCCACCACGGCCACCGCGCCGGCCACGCCCGCGCCGGCGGCCGATCCAGCCGCTGCGGCCGGAGACAAGATCCGCAGCGTCGGTCCGACCTTCATCCCCGCGCGCTGAAGCAGGCGAAGCCTGTCCCGCACTCGATGCGGGATGGAAAACGCTTTAACCCTCGAAAGCTTCCGCCGATCCGCTCCTTGCGCGCGACAGCAGGCTGTCGTCGGGCTGCGGCAACGGCTTGCCGGCATCGCGAAACCGGTTGGTGATGGGATAGCGGCGGTCGCGGCCGAAATTCCGGCTCGTGACCTTGACGCCGGGGGCGGCCTGGCGCCGCTTGTACTCGGCGATGTTGAGCAGCCGGTCGATCCGCGCCACCAATTCGCGGTCGAAGCCCGCGGCCACGATCGAAGCCAGCGGCTCCTCGCGCTCGACCAGCCGTTCCAGGATGGCATCGAGCATGTCGTAGGGCGGCAGCGAATCCTGGTCGGTCTGGTTTTCGCGCAGCTCCGCGGTCGGCGGCCGGGTGATGATGTCGGGCGGAATGACCTCGCCCGACGGGCCGAGCGCGCCATCC
>Ga0182014_10002220_pt1 | contig 24716 bp, 20 predicted proteins | sample 612S2DmetaG_FD_120489 | JGI IMG/M metagenome (GOLD analysis project Ga0182014, IMG submission 120489) | Permafrost microbial communities from Stordalen Mire, Sweden - 612S2D metaG | ecosystem: Environmental > Terrestrial > Soil > Wetlands > Permafrost | place: Sweden: Stordalen | collected...
ACCTCGGACGCCAACATCCATGTGGATACGTGGGATCAGAAAACCATTGAAGCTCGGGTGAGTTCCGAGCATTACAAAATTGGCGAGCATGGCCTGAGGATCGAGGAACACCAGTCCGGGGATTCGGTCGAGATTGAAGTTCATTTTCCGCACGATGTTCACATCGCGCTGTTCAGCTTGAATATACACAGCTACCGCGTTGACATTGAGATTCACATGCCACGGGAAGGGAAAGTCAATCTGCATGCCGAGGACGGGTCCATCCGGCTGGCGAATTTGAAAGGTGAAATGGAGTTGCAGACCGGCGACGGCAATCAGGAGATTGAATCCGTGGACGGGACGTTGCGGGCGCGAGCGGGAGACGGGCGCATTACCGCCGCCGGACGATTCGATGGGCTCGAACTCACCACCGGAGACGGGCGCATTGAGGCTCGGGCGGCGTCGGGTTCGACCGTCGCCTCGAGTTGGACGCTTCATACCGGGGATGGAAGCGTGACCCTGGGACTGCCTGCCAACTTTGCCGCCGACGTCGACCTGCATACCGGCGATGGGCATATTGAAGCCGACATTCCGGTCTCGGTTGAAGGACGTCTCGGCGAGAGAAACATTCACGGAAAAATCAACGGCGGGGGCAACCTGATCACGGTTCATACGGGGGATGGGTCGATCCGGCTGCAGAAGTCGTGAGCAGCTTCTAGCTCCTAGCTGTTAGCTTTTAGCTCGGCCCGTGTGTTTTGTGAGATGATTTCTTCGAGCCGGCGGGTTAGCGATCCGGTCAGGATCGCCACCGTCGGAGAATTCTCAATTCCCCCTTGAGGAACAGAATGCATCGCACAACTGCTTCGATTTTCCTTGTCTCGGTATTTCTTTTCACGATCGGCGTTGGTCCCAGCGGGCGTGCACAAACGGCTCTCGCCAAATCTCAGCCTGTGCTGGACGTCACTTCGATGGACACGAGTGTGGATCCGTGTACGGATTTCTTTACCTACTCCTGTGGCGCCTGGATCAAGAAAAATCCAATCCCGCCCGATCAAACTTCGTGGAGCGTTTACTCCAAGCTGGAGGATGATAACAAAGCCATCTTGCGGGAGATTTTGGAAAGCGCCGCCATGCCCGCCGGAGAGCGCGATGCCGTGAAGCGGAAGATCGGCGATTACTACGCCGCCTGCATGGACGAGAAGGCGATCGACGCAGCCGCGATCAAGCCGTTGCAGCCGGTTCTGCAACAGATTGAGGAGTTGCATTCCAAGCGGGCGATCGCGGAAATCGCCGCGGCTATGAATTCTGACGATGCCTTATTCCGCTTTCGCTCGGATCAGGACTACAAGGACTCGACGCAGGTCATTGCCGAAGCCGACCAGGGTGGACTCGGATTGCCGGACCGCGATTACTACGTCAAGACCGATGAGAAGTCCGTGGAACTTCGCAAGGCCTATGTGGCCCATTTGCAGAAAATGTTTGAGCTGCTGGGTGACAAGCCCCTGACGGCGGCGACCGAAGCGCAGACAGTTATGCGCATTGAAACTGCGCTGGCCCAGGGATCGCTCACTCGCGTGGAACGGCGCGATCCTCAGAAGCTGTATCACAAAATGACTACTCAGCAATTGAGCGCGCTCAATCCATGGTTCAGGTGGAAAGCATACTTCGCCAAAATCGGTCTGCCCCCGGTGGGAGCGCTCAACGTGGAGGTTCCGGGATTCTTCAAGACGCTGAACACGGAACTCAAGACAGAAAGCCTGGCAAGCTGGAAAGCTTATCTACGCTGGCATCTGGTGAATGCGAATGCGCCTTTTCTGTCGTCCGACTTTGTGAATGCGGATTTTGCTTTCTACGGCAAGACTTTGCAGGGAGCGCAGGAACTCGAGCCGCGATGGAAACGTTGCGTCGGTTATGCGGACAACGATCTCGGGGAAGCGCTGGGGCAAGCTTATGTGGAACGAGCCTTCAGTCCCGAGGCCAAGCAACGCGCGCAGAAGATGGTGAAGGAGATCGAAGAAGCCATGGGCCGCGATCTCGATTCACTCTCGTGGATGACGCCCACTACGAAACAGCTCGCGGTGGAAAAATTGCACGCCGTCGCCAACAAGATTGGCTATCCCGACAAGTGGCGGGATTATAGCGCGCTTACGATTGCGCGCGACGACGAAGTGGGCAATGTGCTGCGGGCCCGCGAGTTCGAATTTCACCGTCAACTGGCTAAGATTGGCAAGCCGGTGGATCGCGGCGAATGGCAGATGACTCCGCCCACGGTGAACGCGTATTACGATCCGCAGATGAACGACATCAATTTTCCCGCTGGCGTTTTGCAGCCGCCATTGTTTGATGCAAATTCCGATGCCGCTCCCAACTTCGGCGACACCGGCGCGACCATGGGCCATGAACTCACGCACGGCTTCGACGACGAAGGCCGGCAATTCGATGCTCACGGCAACCTGCGCGACTGGTGGACTCTGGAAGATACGAAAGCGTTTGAACAACGTGCCAGTTGTATCTCGGACCAGTATTCGCAGTACGTGGTCGTGGACGACATCAAGATCAACGGAAAGCTGACTCTGGGCGAAGATATCGCGGATCTCGGCGGACTGATTCTGGCTCACATGGCGTGGCAAGAAGACACCAAGGGTCAGACCCTGGAGCCGATCGAAGGGTTCACCCCCGAGCAACGTTTCTTCATTGCCTACGGGCAGAGCTGGTGTGCCAGCACGCGGGACGAAACCAAGCGCCTGCGGGCTACGGTTGATCCGCATTCTCCGGACAAATACCGCGCCAATGGCGTGGTTTCGAACCTGCAGGAATTTCAAGAGGCGTTTCACTGCAAGGCGGGTTCTGCGATGGCGAGGGAGAATCGTTGCCGGGTGTGGTAGAGAAGGGAAACTACTGCAGATCCGCTTTGTCGGGGTTGTAGTAGAAAGCAAATCGTAATCCGAGATACTGGCCGCCGAATTCATTGGGCAAGGGCGGGAACGGATTGGAAGCGGTGATTCCGCCCCATGCTCCGCGGTCGAGGGCGACATCGCCCGAGGTCGACACCAATTTCATGCCGGCGACGGTGCCATTCTTGAGAATGGCGAATTCGATCGTCACTTTGCCCTTCTTCATGATGGGGGCGCGCGCTGACTCCGGAATAAGGTTGTACCAGTTCATTTTGACGTCGTGCAGCACGCGCTGGAGATAGGGCCCGAAATCCACGCCCATGGTGTCGGTTAGGACCTCGAGAGGTCCCATCGCAGCCGTGGGCTTCCTGCCTAAACCGAGTCCATAGTCTCCGCCGTCGCCGCCATACCCGCCACGATTCGCAGCGGCGGCGCGAGCGGCCTGCTCGATTGCGGAACCAGCGGACATGGCGCTGCTGCCGAAAGCGGCCTTGGCGGTTTCAGCAGGCGGGCTCTGGAGTTTCGCGACCACCGGAGGAGCGGGTGGTGGTGGCCCGGACGGCTGGGGCGCAGGGTTCTGGGCTGTTGGAGGTGCGGATTGCGGTTGTGGCGATGCAGGCCCGCCTGCACCTGGCCGGCCGGGCCGCGAGGCGTCGAGAATCTTTTTCAGTTCCTGGCGATCGATCTGAGGCGCATGCGAAGTGGCGATGCGGTCTTTATCGGAAATAATATTTGTGTCCGGACGCTTGCTCACCTTCTGTTCATCAGGAGGCAGTTCCAGAAAGGTGGCATCTTTCTGGTCCGACAGCGCAGGGCTCACCGCGATGACGGTTTGCCGAGGAAGAAATCCCGCTAATTTCTGCGAGTTCACGATGAGCAGGACCACGATCAGGTGTACGACTACCGAAATCCAGAACGCTTCGCGCCGGCGCGCCTCCGACAAATCATCCTGAAGCTTTAAGAGCAGCGTGGGCGCCTCGGCCATTTCGCGATAAGCCGACTCCCAATAACGCGCATCGTACAAATCTCCGCCCTCGGAGCGGCGCGTGGGCGGGGCCGGATTGGCTGGCGGGATTTGTGTAGTCGACATCGAACAACTTACCTGCTGTTTAGACACGAGTTGCGAGACATTAGTTGCAAGGACAGAATGTCCTCCTCGTGTTTGAGTGCTTCAAATCTGGCTCCCACGAATTTGTTGCCGTCTGCGGCCCAGTATCCTTATTTTCGCACCTTTCGGGCGAATCCGCGAAGGTCTGAAGGTGTAAGCACTTAGGAGTCGCATCCAGATGGTCAATTGCCGATTTTTCGTTTACACAACTTGACATTTCGTGGGGGATGCAAATCAGGCGTGCAGGCGCTCCAAGTTAATCTTTTTTCCGTGCTCGCCGATTGCGGCGACGATGTCGAGAGCCACGGCGAGGGCGCGGCGACCATCTTCCAGAGTAACTGTCGGCTGAGATCGGCGCTGCACCGAATCCAGGAATGATTTCAGTTCCGCATGCAAGGGCTCCTCGGTGGTGGTCGGAGGTTTCGCAATCTGAATCTGCGGATTCACGGAAGGAGCTCCCGAGGTATCGCCCTGACCAACACTGAAGACCAAAACATCCTGCCGGCCGTAATCCAGAGAGACGTACTGCTTGGGCTGAAAAAAGCGCAGCTTGCGGACGCGCTCGGTCGAAACCCGGCTGGCGGTGAAGTTGGCGATGCAGCCGGAGTCAAATTCGAGCCGTACGTTCGCTATGTCCACCTTGCCGGAAAGGATGGGCAACCCAACCGCACGGATTTCGGTGACTGGCGAATTCACAAACGAAAGCACAATGTCGAGGTCGTGAATCATCAGGTCCAGCACGACATCTACGTCCAGAGAGCGAGGCGTGAACACGCTGAGCCGATGCACTTCAAAGAACATAGGCCGGGAAATAAGGGGAAGAGTGGCGCGAACCGCGGGATTGAAGCGCTCCAGATGTCCGACCTGAACGATGCGGCCGAGCCGTTGCGCCGTGCGGATGAGTTCGTCGGCTTCCGCAAGGGAAGTGGCCAGCGGCTTTTCGATCAGCACATCGATTCCGGCTTCCATTAACCGCTGGGCGGCGTTGAGGTGGTGAACAGTGGGAACGGCGATCGAGGCAGCCTGAACTTCGCTATGGGTAGTGATGAGTTGCTCGATCGAGCCAAAGCTGCGGCAATCGAATTCGCGCGCCACTGCGTCAGCCCGCGCCGTATCCGGATCGACCACGACGACGAGCCGCACTGGGGCGCCCTCGAGGGCAAGCTGCCGGTACACCCGAGCGTGGTTGCGGCCAAACGCGCCCACGCCAATCACGGCGACGTTGATGCAGTTGTCGGTAGTCAGTTCTCAGTTCCCAGTCGGAGCGGAAGACACATTGATTTAATCACAAAAGAAACCGGATCATCGGGATTGCGCTTTTTTCAACAGCGCGATCTGGCCTGCGTGGTAGAGTTCGTGCTGAACGATTCCGCTGAACATATAGAAGAAGTTGTTATAGCCTTCGGTCTTGCCCGGAACTTGTTCGTGAAGGCGCGCATCGGGGAACGCGGCAACCGCCTTCACTAATTCGCGATGAGTGTGCTTCGCGTGCTCGATCGCCTTGCGCCACGCCGCCTCGCTGGTGTCTTTCACGGGCGGGAAATTCTGTTCGTCTTCCAGTTCTACGGCCGCACCTCCGGCGCGTCTTAGAACGGCATCATCCCAGGCGGCGATGTGCAGAACAAGTTCCCAGATGCTGTGTGCGTTCTTGATCGGATGGGCTGCGGCCATCTGGGCATCCACGCCTGCGAGCAGTTCGAGCAAAGAATCGCCATGCCAGGCGTCTCCAGTAAGGGCGCGTTGTATTTGGTCGGCAAGGCGGGCAGCTTCAGACATGCAGTTTCCTCCAGTGGTTTGGCGCAACAACAATTATACCCTAATACACGGTACCCATGTATAATCGAAGGCGGTGATTCTCTCGTTCGGGAACAAAACGACAGAGGATATTTACAACGGGCGTGACACCAAGGCGGCTCGGAGAATTTCGAGGAGTCTATGGGAGAGAATCCAGATCAAGCTGGACATGGTGAACGCCAGCACGTCGCTTCAGGATCTGCGAAGTCCACCGTCAAACCATCTGGAAAGACTGCGGGGCAATCTAGATGGTTGGCACAGCATTCGCGTGAATCAACGGTATCGGCTTGTGTTCCGTTTCGAAGGCGGGTGCCGGGATGTCCGGTGTACCGATTACCACTGACAAAAAGGAGTGTGATGCTGCCAAACCATAGGGTCTCAACGCATCCCGGGCGTGTGTTGTTGCAGGAATTTCTCGAACCGCTCGGACTCACGCAGGTGAAGCTGGCGAAGGCAATCAACATTCCTCAAAATCGCGTCAATGAGCTAATCCGAGGCAAGCGGGGGATCACTCCCGAAACCGCTTTGCTTCTGGCGGAGTATTTCAAAAACTCAGCTGAGTTCTGGATGAATCTGCAAACGGCCTACGATCTCACTCGCGTACGTGCTGAGCTGCGGAGGCAACCTGTGGCAACTTCGCGAAGCCGTTCACGCGGAATCGCATCCGGTGCCCGTAGAGCCTAATCTGCCACAATGGCGATTTCCGCCGCATCTGCCGCGCTGGTGATCGCATTGCCATCCAGCAGCAGGCATTTGCCTGCATCCAGCGCAAGGCAGGTCGCACCGGCCTTCCGCATTATTTCAATCGTTTTCATTCCGATTACCGGCACATCGAAACGCATATCCTGATTTGGTTTGGCGATCTTGATGACGGTCAGCGCTCGACTCAAAGTCGAAGCATCGGATTCGAGCGAGGCCATGATCAGCCCCGCGCGTTCAATGGTCGCATCGGTGCCTTCCATGGCTTCGACCGCGACACAGGCAGTTTCAGCCACGATCACGGTCTGGCCAATGTCATATTGCGCCAGATGCCGTGCCACGAGGCGTCCGTAAGCGAGGTTCATCTTTTCCTGCTCCGATGGCGGACGTTGGGTGAGCACGCCAGGCTTGGCCAGCAGCGGTTCGAGAAGGGAAGTGGAATTTTCTAAAATGATTCCTTCGTCGGCGAGAACCTTGGCGATCGCTCCCAGCAGAGAATCGGTATTGCGAGTTCCCAGGGAGAGAAGAAGTTTGGCCAGCCGCCAATCTGGGCGAATGCTGGAGAAGATTTGTTTGTGCTTCACTTGTCCCGCCATGATGGCGCGTTGCACGCCCTCGCGCTTGAAAGTCTCGATCAGTCGGGAAAGTTCTCCCAGTGAAAGCCAATGAACGGCGGCGCCGCAGGTTTCGATTTCCGGGAATGCCTCTTCCTTGATGGCGGCGACGATGACTTCATAGCCCTCAGCGCGGGCGGCATCGAGCACAAGGAAGGGAAAGCGGCCATTGCCGGCGATGAGACCGAGTTTTCCTTTCGACTCAGGCATCGCCCGCCAGTGTAAATGAAAATCATTCTCCGCGATGAAGAGCAGGCTCCATTCGTGGGATGCGCAAGCGGTTGCTCGGCAGAACTCCTTGCGGCGGCAATTGCGAGGTTGAGATCTTGGGGGTCCTTCGACTCCGTAGCTGATTCGCTTCGCGAAGCAGCTACGGCGCTCAGGATGACAGTTCATGACTGAAAGCTGATAGCTGAAGGCTGAGAGCTGACTCCTACTTAATCACGCCACGCTCGGACTGTTCGATGAACGTCATCAGCATTTCCAGGTCTTCTCCACGATCCGGCTCCGACTTCAATTTTTCCAGAGCCTGCGCGGTGTTGAGCTTCGATGCCAGCAGGACTCTGTAGGCGTGATGGATTTTGCGAATACGTTCCTTGCTGAAACCGCGGCGCTCAAGCCCAATCGCATTCAGCCCATAAGCGCGCGCATCGCGGGCAGCCGAAGTCTTGGAAAAGGGAAGAACATCGCGGGTAATGGTCGTGCCGCCGCCAATAAAAGAGTGCGCCCCAATGCGAACAAAATGATGCACTGGACACAGCGCGCCCACCTGGGCCCACTCCCCGACGGTGACGTGGCCGCCGAGAGTTGCCGCGTTGGCCAGAATGACATGATCGCCGATCACGCAATCATGCGCGATGTGGGTGTACGCCATAATCAGGATATGGCTGCCCACGCGGGTCAATCCTCCGCCTTTGACCGTACCTCGACTGATGGTAACGAACTCGCGAATCTCGTTGTGGCCGCCGACTTCCAGGCGCGTGGGTTCGCCGGCGTAGGTCAGATCCTGCGGCGCCATTCCGATCGAACAAAATGGAAAGAAGCGGTTGTTGGCTCCAATGTTCGTAGGCCCTTCGACGGCCACGTGTGACATGAGGTGGCACTCTTCTCCCAGCTCCACCTCTGGCCCGATCACACAGTAGGGACCAATCTTGCAACTAGGATGAACTTTCGCGCTTGGATCAATGATGGCGGTCGGGTGAACTGTCATGGGAAGTCAAGAACCGGCGCCGTCCTCCGATGTACCCCGGACCCGGGCCCGGTCCACGAGTTGGCAAGTCACGGTGGCCTGGGCCACGCGGGTGTCGCCCACGTAAGCGGCGCCCTCCATACGCACGGCAATGACGCGCGGAGTGGAATGCCAGGACTTTACCTCAACTTCGAGCCGCAACTGGTCGCCCGGAACCACGGGGCGGCGGAAGCGGGCTTTCTCGATGCTGGTAAATACCATGAGCTTGTGGCGGTGATCTTCGACCTCGGTGAGCAGCAACGCGCCGCCAGCCTGGGCGATGGCTTCCACGATCAGCACGCCCGGCATGATCGGCTGATGGGGAAAATGTCCGGCGAAAAACGGCTCGTTGATGGTGACGTTCTTGATCGCCACAATCCGCTGCCGGCGCGTAAGGTCAAGCACGCGGTCGATCAACAAAAAAGGAAAACGGTGTGGCAGGATGCGCTGGATATCGTTAATATCCAGAGTGGTCTTGGCCAGCGCGGAAGCTTCGGTCGCAGGTTGAGCAGTATCGGTCATTCTTCTCTCGTTAAAGTGGAGAGCGAAGATTATACTGCACCGCGCGGCGCCAAAGCCTTCCAGAAAAGGATTGCATGCCACAAAAAACCTTAAAAAAGAGAGCCGTGAAAACAAGATCGCGCGAACCCGTTACCCGCAGCGAAGTCTCGAATCAGTTGGGGTACTTCGAGGAACGTAAAGGCGAGATGGTTCAGACTATCCGCCAACTAGTGGAGATTGAGTCGCCCACCGAGAACAAGGCGGCAGTCGACCGGCTGGGAGCGCTTCTGGCCGGTCGGTTCGAGGGGTTGGGCGGACACGCAAAGTTTCATCGGGTGCAGAACTTTGGGGATCACTTGCAGGTAGATTTCGCGGGCGCCGGCGGAAAGCCAGTGATGCTGCTCGGACACATGGACACGGTTTATCCAATGGGTACGCTGGCGACGATGCCTTGCCGCGTGACCGGCGAACGATTGTGGGGGCCCGGTAGTTTCGATATGAAGTCTGGAATCGCATTCATGCTGCATGCGATCGAGGGACTGCGAACCCGGCACCAGGACAAGCTGCCCCGTCCCATTACTATCTTGCTGGTTTCGGACGAAGAAGTGGGCAGCGACACTTCGCGGCGAATCACGGAGAATTTAGCGAAAAAATCTGAGGCGGTGCTGGTCGTTGAACCTGCGCATGGTCCAAAGGGCGCGCTGAAAACGGCTCGAAAAGGCATTGGAGAATACATTCTTAAAGTCAGGGGAAAGGCAGCGCACTCGGGACTCGATTTCGAAAAAGGGGAGAGCGCGATTCTGGAATTGGCCAGGCAAATCATCGCGATCTCGAAGCTGATCGATCTGAAACGCGGCCTGACGCTCAACGTGGGAACGGTGCAAGGCGGCACGCGAGTCAACGTGATCCCTGCCGAGGCGAGCGCGGTGCTTGATGTGAGGGTCGCCCGGAAACAGGATGCGGCGGGGATCGACCGCAAACTTCGTTCCCTGAAGCCGTTCAATCGCAAGTGCAAGATCGAGATCACCGGGGGAATGAATCGTCCGCCCATGGAACGCACGCCCACCGTGGCTGCGCTCTACAGAAAAGCTGAAGAGATTGCCAGGCAGCTAGGCTGGAAATTGGAGGAGGCAGCGGTCGGCGGTGGCTCGGACGGAAACTTTACATCCGCCCTCGGCATTCCGACTCTGGATGGTTTGGGAGGAGTGGGCGAAGGCGCACACGCCACTCACGAATCAATTCTGATTTCCGAGCTGCCTCGTCGCGCTGCGCTGCTGGCAGAACTGATCACAAGTATCTAGCCTCTTGCCGTGCTAAAATCCTTATCCGGTGCGGTTTCCGCCCCAAGAGGCTTCTCGAATCATGAAAACTTTCCGGCTATTTCTTCTTCTGATTACGGCGGTCGCGATGACGCCTCTCCTAACCCCGATTGGCGCATCTGCCCAGACGGATAACACGGCGGTGCAACATGTTGCCGGTAGGATGCCGGTCCAGGGTAACAGCCGCGAAATGTCCGCTGACCGGCCGACCGTGGTTGGCGGCCATCCCACCTTCGGCAAGGTTAGTCCTAAGGCTAATCCTTGGAAGCTGCAGGCCACGCTGTCTGGAGCTGTCATCCATGACATCTCGTTTCCGACGACTTCGGTAGGCTATGCCGCAGCCGAACTCGGCCAGGTGTGGAAGACGACTGATGGCGGCGCGAAGTGGGCCGAAATCATGAACCTGGGTTTTCCCTACTACTGGTTCGGTGTGCACGCGCTTAGCGCCAAGGACGTGGTCATTTCCGGCTTCAACGATACCACCGAAGAGGGCATAATTCGCTGGAGCCACGACGGAGGTAAGACTTGGACGTCTGACATTGTTCTGACCACCACCGGCTGGTCGTACCGCGTTCGCTTCGCCAACCACAAGGATGGCTTGGTGCTGGATGGCCTGGCCACGAAAAGTCCGAATGCCGCGCACTATACCACGGATGGCGGCGCAGAGGCGTCGGACTGGACGGCGGTTGTTCCAGATCCAAACGGCGGCTGGTTCGGCAATGAGTTCAGCCTGTTGACCAACCTGCATGCCCGCGCTTCCGGAATCACTTACTGCGATAGTTCCGACGACGGTGCGCAATGGACTTGTCGTCCATCCATCGACTCTGTTTTCGACGGCCCTGTGTTTTTTGCCAACGATAAGGCAGGCTGGGTCGGCGGGGGTGAGATTTCGCCCAATGTGGAAGGCTGGGTACATCGCACCACCGATGGCGGAAAGACGTGGAGTGGCCGGACCTTGGATGATCCGTGGCCGATCCGTGAGATTCTCTTTTTGACCCCGAAGATTGGCTGGGCAGCGGGTGGGAACATCTATTCCAAGGTCGGGGGTATGTACTTTAGCCGCAATGGCGGCAAGACTTGGTCGCTTGACCTCAACACCGGCGCGGAAATGGATGCCTGCGACAGCAAGCCCGTGGGCGCCAAATTCCAGGTGTGGTGCGCAGGATACAACAGTTCGCTTAGCGGGGTGATCTATACCCTGAAAGGCATTGCAACTGAATAGCACGGAATCGCAAAACTAACGATTCTTTGACTGCGCAGGTGGCGGGGCCTAGAATTTCCGTAGGGACGCGATTGGATAGCGACTGGAGGATTTATGGGTGAAGGACTGTTTCAGCCTCTGCATATTCTGTTGATCGTAGCCATTGCGCTCCTGCTCTTCGGCCCCAGCAAGCTGGGGGATTTGGGTAAGGGTTTAGGCCAAGGCATCAAGAACTTCAAGTCGGCCATGAAAGACGGCGAAGAGGACAAGGACAAGAAGTCGTAAGCTCGCCGACTAGCTTGCTACGTCTCGGTGCAAACCACGCCATGCTCTCGCAGCATTTTGTAGACCAGCGAAACCGGTAATCCCACCACATTGAAATAATCGCCATCGATGCGCGAAACCCAGCGCGAAGCCCAGCCCTGGATGGCATAGGCTCCAGCTTTGTCCATCGGTTCGCTGGTTGCCACGTAAGACCGGACGTCGTCGTCGGTGAGGGCGTCCATGCTGACGAGTGTGGCCTCCGAGCGAACATCTTCAAAACCAGTTCTTAGTTTTCGGTTCCCGGTTCCCAGTTGCGGGCCGACCAGGCAAACTCCAGTGATGACTTGATGCTTCCGGTTTGAGAGCAAGCGCAACATGCGAGCGGCATCTGCGCCGTCGCGGGGCTTGCCCAAGATCTGGGCCTCGACCACGACGACCGTATCCGCGCCGAGGACGAAGTCGTCCGGCCGCTGGCGAAACACCGCCAGAGCTTTCTCGCGTGCCATGCGTTCGGCGAATGATCGCGGCACTTCTCTTGCCTGTGGAACCTCCGGAATGTCGGTGGGCTGAACCGCGAACGGAATACCCGCGTTGCGCAAAAGCTCCTGGCGGCGCGGAGACGCAGAGGCGAGTACGAGCATGGAGTCTGATTCTAGCCGATCAACTCATCGCACTGAAAACTGGAAATCGGGAACTGCCGTCCCTCCCTGTTAAAATCAATTCTTGACCCCTGCAGCCATGGACGCAGCATTTCTCCGCAATTTCGCCATCATTGCGCACATTGACCACGGAAAATCCACGCTGGCTGACCGCCTGCTGGAGTTGACCGGATCGCTCACCGCGCGCGAGATGCAGGCCCAGGTGCTCGACTCCATGGATCTGGAGCGGGAGCGCGGCATTACCATCAAGGCCCACGCCGTGCGCATGATGTACACTGCGCAGGATGGTCACACCTACCAACTCAATCTGATTGACACGCCCGGCCATGTGGATTTTTCTTACGAAGTCTCGCGCGCGCTGGCGTCTTGCGAAGGCGCGCTGCTGATCGTGGATGCTTCCCAGGGAGTCGAGGCCCAGACCCTGGCGAATTCCTACCTGGCCATCAATCACGGCCTTGAAATTATTCCGGTCATCAACAAGATTGACCTGCCTAGCGCTGACATTGAGCGCACCAAGGAGATGATCGAGAGTGCGGTGGGTTTGGATGCGTCGGACGCGGTTCTGATCAGCGCCAAGACCGGCCAGGGCGTGCCCGATGTGTTGGAGGCCATCGTTAAACGTATTCCGCCGCCCAAGGGAGATCCTGAGAAGCGGTTGCAGGCGCTGATTTTCGACTCCTGGTTCGACCCTTACCGCGGCGTAATTGTGCTGACGCGCGTGTTCCAGGGCACGCTCCGCAAAGGACAAAAGATCCGCTTGATGTGGAATGGGCGCGTCCTCGACGTGGAAACGCTCGGAGTGTTGACGCCCAAGCCAGTCGAGATCGACGAACTGCGCGCCGGCGAAGTAGGCTTCCTGATCGCCAACATCAAGAACGTCGCCGACACAAAAATCGGCGATACCATCACCGAAGAAAACAATCCTGCCATCGAACCCCTGCCCGGCTTTGAAGAAATCAAGCCCATGGTTTTCGCCGGACTCTATACCGTGGATGCGCACGAGCACACGCAGCTTCGCGAAGCGCTCGAGAAACTCCGGCTGAACGATTCGTCATTCTTCTTCGAGCCGGAAAGTTCGGTCGCGCTCGGATTCGGATTCCGCTGTGGCTTCCTTGGCCTGCTGCACATGGAGATCATTCAGGAACGTCTGGAGCGCGAATTCAATCTGGAACTGATTACAACCGCGCCCGGCGTTCGTTACAAGATTTATAAGACTAACGGCGAAATGGTCGAGGTGGACAATCCCTCGCGCTGGCCGCCACCGAGCGAAATCGCGAAAATCGAAGAGCCGGTGATCCTGGCCACGATTTTGACCAATGAAGAATATGTCGGCGGCATCCTGAAATTAGTGGAAGAGAAGCGGGGCAAACAGAAAACCTTCGAGTACGTCAGTTCCTCGCGCGTAATGCTGCATTACGAACTGCCGCTCAACGAAATCGTTCTCGATTTTTACGACCGTCTCAAGTCCGTATCGCGCGGCTACGCGTCGCTCGATTACCATCTGGCCGACTATTGGGAATCGCCCATGGTGAAAATGGATATTCTGGTTGCGGGTGAACCGGTGGACGCGCTTTCCATCATCGTGCATCGCGACTTTGCGTACGAACGAGGCAAGGCGCTGGTTTCCAAAATGCGGGAGTTAATTCCGCGGCAAATGTTCGAGGTCGCGATTCAGGCCTCCATCGGAGCCAAGATCATTGCCCGCGAAACCGTGCACGCCATTCGCAAGAATGTCCTCGCCAAATGCTACGGCGGCGACATTACGCGCAAACGCAAACTGCTGGAAAAACAGAAAGAAGGCAAAAAGCGCATGAAGCGCATTGGGCGAGTGGACATTCCCCAGGAGGCATTCCTCGCTGTGCTAAAGGTTGGCGAAGATAACAACTAGCTCGTTTTTGCCGCATAACAAGAATTTATGAAACTGCAAAACTTTCTCACATATTGCGTTTTGATCGCCGGCGCCGCGTCGACGCTATTAGCCCAGACGCAACCGGTTGAACTGCAGCCGCAAATTAGTCTGCCGTTCCGTTTCGCCGCTTACGGCGACACTCGGTTCACCGATCCTAAAAATTCCGACGCGGCGAATGCCTTGGTGCGCCAGACGCTGGTGCAAGCCATTGCGGACGCTCATCCCGCGTTCATATCGATCGGCGGCGATATTGCCTACAAAGGCAGCAGTGCAAACGACTGGCAGATCTGGGATAAGGAAACCGCAGTCTGGCGCGAAAACAAGATACCCATTTATCCGGCGCTCGGGAACCATGATCTTTATGGCGATGAAAAGGTCGCACTGGCAAACTACTTCCAGCGCTTCCCGGATTTGCAGAATAATCGTTACTACTCGGTGCGTGCCGCCAACACGCTCCTGCTCATGCTCGACAGTTCGCTCGATGAAACGTCCGGGCCGCAGGGTCAATGGGTGGCTCACGAACTCGACACGTTGCCAGCGGATATAGATTTCGTCTGCCTTGTTCTCCATCACCCTCCATACACCGATTCTTCGGATCAACTTTTTGGCGGTGGGCACTCGGCCCGGCATCCCGAGCAAGCCATGGCTCAGATGCTGGAGGATCGGCAGACCCACACCCGGGCGCGTCTTGTGGTGATCGCCGCGCACGTTCATAACTATGAACGGCATGAACACGGCGAAGTGACTTACTTCGTTACGGGCGGGGGTGGGGCACATCCTTACCTTATCCCGCGCAAACCCGGAGATCCTTTGTTTGGTAAAGCCGTGAACTATCACTACCTGCTGGTTGAAGTCGATCGCGGCAAAATGAAAGTCACGATGAACCGTTTAGAGCTGGCAAACGGCAAGGCCACTTGGACCACGCCAGACTCAGTGGAGATTACAGCGCCGGCAGCAATACCCGCCAAAGCCGGCAAGTGAAACCGACAAGCTCAGCGAACGGACGCGCTCGCCGCTGCCAGCCGTGGCACTACGGGAAGAGCTCGAATCAATTGGCGAGTGTAGGGATGCGCGGGATTCTGAAACAACTCAGCCGTTTTGCGGCACTCCACAATTTGGCCCTGATGCATCACTGCCACACGGTGCGCGATGGTCGCAACCGACAACAGGTCGTGAGAAATGTAGAGAATGCTGATGCCGAACTTGGCGCTGAGGCTGGCAAACAGCTGCAGAATCTCAGCCTGCGTAATCAGGTCGAGCGCGCTGGTGGGCTCATCGGCAATCAGCAGCGCAGGACGATGCAAGACCGCCATCGCAATCAGCACGCGCTGCGCCTGGCCCACGCTTAATTGCGACGGATATCGTCGCAGGAAATCCGGCTGCCCGGGCAAACTGACATTCTCTAGAGCTTCCCGCAAAGCTTGCCGGCACTCGTCTCGCGAGCTTCGCCGGTGGACTTTCCAGGCTTCTTCCAATTGCGTGCCGATGCGCAGCGCGGGATTCAGCGAAGACATGGGGCTCTGCAGGATGAGGCCGATTTCTTTGCCGCGAAGCGATCGAATTTCGCGTTCACTCAAAGCCATGAGGTCGCGGCCGTTGAAATGAATCGAGCCCTGCGCTTGGGCTCGCTTCAGATAAAGAAGTTTCAGGATGGCCAGTGCCAGCGTGCTCTTGCCGCAGCCGCTTTCTCCGACCAGTCCAAGAATTTCCTGCTTACCGATGTCCAGCGCAAGCTCACGCAGTATTCCGCGCTTCCCAGGATAATCAACCGAGAGGCGCAGTGACAGCAGCGGCTGCGAATCCATCACCGGTTCCTGGCTACCTCGCCGCTCAGTGAAAGCTGATCGATGTTCCAATAGACCTGCGGCCTCAGTACCACCGGATGCGCGTTATGCACCGCCGGCGACACTGCCGACAGCGCGTTTTTGTTTACCAGATAAATGAACGGCTCCTGTTGCCATGCGATTTCCTGCACCTTGTCGAAATCTTCTTTTCGTTTTTTGGGGTCCAAGGTGGATGCCTGCGCGCGCATCAACTTATCAATTTCCGCTTCCCACGCGGTCGCCGGAGTTTTCTGGCTGGGATTCCATTGGTGGTTCTCGGCGGAACTGAGCCACAGCGTCATCTGCGCGTTGGGATCGAGTTCATCGTTCACCAGGCCGAGCAGACAAGCTTCGTAATCAAAAGTATGGGTGATGCGGTCGATGAGCGATGGAAAATCCAGCGTGACCACGTTGAGTTTGATTCCGATGCCGGACAGATCCTGCTGGATCATGGTCGCCATTCGCTCGCGGTATTTGTTCCCGGCATTCGTAATGATGGAGAACTCGACGGCGTGTCCGTCACGATCACGCAACACGGCATCTTGAAGATGGAATCCGTCCTGAGCCAGGCGCTGGAGTGAGGATTTCTGATCGAAGGGATGGGCTTGCAGCTTGGCATTAAACCAGAATTTATTGGCGGGAGATACCGGTCCCACCGCCGGACGCGCATGTCCGCGAAATACAATGCGGGCAATATCGTCGCGGTTGATGGCTTCCGAAATCGCTCGCCGGAAGTTCGTGGAGCCGAACCATGCCTTCTTGTAGGCAGGCAGCGGAGAGTTAGCGACTTGATTGAACCACATTTCCTCGGAATCCAGCGACGCGCCGGCATCGTGGGCCATGGATGGATCTTGAGCGACCACTTTGTCGAAATACTCGGCATCGAGCGAGTTGATGAAATGAATTTCGCCGCGAGTCAGGCGCAGCATTTCGATATCGCGATTCTGCTGAATATCGAGCCGCACCGATTCAATGTAAGGCAAGGGTCGGCCGGCGGGGTCTTTTTCCCAGTAGTTCGGGTTACGCTTCAGGATCAGGTACGCCCCAGCTTTGTTCTCGCCGACGTAATATGGCCCCAGCACTGCCATCTCTTTCTGCGGAGATTTGGCGGACATAATCGCTACCTGGTCAAAGAGCCGGTCGAGACCAGCGATGGGTGCCGGGAAGGTGATGCGGACACGATTCTTGGGCAGAACTTCGGTTTCCACCTTGCCTTCCGACGAACGGAACGCATCTCCGGTCGGCGAGTGCAACGCGGGATCCATGAGTTGCTGCATGGTGTAAGCCACATCGTCCGCGGAAAATGGAGTTCCATCCGAGAAGCGAAGCCCGTCGCGCAGTTGGAAGGTGATCGTCTTTCCGCCGTTCGTAATTTTCCAGGAAGTGGCGAGCTCAGGATCGAGATTCTGCGTAAGCCGGTTGACGCGCATCAGCACGCCGCCGGTCAGGTAGCGGATAGTTTCCGAAGAATCATCCGCCGCGAGCAACGGGTTAAGAGTTTTGGGCTCGGATCGCAAACAGAAACGTAATTCGCCCCCGGACTGCGCCAGCACATTGCTTGGACCGAAAGCGATCAGGGTTAACAGAACGAAACTTGCAAAAAGTTTTTTCATACCGGCAACTCCTCTTTCGTCAGGACGAGATGAAAGCTACTTACCACCAGAATGAACAGAATGAGCGGGACCAACTGCCAGACTTGGCCAGAAATCGTCGAAAGGCCTTCCAGTTCCCGGAGCAGGCTGCCCCACGAAGGCATGGGTTCCGCGACTCCCAGGCCGAGAATCCCGAGATTGGCTTCGGTCAAAATAAAAACCGGCACGGCAATCCAGAATTGTGCGTAGAGCACTGGCTTCAGATTGGGCACAAGATGACGCCACAGAAGTCGAAAACCGCTCGCGCCCGAAGCTCGCGCCAGAAGAATAAAGTCGGATTGTGACAGCGCCCGGGCGTCGGCGCAGATAATGCGGGCCGCGCCCGCCCAGCCCAGGCATCCCAGCATGGCAAAGGTGATCAGGACCGAAACCATCGGGGATACGTTCAGCGGCAAGAGCGCGCGCACCGTGATCAGCAAGAAAAGCCAGGGCAGTGACAAGAAAAGATCCGTGCCCGCCATCACGCAGCGTTCCACCCAGCCGCCGGCGAAACCCGCGACCCCGCCGATAAAAGCCGCCAACACGCTCGACAGCAAGGCCGCGGCCGGCGCCAGCAGCAGCGATACCCGAGTGCCATACAGCAGGCGCGAAAAACGGTCTCGCCCTAAATCGTCAGTACCCAATAGATGTTGCCGCGAAGGCGAGGCATTGGGTTCGTCGCGGAATTGATAGGCATACGACGCCGGCGCAATGAAGTTCGCCAGCACGCATGCGGCGGAAACCGCCAGAAGAAAGACTATCGCCGCTGTGCGCGCCCACTTCATGCTTCGCTCGGGCGAAAACTTTTGCCCACCATTTCAGAAAATGAATTGGCCATCAGCGTGACTAATGCCACGATCATGGTTAAGTTCACCAGCAAAGCCACGTCGCGTCCGAGAGCGGCTTTCCATGCCAACTGGCCGATCCCGGGAATGTCACACAGAGCTTCCATCGGAATCGAAGCAGTAAACGCGACACTGACCGTGACTCCAAGCAGGGCCAAAAGCTGCGGCGCAGCCGTCGGCAGAATGTGCCAGACCAGCACGCGCATGTTGCCCAGGCCTTTTGCTCTCGCAGTCAGCACATGGGGCAGCGCCGAACTCCGTGCCAGTAGGTTTCGCGAATAACGGAATATCTTTGGGAAGACAACCAGCCCGAGCAACAAACGCGCAGGCGCTTGCGCCAGGACAAAAAGCAAGGCGAGCACGGCGGCAGGCAGGCAGAGCAGTACTCCGACCAGCAAACTGCCCAACAGATCGAGATACCACGCTCTCGACATCACGATTGCGACCGCCAGCAGGAAACCAGCGCTCCAGCCCAGAGCCAGTCCTAAACCGACCGACTTCAAAGTTTCGGGCAAACGCTCGGCGACCAATTGCAAAACCGGCCGTTGCAGGGTTCGCGAATCCCCCAGATCGCCATGCAGCAGCCGCTTCAGATAATCAAAATAGAAAACGAAAATATTCGCCTCGCCGGCCCGCGCTTCTCGCAGTGCCTGAAGGCTGCGGGCATTGAGTCGCGCATCCAACTGCTCCTCGTCCACGCCGTAGCCGGGGGCAAGACGCACCAGCGTCGCGCCCAGAAAGCCGCCGATCAGGACCGTGATCAAGATCTTGGCTGCGAGTTTTGGCAATGCGGATAACGTGTCGATATTCCTCTGGCCAGCATCAGATCGGGGGCCGGGCCAAGTCCCTGTACTACGCCCTTCGGCTGGGACTCCAAAATGCCGGATAAGGGTAGTGATATCAACTAAGTCGCGCGGCGGCAATCACTTGCGGTGAGCGCAGCAAACTTAAGTAACGCCAATGCAGCACTATTGGGAAGGAAGATTGCAAGCCAGCCTTCAGCGCCTTCGAACCAGGAGTGTTGTAGGCAACTTGCTCTGGGCAATCAGCAGTACTTGTGTCGAAGCCACACGAACTTCTACTGTTCGCCTTCGATCTCGATCGAAATGGCTTCGCTGTCGTTTTCGTCCGATGTGCCCCAGAGGATCGATGTACCCCACAGCACGCTGTAGCCGCTGTCATTGCTGGATCCCCACGGGGCCGAAGATCCCCACAGGATCGACTCGCCCGCCACGTTCGTCCCCCAGAGCACTGAGGTGCCCCAGACTGTGGAAGTCCCCCACATGATCGAGCCGCCCCAGAGCACGGAGGAACCGGTTACCAGGTATACGTTTCCACTTTTGTCTTTTGCCACGGCTGGGGATTCAGCGCTGCCAAGTGTCGCTGGCGCCAGGTCCGTGCTCGACAAAGCCGCCTGGATGTCCAAATATCCCGCGCCTACGGTGAAAATGTCGTACTGGCTGGTGTATTTCGCACCCGTCGTGGGATCCGTCGCAGTGCTGGTCCGCGGGAAAGTTTTGTCCGCGCTTTTCATCAGTCGCGCCTTGACCTGATCAGGCGTGAGCGATGCGTTCTTCTGCAGCAGCAGCGCCACGGCTCCGCTTACAACTGGTGTGGCCATGCTGGTCCCGCTCAGGGTGAAGTACGAAGCATTGCCCTTGGAGTTGGTGCTATAAGACTTCGGCGCAACGATGTTCTCAGGATAGGCCTTTTCCAGTGCCGCGCTTGGAGAAGCCAATACGGAGATCATCAGGTTGCCCGGCGCAACAATGTCCGGCTTCACAATATGGTCGTAAAGCGTCGGTCCTTTTGAACTGTAACTGGCAATCAGATCGTCGGCCCGCGTAGCCGTGTCCATGGGCTTCATGGCGCCCACGGTGATTACATAGGGATCGTCGCCGGGCGCGGCAATGGTGCCGTATCCGTCGGTATGAGCCGAATCGTTGCGCCCTTCGTTGCCAGCCGCCACTACGACGACAATGCCCGCCTTCCACGCCGCTTCGACCGCCTGGCACAGTGGGTCAAACTTGGAGCTTTCGTAGACCGGTCGGCCAAGCGAGAGGTTGATGATGCGGATGTTGTACTGGCTCTTCAGCTTAATGGCCTTCTGGATCGCCAATATCACCGTACTGTCGTGACCCGATCCGTTCTGGTCGAGAACCCGCAAGTTGAGCAGGTTCACGTTGTCCGCAATGCCCATGAACGTCTTACGGAAAGCTGACCCGTGCGAGTTGGTGCCATTGCCAGCGAGGATGCCGGCAACATGGGTTCCGTGTCCATACAAGTCGGCAGCAGTTTTATGGCCGCTGACAAAATTCTGGTTGTAGACGATACGCGACCCCGTGCCGTTCGAAAGAGTGAAATCCTTGCCTGTGCTGATTCCGCTATCGATGACGGCAACTCCCACGCCGCTTCCGGTGAGATTTTTCGACCATGCGTAGGGCGCCAGCACCGCCTGGTCGTAGAAGTCGGTAACCGTTGCCGTCGCCCAGACTTTGCGGTCGAGCGAAACATACGCCACATTCGGATCACTTGCCAGCGCCGCCAGGGAACTGCGTTTTACCGTAAGCGCGGCGGCATTGATCACGGGCAAGTTCTGTTGAAGCGCGCCGCCCTTGACAACAACTTTGGCGTACTGCGCCGAGCCTGGCGGAACCCGGTACTGAACAATGACATTCACCCACTGATCCGAGGATCGTTGCTGCAGATCCTTGGAGATTTTAGGCGATCCAGCAAAAGCCCAGCTCGCCGTAAGAACCACGCACCACAATGCCGCGTGGCACGATTTCGAACCGAGATTTATGACTCGCCTCATAGATTTTCCCCGTTCTCACGCCCCATGGACGTCGGAGTACTTCTGTTTGGCTGCACGCGTAGAACCACTGGCACGAAAGTGGGGGACATTGTCCAGCAAAGACTTAGCCGAGTGCGCCCGCGAAGCGGAGGGGACAAATTGTCCCCGAGCCAGCCGGTACGGCCAATCTGTCCCCGGTCCATACGGCTTGGCGATGAACCCGAGACACCGGACACCGGTTCAAAGTGGCTGAGCAAAGCTGGGCAGGATCTAAATCAGATGGGCATTTAGAACCGGTAGCAACAAAACTGGGTTCGAGCAGTTTTAGAGGTGCAAAGCCTGAAACACCTAAAGCGGCAGTTCCCAACCTTCTTCTTTCATACGCAGATTCGTCCACTCCTGCAGCTCTTTATAAACCGCGGGTTCGATGACCACGAATGTCGCTCCGGCTCGCCCTTCCAGGTCCGCCCAGACGATCTGCACCTTGGCCTCGATGCGGGTTTGGCTGTCTGGTAGTCCAAAACTGATGTCCATCAGCCCTTCCGATCGCCGCGGATCGGGCAATCCTTCCAGGCCCATGCCGCCAACGCTCAAATTGACCGCCGTCGCTTGGACCTCCAGCCCTTCGCTGTTCTTGAGTAGTACCGGGAGTTTCACCTTGGCCCGGAAGAATTTCTTTTGCTTGAGACTGAGCGTGCCCAGCGCCCGGCTCTTGTCGCTGAACTCCGCGGTGATCTTGTATTCGCCCAGCTTCCGGGTCAAGGTTCTGCGGGAAATCCCCAGCTGTTCGGCTGCCTTTGCCCGGTGGCCCCCGCTGTTTTCCAGCGCCTTCATCACCATCTGCCGTTCCATGTCCTGGAGATCGCCAGTGGGCGCGGGGATATCGGTCTTTTTCGGCTCCGCCGAGAGTTCGCCGCGCACATCATCTGCGCCAAGGTCTGGACCCGAGGCCGCCATGGCGACCTTGGCCACGATGTTCCGCAGCTCGCGCACATTGCCTGGCCACGAATGAGATTGAAGGATACGCAGAGCCTCCGCGCTGAACTTCATTGTCTCCGATTTCAGCTGCAGGAAATGCTGGGCTAAGGCCACAATGTCTTCCGGCCGCTCTCGCAGGGGCGGAACCCTAAGCTGAAACTGGCTCAGGCGATGGAACAGATCCTTGCGGAAACGGCCTTCTCGCACCGCCGCTTCCAGGTCCTGATTGGTAGCCGCGACGATGCGCACATCCACGGTGATCTTGCGGTGCCCTCCCAAACGATAGTACGGAGCCCCGTCCAGCACGCGCAGCAGCTTGACCTGAATATGGGATGGCAGTTCGCCGATTTCATCCAGGAAGAGGGTTCCCTTGTCGGCCAGTTCGAACAGTCCCGGCTTGGAGTTGTCGGCGCCGCTGAAAGCGCCTTTTTCGTAGCCAAAGAGTTCGCTCTCGACCAGGTGCTCGGGGAGAGCCGCGCAGTTGATGTCGATCCAGGGTTTGCCGTGGCGGTAGGAGAATTCGTGGATGCTGCAAGCAATGAGTTCCTTGCCACTACCGGTTTCACCCGTGATCAGGACGGTCTCGGTATGCCCCGCCACGCGCTCGACCATGGCCATGAAGCGCTGCATCGAGCCACTGGCAACGATGAACTTGGTGCCATGAATCTCGCGCTCGCGCTGAACCGCCGCCCCTGCTTCCAATGCATCCCCCACTGGCTCCCCGAATACACCTCGAGCGCCAGCACTTTGCGGCCGCGCTTGATTCCGAGCGGGCCAAAGCAAAAGTTAGCACAGGGCGGAGGGAACTCATTGATAACGCGTGGTGCAGCCGGTGACGAAGGTAACCCGTGCCGGAGGAAGTGGGACGGGGCGTCTGTACTCGTATGTTTACTTATCAATTAACATGAAGCACGACGTGTTAACCGTTTGATACCGGGTATGTCCTGCAAAATTTGCGTTTTCTCTCTAGGTCCATGAAAATAAAGGAAGTGGTTTGGAGATACCCACGTAAAATATCCCTTCTAAAGGACTTACGGAAAGGATATCCCCTGGCGAAGAGCGTCTTTTCCTGCCAAGTGTATGATAACAGGTAGCGGGTCTCGGAGATACCCTTGCGGTTTCGTAGGACTTCGATGAGGTATCTCGCCTAGGACATTAGTCTCAGGGTTTCATTGCCGCAATTGCACGCGCGGGGACGCGCGCGCCTATATCGAAGGCAGCTATGGCGGTCAAATTGTCAAAGAGCCGGAATGGTTCGCCGCTGTTATTCGAACAGCTAATGTAATTTCCTCTATGTTAGCCGAATAGAGATGCCGGGGTCAAGGGGAAAGTGGAGAGTGGGCCGTCCCCGCTCGCCTTGGGCAAACTTCGGTTATGGGGTGAGTTGGAAGACCACGCCGCCGCCGTAGGTGCCACCGATGGAGGTTGTGCCGTAGAGTTTCCCGTCAGGCCCGAACGTCAGGTTGCCGACAGGGGCGGCGCCGTCTTGGCCGTTGAAGGTGTGCAGCAAGGTGTAATTCCACTTGCCATCGGCCTGCGGCGATAGCTTGAAGACCACGCCTTCTCCATAGGCACCGCCGCTCCCAGTCGTCCCATACAGGTTGCCAGACTTGTCCAGGATCACGCCTTCGGGCAGCGCCCCGTCTGAGCCCCCGGTGAAGTTGTATGGAATGCTCTCTTGCCAGATCTCGGCCTCGCCCGGACCGCCGGAGACGCGGGTGAGTTTGTAGACGGCGCCCCACTCATTGCTGGTGACGGTTGTTCCGTACAGATTGCCGTGCTGGTCCATTGCCAGCTGTCCCAAACCTGGAAAGGCCAGATCGTCCCCAACCCCGAAGGCATGCAGGATGTGTTCAGTCCAGCCCTGCGTCTCCGAACTAGGAGGCGACAACTCCCAAGCCGTGCCACAGCCAGCGCCACACCCACCGCCTCCTCCATGCATCGTGGTACCGTAGAGGTTCCCGGCAGCGTCACGGATGGGCCCAGCATAGGGAGCTAGGCCGTCGCCGTTCTTGCCGGTAAAGTTGTGCAGGATCGTTTCTTTCCAGCGTTCGGACCTGGGTGAGAGCTCGAAGGCTGAGTCCCCCGTGCCGTATAGGTTCCCACTAGTATCCCAAACCAGATTGCCCCATGGGCAGCAAGCTAGGTCGTGATCTGTAAAGTTGTAAAGCACCATTTCCGTCCACCCGTGCATGCCTAAGGCGAGTTCGAAAACAGTCCCCGCGTCGTAGGTGCCGCCCAGCTGGGTTGTGCCGAAGACGTTTCCAGCTGGATCAAGAATCAGCCCGCCCAGAGGGCCCTCGCCGTCGTGTTGCCGCGATCCAAAAACATGGAGTACCGCCTCCCTCCAGTGCCCGCCAGATCCCGGGTTCAAGCGAAACGCGATGCCAGCTTTGTGGACACCGCCCCCGGACGCAGTCCCATAGACGTTACCGTTGGTGTCGAGCGTTACGCTGTCGTACACCCCCGCGCCGTC
>Ga0182014_10002222_pt1 | contig 24700 bp, 30 predicted proteins | sample 612S2DmetaG_FD_120489 | JGI IMG/M metagenome (GOLD analysis project Ga0182014, IMG submission 120489) | Permafrost microbial communities from Stordalen Mire, Sweden - 612S2D metaG | ecosystem: Environmental > Terrestrial > Soil > Wetlands > Permafrost | place: Sweden: Stordalen | collected...
AACGTGGATGTATTGAATATGAACGGCGAGAAGGTGGGCTCGATCGAGCTGGCGGACGCGCTCTTTGCGCCCGATCAGGTGAACGAGGCTCTGCTGTGGGAGGCGGTGAAGCACTACCGCGCCGCACTTCGCCAGGGCACGCACAAGACCAAGAGCCGCACCGAGGTCGCCGGTTCCGGCAAGAAGCTGTGGAAGCAGAAGGGTACCGGCCGGGCGCGTATCGGTTCGGTGCGCTCTCCGCTGTGGCGCCACGGCTATACCGTGCATGGACCACAGCCGCGCAGCTATGAGTACGCCTTTCCGCGCAAGAAGCTGCTGGGCGCGCTGCGCTCGGCACTGGCCTCCAAGCTGGCGGACGGCAAGCTGACCATCGTGGATACGCTGGAGCTGGCCGAAGCCAAGACCAAGGCCTACCGCGCAGCGCTCGACAAGCTGGATGTAAGGCGTACCGCTCTGCTGGTGGAGAACGGCAAAACGCTCAGCCACGCGCTGCTGATGGGCACGCGCAATCTGGAAGGCGTTGAGCTGGTGCTCAACAACGAAGTGCATCCCTACGATCTGCTGCGCTATGAGCGGGCCATCTTCTCGGCCGCCGCCATCGAGCAGATTACCGAGATGCTGGAGAAGAACGTGTCGAAACGCAGGCGCGCCGCGCAGACGGAGGCAGCGTAATGCCCACACTTTATACCGTGATTCGCCGCCCGCTGATTACCGAGAAGGGGCTGGCCGTGAAGGAAACCGAGGGGACGCTGGTCTTCGATGTCGCCCCCGGGGCCACCAAGACCGAGGTCAAGCAGGCCGTGGAGGGACTTTTCAAGGTGAAGGTCTCCACGGTTCGCACTGCCAACGTGGTTGGCAAGGAACGCCGCCGCGGCAAGTTCACCGGCTTCAAGCCGGATTGGAAGAAGGCATACGTGCGGCTGAAGAAGGGCGAGAAGCTGCCGGAGTACGTGAGCAACCTGTAAGGCAGTTGGCAGTGAACAGTTGTTAGTTGACAGTTGAAGACCCGATTGGACGCAAAAGCGGGTTGATGCAGATGGAGCGAGCTGAGAGCTGACAACTGTCAACTTAACGCTCGCGAAGGAAAAAAACGATGCCAATCAAGACATACAGACCGATAACCTCGACGCTGCGATTCCAGACCACGCTGGTGAACGACGACCTGACGACCGATACGCCGCACAAGCCGCTTCTGGCGGTCAAGCAGCGCACGGGCGGACGCCGCAACACAGGCGACCTGACCATCCGCCATCAGGGCGGCGGCCATAAGCAGAAGCTGCGGCTGATCGACTTCAAGCGCGAGAAGTACGGAGTGCCAGGACGGGTAGCGACGATCGAGTACGACCCCAACCGTTCGGCGCGGATTGCGCTGGTGCATTACGCCGACGGCGAGAAGCGCTACATCCTGCAGCCGGTAGGCCTGAAGGTGGGCGCGACGGTGACCTCGGGGCCGGAAGCTGACATTCTGGTGGGCAATGCGCTGCCCCTCAAGAACATTCCCTCGGGCACCACGGTTCACGCCATCGAATTGCGGCCGGGCAAGGGCGCGCAGATGGCGCGTTCGGCCGGAACGCAGGCGCAACTGGTGGCCAAGGAGGGCGAATACGCCCTGCTGAAGCTGCCCTCGGGCGAGACGCGCAAGGTGCTGGCCGAATGCATGGCGACGATCGGCCAAGTGGGCAACACGGACCATGAGAATGTGTCCATCGGCAAGGCGGGACGCAATCGCTGGAAGGGCATCCGCCCGGCCAATCGCGGCGTTGTGATGAATCCTGTGGATCACCCGCATGGCGGCGGCGAGGGCAAGACCTCGGGCGGCCGTCATCCGGTGACCCCGTGGGGCCAGCCGACGCGCGGCTACAAGACGCGCAACAACAAGCGGACCGATGCGTTTATCGTCAGCCGCCGGGCGAAGTAGAAAAGCAGCTTTCAGCTATTAGCTTTCAGCTTCTAGCTACGCTGCGGAACACGAAGATTGAGGCAATAGCTGAGCGGTTGGTTTAGGCAAGAAAAAGCTAACAGCTAAAAGCTAAGAGCTAGGAGCTGGTTTTTATGGCACGTTCGACAAAGAAGGGCCCATTCGTGGATGCGCACCTGACCGTGAAGGTCGAGGCGCTGAACCGGGCCAACGACAAGAAGGTCGTGAAGACGTGGTCGCGGCGCTCGACGATCTTTCCCGAGTTTGTGGGCCACACGATCGCCGTCCACAACGGTAAGAAATTCATTCCGGTGTACGTGACCGAGAACATGGTGGGACACAAGCTGGGCGAGTTCGCGCCCACCCGCATCTTCAAGGGGCACACCGGGGGCAGCAGCAAGACGGCCGAGGCCGGCGCGAAGCCGCGGTAACAACAGCAGCTTTTAGCTCTTAGCTTCTAGCTTCCAGCTAGATATCGTTGGAGCAAAAGCTCGTTGGGAAGCAAGACAAGCTAGAAGCTAGCGGCTAGTAGCTAGTAGCCGATTTGAGGGCATACCAATGGCAGTCGAGACAAGGGAATACCGGGCCGAGGCCAAGTTCCAGCGCGTATCGCCGCAGAAGGCGCGGCTGGTGCTGGATCTGATCAAGGGCCGGGGGGTGGAAGAGGCGCTGACGACCACGGCATTCGCCAAGAAGCGCATCGCCCCGGTGATTCACAAGCTGTTGACCTCGGCGGTGGACAACGCCAAGTACGTCTCCGGCGAGCAGGGCGTCGATCTCGACGTGGACAACCTCTACGTCAAGCAGGCCCTGGCCAACGACGGACCGCGCATGAAGCGCATCCGGCCGGCGCCGATGGGACGGGCCTTCCGTTACCAGCGCCGGCTGACGCACATCGTGCTTTCAGTGGCCGAGCGCGCGGTGACGGAGAGTCTGGTGACCAGGGTCGAAGAGCCGAAGTCGCCGCCGAAGACAGCGGTGAAGACGGCGCCGAAGGCAGCGGCGAAGACGGCAGCCAAGCCTGCCGTGAAGCCCGCGGAAAAAGCGGCAAGGGCAACGAAGAAGGCCAGCAAGAAGGCCTAGAGGGTATTGAGAGGAAAGCATGGGACAAAAAGTCCATCCATACGGATTCCGGCTGGGAGTGAACAAGCCGTGGCGTTCGCGCTGGTTCTCGGAGCGCGACTATGACAAGCTCCTGGTTGAAGATGTGAAGCTGAAGGCGGAGTTGCGCGAGAAGCTGAAGGCCGCAGGCGTCAGCTCGGTAGAGATCGAGCGGCCGGGCAACAAGCTGCGCTTTCTTATCCGCACCGCGCGGCCAGGCATCGTGATCGGCCGCAAGGGCGCTGAGATCGACAAGCTCAAGACGGAGTTGGGCAAGCGCACCAGCCGCGATGTCTTTATCGACATCATCGAGGTGAATAAGCCGGAGCTTGATGCGCAGCTTGTTTCTGAAAACATCGCCCTGCAACTGGAGAAGCGAGTCAGCTTCCGGCGCGCGATGCGCAAGAGCGTGGATTCGGCGCTGCGCTTCGGCTGCAAGGGAATCAAGGTGCGGGTTTCGGGCCGGTTGAACGGCAACGAGATCGCTCGCTCGGAGTGGTACCTGCAGGGGCGTCTGCCGTTGCACACGCTCCGCGCCGACATCGACTACGGGTTTACCGAGGCGCATACGACATATGGCGTGATTGGCGTGAAGACATGGATCTATCGCGGCGACATCTATGAGCAGAAGCGCCGTCAGGTGCCAACGGTTGGCAAGACAGCGTTCTAAAAGCAGCTTTCAGCTTTTAGCCGTTAGCTTTTAGCTGTGTGGTGGGAGCTTGAGCTAGGTTGGGAAGACGTGGAGCTAATAGCTAAAGGCTAATAGCTGGTTTTTGAGGATTTTCACTATGTTGATGCCAAAGAAGGTGAAGTACCGCAAGCAGCAGAAGGGCAAGAGGAGGGGCAAGGCTTGGCGCGGGTCATCCTTGTCTTTTGGTGAATACGGGTTGAAGGTGCTGGAGTGCGGTTACATCACCGACCGCCAGATCGAAGCAAGCCGTATCGCCATGACCCGCTTCATCAAGCGCGGAGGCAAGATCTGGCTGCGGCTGTTCCCGGATAAGCCCATCACCAAGAAACCGGCCGAAGTCCGCATGGGCTCGGGCAAAGGTGCTCTGGACCACTGGGTAGCGGTTGTGCGGCCGGGCAAGATCCTCTTCGAGATGGAAGGGGTTTCGCAGCAGTTGGCCGAGGAAGCGATGCGGCTGGCGTCGAACAAGCTGCCGCTTCGGACCAAGTTCGTGATGCGGCCGGGCGCGGTAAAAACTGAAGCGTCTGCGGCGCCGGCGGCGGAGTAGAAATGCAGCTTTTGGCGATTAGCTCTTGGCCCTTCACGCTGAAACGAAGGGCTGCTCATGAGCAGGACGAAGCTAAGAGCTGATAGCTAGAGGCTAGGAGCGAAGAAGAGATGGAATTCGACAAGATTCGCAGTTTGAGCGACGAGGAACTGGCGCACCAGGAGAAGACAAGCTCCGAGCAGCTGTTCCGGCTTCGCTTTCAGGTCTCGCTGGGGCAGACCGACGGAGTGAAGAAGCTCCGCCAGTTGCGCAAGGAGATCGCACAGATCAAGACCGTGGCCCGCGAACGCGAGCTGAATATCCGTGGCGCGGCCCTGGATGCCGCCTCACCCGCGGAAGCCAAGAAGGGAGCCCGCTAAATGACGGCTCAAGAGGCAGTACAGGCGCCGGCGGCAGTTGGCGCCAGGCGTAACGAAAAGGTTGGGCAGGTGGTTTCGACCAAGATGCAGAAGACCATCGTGGTCGAGGTCGAGATGCGCAAGGCGCACGCCAAGTACAAGCGGATTGTGCGCTCGACAAAGAAGTTCTATGCCCACGACGAGCAGAGTTCGGCGCGGCTGGGCGATGTGGTGCGTATTCGCGAGACGCGGCCGCTGAGCAAGCTGAAGCGGTGGTCGCTTGAAGAGATTGTCCGGCGCTCGGCGCTGGGCCAGATCGAGGACGCGGCCGTTCCGGCTGCCCAGTAGCGCGCGAGTTAAGGAGAAGAACCCATGGCTGTGCAAATGAGAACCATGCTCGCGGTAGCCGACAACTCCGGCGCGCGCAAGCTGCAAGTGATTCTGCCGCTGGGCGGCGGGCTTGGCAAGAAGGCCGGCCTGGGCGACATTGTGACCGCCGCGGTGAAGGAAGCCTCGCCCGACGGTACCATCAAGAAGGGTAAGGTCGTGAAGGCGGTGATCGTGCGCACGCGCAAGGAGCACCGGCGGCGCGACGGAACCTACATCCGCTTCGACGAGAATGCGGCGGTGGTGATCAGCGACGACCACGAGCCGATCGGCACGCGCGTCTTTGGGCCGGTGGCCCGCGAACTGCGCGAGAAGAAGTTTTTGAAGATCGTCTCGCTCGCGCCGGAAGTGGTGTAAAGGCAGTGGTCAGTGAACAGTGGTCAGTTTCGACTGCGGACTTCTTAGGTGTTGGTTGCCCGGTTCGGCTTTGTTTGGTTGAGATGCCGGTCGAGGCGTGGGAAAGACTGATCACTGTTCACTGATCACTGTGAGCTGTTTTTTGGGAGAGAAGATGCCGAGTTTGAATATTCGACGCAACGATACGGTGAAGGTGCTCACGGGGGCGGACCGGGACAAGACGGGCCGCGTGCTGCGCGTCTTCCCGGACAAGGGCACAGTGCTGGTGGAGCACGTGCGGGTAGTGAAGAAAACTGTCTCGAGCAAGCAGGGGAAGCGGACCAAGGGCGGCATCGCCGAGCAGGAATCGCCCATCGATGTCTCCAATGTGGCGCTCGTCTGCCCCAACTGCGGACCGGCGCACGTGGGCTACAAGGTCGAAGGCGACATGAAGATGCGCATCTGCAAGAAGTGCGGGCAAACGCTGCCCACAAAGAAGTAGAGAAGGCAGCTTCTAGCTATTAGCTTCCAGCTTTTCAAGCGGAAGCAAGGAGCGGGGCGGGCTAGAGGCTAGCAGCTAGTAGCTAGAAGCTAGAAGCTGTATTTGAGAGCACTTCCGCAACGGTAAACGGGTCCGAAGGATCCACTCCGGGCGCCGGAAGAGAGAGAGCGAAGCACAATGGCGGCAAGGTTGAAAGAGAAGTATCACAAGGAGATCAAGCAGGCTCTGCAAAAGGAGCTGGGTCTCGACAATCCGATGGCGGTTCCGAAGCTGGACAAGATCGTCGTCAACATGGGCCTGGGCGAGGCGACGCAGAACACCAAGTTGCTGGACCCGCTGGTGGCCGACCTGACGGCGATCGTGGGCCAGAAGCCAGTAACCACGAAGGCCAAGAAGTCGATTGCAGCCTTCAAGGTGAGGGCGGGCATGTCGATCGGCGCGATGGTAACCCTACGCAGCGATAAGGCCTACGAGTTTCTTGACCGGCTGATCTCGACGGCGCTGCCGCGAGTTCGCGACTTCCGCGGCGTGTCGACCAAGAGTTTCGATGGGCGCGGCAACTACACGCTCGGCCTTCGCGACCAGTTGATCTTCCCGGAGATCGATTACTCCAAGGTAGAGAAACTGAAGGGGATGAACATCACCATCGTGACGACTGCAAAGGACGACAACCAGGCGCGGGCACTGTTGAAGCACTTCGGGATGCCGTTCCGCCAGGGCGCGTAAGAACAGCTTCTAGCTGCTAGCTTCTAGCCTTTTGCTTTTTCGAGGTAGAACAAGCATCTGAGGCAAAACGAAATTGGCATGGTTTCTCGTGCGCAAGATCGGATCGAGCGGGAAACATGCTAAGAGCTAGAAGCTAGAAGCTGATAGCTGGGGTTAAAGAGGATCTATGGCAACAACAGCAAAAAGGGTGAAAGACGCGCGGAAGCCGAAGTTCAGCTGCCGCAAGCACAACCGGTGCCAGCTATGCGGACGACCGCGCGGTTTTCTGCGCAAGTTCGGCGTCTGCCGCTTGTGCTTCCGGGCGCTGGCGCTCAAGGGAGAGATCCCCGGCGTAGTGAAGTCGAGCTGGTAGCAAGACAGTTGTCAGTGAACAGTGGTCAGTGGTCAGTTTGTTCATGCCAAGACAGACGACATTGGCCGAGGCTCAGATCGGCGTTTACTGATCACTGAAAACTGATCACTGTTCACTGTAGTAGGCATTTCCGCTGGTTCTCCCTGAGAAGCAACCACGGGAGCGAACGGGGAATGAAGGAGAAGGAATGAGTCTGACCGACCCAGTAGCGGATTTTCTGGCGCGGATCCGGAATGCGATCCGGGCGCGTCATCAGAAGCTGGATGTTCCGGCTTCCAAGCTGAAGACCGAGATTGCCCGCATCCTCAAAGAGGAGGGGTATATCTCGAACTACAAGACGCAGGAAGAGGATGGCAAGCAGGTGCTGCGCGTTTATTTGAAGTACGGCGGTACGGAAGCGGCCATTCGCGATCTGGCGCGCATCTCGCGTCCCGGCTGCCGGGTCTACATCGGCCGCGACGAGATCAAACGCGTGCAGGGCGGTCTTGGCATCTCTATCATGACCACGCCCAAGGGCGTAATGACCGGCCGTCAGGCGCGCCGAGAGGGCGTAGGCGGCGAGTTGTTGTGCGAAGTGTGGTAAAGGCAGTGAACAGTGGTCAGTGAATAGTGGTCAGTTCTTATGGTGCTGGAACGGCCTGCTGAGATAAACACGAGGTTTTTACCGATCACTGTTCACTGACCACTGACCACTGTTTCTCAGGCTGCAGTGGAACGCGAGGGCGAAGTCGCCCGGGCGGGACTCGCAAGCCATTGGAAGGATTGAAACGATGTCGCGTATTGGAAAGAAGCCGATCACGCTTCCCGCGGGCGTGAAATACAAGGTCGATGGCAATACCGTGCTGGTCGAAGGGCCCAAGGGCAAGGTCACGGCGCTGATCGCCAAGGGCATCTCGCTCAAGACGGTGGGCACTGAACTGCATGTGGAGCGCGAATCGGACGCGTACGCGGCGGTGCATGGGCTGACAAGAGCGCTGGTATTCAACGCGGTTCAGGGAGTTACGACGGGCTGGAAGCGCGAGCTGGACATCGTGGGCATCGGCTACCGCGCCGAGTTGAAGGGCAAGAGCACAGTGGTCTTCACGCTGGGCTATTCGCACCAAATCGAGGTTCCGCTTCCCACGGGTATCGAGGTGAGCGTCGATCCCAAGATGACGCATGTGGTCGTCTCGGGCATCGACCGGCAGAAGGTGGGCCAGGTGGCGGCCGACATGCGTTCGCTGCGCAAGCCGGACCCATACAAGAACAAGGGCGTGCGCTACTCGGACGAGAAGCTGAAGAAGAAGGCCGGCAAGACCGGGGCGAAGTAAGGCAGCTTCTAGCTCTTAGCTTCTAGCTTTTAGCTCTTCGTGCAAAATCAAAGAGCTGGGGTTCAAGCAAAACGAGCTAGGAGCTAAAGGCTAACAGCTAAAAGCTCCTTTTTAACCGAACGGAGTCGCAGGGCGGCTCCGCCGATAGGTGAGAGAGACCATGATTACGCAGACCAAGAGGAACGCAATCCGGCAGCGAATTCACGACCGCATTCGCCGCAAGCTGTCTGGCACGGCGGCGCGGCCGCGGCTGAACGTCTACCGCTCTGTGGAGCACATCTACGCGCAGGTAATCGACGACCACAAGGGCCAGACACTGGTCTCGGCCTCGACCCTGGCCCTGAAGCTCAAGACCGGCGGCAACGTTGCGGCGGCCAAGGAGATCGGCAAGGCTGTAGCGGAGAAAGCCGTTCAGAAGGGCATCAAGAGGGTGGTCTTCGATCGCGGCGGCTATCTTTATCACGGGCGCATCAAGGCTTTGGCCGACGCCGCCCGCGAGGCAGGGCTGGAGTTTTGAGAAGCAGCTTTTAGCTTTTAGCTACTAGCTGTTCGTGGAGAGTCAAAAGTTTGTGTGGTGGCAAGAACGGGGCTAGCAGCTAAAAGCTAGTAGCTAATAGCTCAAAAAGAGACGAGAGAGCAATGACGATCTTGAAGAAAAAACTCGATGCCAACCAATACAACCTGAAGGATCAGGTGGTGGCAATCAATCGTGTGACCAAGGTGGTTAAGGGCGGCAAGAACATGTCGTTTGCCGCGCTGGTGGTGGTGGGTGACGCCTCTGCCGGAGTGGTGGGCCACGGTTCTGGCAAGGCCAAGGAGGTTCCCCAGGCCATTCGCAAGGGGATCGAGGCGGCCAAGAAGAACCTGATCCGGGTCAACTTGACCGAAACCTCGATTCCGCACCTTGTCCTGGGCCGCTACGGCGCCGGACAAGTGCTGCTGAAGCCGGCCCCCGAGGGCACGGGCGTGATCGCCGGCGGCGCAGTGCGCGCAGTGATGACCTCGGTAGGTGTGCAGAATGTGCTGACCAAGAGCCTTGGTTCGCCGAACCCGCACAACGTGGTCAAGGCCACATTCAACGCCCTGGGCCAGTTGCGCGACCGGGCCGAGGTGGCCAACATGCGCGGCATGACCGCGGAGGAGATGTAGGCCATGGCGCAGTCCAAAATGATTCGCATTGAGTATTACCGCTCTAAGAACTCCACGCCCGCCAAGCACAAAGCAGTGGTCAAGGGCCTGGGCTTCACGCGGCTCAACCAGATCGTCGAGCGCGTGGACAACGAATCGATTCGCGGCATGGTGAAGGCCATTCCGCATCTGGTGAGGATACTTGAGAACTAGTGAACGAGTGAAAAAGTGAAAGAGTGAAACGGATCCTTCAATCGCGCATTTGTATTTAACTTTTTCACTCTTTCACTTCTTCACTGTCTCACTGTCTCACCCACAAACGCGAGTCGGCGGAGTATCAAGCTCCCCGGCGCTACAGCGAGGAAAATCATGGCAAAGAATCTATCGAATTTGCGCGCGCCCAAGAAGGCCAATACCGGGCGCAAGCGCGTGGGCCGGGGCATGGGATCCGGCATGGGAAAGACCTCGACCCGCGGCCATAAGGGCCAGGGTTCGCGCTCCGGCTTCAGCCTGATGCGCGGCTTCGAGGGCGGCCAGATGCCGCTGCACCGCCGCCTGCCCAAGCGCGGCTTTACCAACATCTTCCGCACCGAGTACACGGTCGTAAACCTCGATCGGATCGCAGAGACAATCGCCGGTCAGGCCGTGGCTGAGATCGGCTTGGACGACTACAAGAAGCTGGGGCTGGCATCGAGCAAGAAGGCGCTCATCAAGATTCTTGGCTCGGGCGAGCTGAGCACGGCCGTAACCATCCACGCGCACAAGTTTTCCAAATCGGCGGTCGAGAAGATCGAAAAGGCCGGCGGCAAGACCGTGGTTCTGGGCGGGCCGGCGGCGCCCAAGGGAAAATTGGTATCCAAGGCATCAAGGTAGGGAGCCTAGGCTTCCAGCGACCTGGTCGAGCTGATGACTTGGGGCGCCCAACGGAAGTGAGTCGGGACACAGCAGTTCCATCGCAGGTAAAATAATCTTTGGCAGAGATGCAAGCGGCGGCAAGCGCCCTGAAGCGGATAAACAGACATGTTTGAGCAGTTTTTTCAGAAGTTTCTGAATATCTTCCGGATTCCCGACCTGCGCAAGCGGGTGCTGTTCACATTCGGCATTCTGGCCGTCTATCGGCTGGGCTCGCATATACCGACGCCGGGCGTGAACGGCCACCTGCTGGAGCAGCTCTTCAATCAGCAGAGCGGTTCGTCGCTGGGGCTGATGGACCTGTTCGGCGGGGGCAACCTGCGCCGCATGACCGTTTTTGCCCTGGGCATCATGCCCTATATCACGGCTTCCATCATCTTCCAGCTCTTGACGGTGGTCTATGAGCCCCTGGCGCGCATTCAGAAGGAAGGCGAGCTGGGCCGGCGGAAGATCACACAGTGGACGCGCTATCTGACCGTGATTCTGGGCGCTTTGCAGTCGATCGGCATCGCGGCCATCCTCACCAAGCAGGGGTTGGTGCTGCATCCAGGCATCCCGTTCATCCTGTTGACGGTGCTGACGCTGACCACCGGCACGGCCTTCATCATGTGGCTGGGTGAGCAGATTACAGATCGCGGTATCGGTAACGGCATGAGCCTGCTAATCTTTGCCGGCATCGTGGCCGGCCTGCCTCGCGGCGTGGGCGAGCTCATCACGAAGATCCAGACCAACGCCTGGGGTTCGCTGACCTTTATCGTGGTGCTGATCCTGGTGGCGGCCATGGCGGCCATTGTGGGTTTCATCGTCTTTGTCGAGCGCAGCGAGCGGCGCATTCCCATCCAGAGCGCGCGGCGAATCGTGGGTCGGCGCATGATGGGCGGCCAAGCCAGTCACCTACCCCTCAAGGTGAACGCCGGCGGCGTGATGCCGGTGATCTTCGCCAGCTCCATCCTCTCGGCTCCCATGCTCTTTGCGCAGGTGGAGTGGGTGCAGAACAACCGCTTTCTGCAACCGATCGTTCAGGCGCTTCAGCCTGGCTATCCGTGGTACGTGGCCCTGAATATGGCGGGCATCATCTTCTTTGCTTACTTCTATATCTCGATTGTGATGAAACCGGACGACATTGCAGATAACTTCCGCAAGTCGGGCTCGTTCATTCCCGGCATCCGGCCCGGCAAACGGACCTCGGATTTCATCAACGAGATCCTTACCCGGCTTACCCTGGTGGGAGCGATCTATCTGATCGCGATCACGCTGGTGCCCACCTTTATGATCTCGGGCATCCGCTTCGACAAATTGTGGCTCGTTGGCCGGGTCTTCGAGAGCCTGCCGACATGGGTCACGCACGGCATGGGGGTCAACTTCTACTTTGGCGGCACCTCGCTTCTTATCGTGGTGGGTGTGGCCATGGACACCGTCAACCAGATCGAATCGCAGCTGATCATGAGGCACTATGACGGCTTCTCCCCGCGCTCCGGTCGCATTCGTGGAAGGAAAACCTGGTAATGTCTTCATTTGATACCGCAGTCGAACAGGGCCGGAAGAGCGCTCCCGGCCCGATTCTTTTGTTGGGCGCGCCCGGCGTGGGCAAAGGTACCCAGGCGAAGGAGCTGGTGAAACTGTGGGGAATTCCGCAGATATCCACCGGCGACCTGCTGCGCGGCAATGTGGCCCGGGGCACCGAACTGGGCAAGATCGCCAAAGAGATCATGGGACGCGGCGAGCTGGTCCCTGACACGCTGGTGAACGAGATGGTGACGGTGCGGCTCGGTGAGCCGGACACAGCCAATGGTTACATTCTGGATGGCTTTCCGCGGACGCTGCCGCAGGCCGCCTGGCTGGACGGCCGCCTGGCCGCGCGGGCCGAGGGTCTGCCGGTCGTTGCCGTCAGCATCCAGGTGGACTATAATCAGTTACTGCGCCGGATTACCGGGCGCAGGAATTGTCCTGCCTGCCAGCGTATTTACAACATCTTCGGCCATCCGCCGAAGGTGGATGGAGTTTGCGACGTTGAGAGCGCGGCACTTGTTCAGCGAGCCGACGACTCGGAACAGGTATTTGTGGAGCGCATGCGCGCCTATGAAGCCATGACCGCGCCGGTTGTCGAGCATTATCGGGCATTGGGGCGTTTTGCTGAAGTGGATGGAAGCGGGGCGATCGCCGAGATCGCGTCCGGAATTGTTGCCGCCGTCGAGCGGTTGCGGAAGTAGCGCAGCCGGACGGCGGGTTTGTGCGTGTAGTGCCAGTTTTCAGTGAACAGTGGTCAGTCAATGCCTCCGACGGGGCGCTTGCTGTTCACGATTCACTATTCACTGTCTACTGTTCACTGTTCACTGAAAGCTGGTTGAGTGGCGGTTGTACTTAAGTCGTCCGAAGAGATCGAGAAGATGCGCCGTGCGGGCCAGGTGGTGCGCGAGGTGCTTGAGTTGGTGCGCACCCATGTGAAGCCGGGCGCCACAACACTCGATCTGGAAAAGGTGGCGGAGGCGCGGCTGGCCGAGTTGGGCGTCAAGGCCGCCTTCAAGGGCTATCACGGGTATCCCTGCGTGCTGTGCGTCTCAGTAAACAGCGAGGTTGTGCATGGTATACCGTCGCCCCGGCGGTTTCTGAAGGCGGGAGACATCGTCTCGCTGGATTTTGGGGCGGTGGTGAACGGCTACTTCGGTGACGCGGCCATCACGGTTCCGGTGGGCGCAATCGACGCGGTGACAGAGCGGCTGCTGAAGGTGACGGAAGCATCGCTCGCGGCAGGAATTGCCACAGTGCGGCCAGGGGCGACCTTGGGCGACGTGGGCGCGGCGGTGCAAGGAGTGGTCGAGGCCGGCGGCTTCTCGGTGGTTCGGGATTTTGTGGGCCACGGGATCGGGGTTCAGATGCACGAGGATCCCCAGGTGCCGAACTTTGGCGTGCGTGGCCGAGGCATGAAGCTGCGGACGGGAATGGTAATCGCCATCGAACCGATGGTGAATGCCGGCAAGGCGGACGTGAGGGTGCTGGCCGACGGATGGACGGCGGTGGCAGCCGATGGAAGCATGAGTGCTCATTTCGAGCACACGGTGGCGGTGACCGCTACCGGAGCGAGAATTTTAACCGAGTAGCACACTCGGGAAAACAGGCCGGCAGAGGACGAGCGGGCCGGCGGAAGTGGGATGCGGTTTGTCAAAGGAAGATGCGATTGAGGTAATGGCGGTGGTTACTGAGACGCTGCCCAATGCCATGTTCAAGGTCAAGCTCGAGAACAATCACGAGGTGCTGACCCATGTCTCGGGACGGATGCGCAAGAACTTTATCCGCATTCTGCCCGGCGACCGCGTGGCCGTGGAGCTGAGTCCCTACGACCTGAATCGCGGACGGATCGTTTACCGCTACAAGTAGGTTTTTCCTGAGCCGCTAGCTTTTAGCTTCATGCTTCTAGCTTTTTCAGTGGCCGATGAAGTTGGCAGTTGTAGAACAGGCTAAAAGCTAGCAGCTGGAAGCTAGCAGCTTTAAGGAAGGGCAGCAGGAATGAAGGTTCGGGCATCGGTAAAGAAGATTTGCGTCAAGTGCAAGGTCATCACCCGCCGAGGGGTGGTCAGGGTGATCTGCGAAAACGCAAAGCACAAGCAGCGCCAGGGCTAGTTAAGGCTGGCGGAGGCGGAAGGCTCCACGACAGGGGTCAGAGATCAGGGATCATTTAAAGGCCCGGCTAGCTCGGGTTCCTTGAACTGACCACTGACAACTGAAAACTGACCACTCGGCAAGAGGCTAGTTAGCTTGAGTCAAGGCTTGCGATGAACCTCTGGAGCAAATCCGCATAACCCGTGCGAACCGGCTGAGGCCGGAGGCACACAACCTGAAGCGGCAAAGGAATTCGAATGGCACGTATTGCTGGCGTCGATCTGCCCCGCAACAAGCAGGCACGGATCGCGCTCACGTACATCTTTGGCATCGGAAATCCCCGCGCGCTCACCATTCTGGAGAAGGCGAATGTCGATCCCTTCAAGAAGATCCAGGATCTGGGCGAGGACGAGGTGAACCGCATTCGCCAGGTGATTGAGGACGAAGGAAATGTGGAGGGCGACCTGCGCAAGGACGTCCAGATGCACATCAAACGCCTCATCGACATCCAGAGCTACCGCGGCACGCGTCACCGGCGCTCTTTGCCGGTCCGGGGCCAGCGCACCCACACCAACGCCCGCACCCGCAAGGGCCCGCGCAAGGGCACAATTGCCGGCAAGAAGAAAGCGACGGGTAAAACCTAATGGCGAAAGCAGAGCAGAAGGCTGGGGCCGGTAAGGCCGGAGCCGGCAAAGCAGGCAAGAACAAGAAGTTCAAAAAGCGCGAGCGCAAGAATGTGCCGTTTGGCATTGCGTACGTGCAGGCAACCTTCAACAACACCATCGTCACCATCACCGACCAGGTGGGCAACACACTGAGCTGGAAGAGTTCGGGGTCGCTGGGCTTCCGCGGTTCGCGCAAGGGTACGCCCTTCGCGGCGCAGCAGGCAGCTTCAAACGCCGCCAGCATGGCGCGCGATCACGGTTTGCGCGCGGTTGAGGTGCGGGTCTCAGGACCGGGATCGGGCCGCGAGTCGGCCATCCGCGCCCTGGCTGCCGCCGGGGTCGAAGTCCGTACGATTCGCGACGTGACGCCAGTGCCGCACAACGGCTGCCGTCCGCCGAAGCGCCGGAGAGTATAAGAAGCCAGCGAACAGTGAACAGTGGACAGTGAACGGCCCACGGGCATTTACTGACCACTTTTCACTGATCACTGATCACTGAACATGGGCCGGGATGAAGCTCCAAAGGATCAAAAGTCCGGAGGACCGTAAACCGGCCGTCATCCGAAATCAGGAGAAGAAATGGCTCGTTATACCGGAGCAGTATGCCGCCTTTGCCGTCGCGAAGGCACCAAACTTTTTTTGAAAGGTACAAAGTGTACCTCTGACCGTTGCCCGCTGGAGAAGCGCAACTTCGCGCCCGGCCAGCACGGCAAGGACCGCAAGGCCAAGATCGTGGGCTACGGCCTGCAACTGCATGAGAAGCAGAAGGCCAAGCGCATGTACTTCACCCTGGAAAGCCAGTTCCGCGAGTACTACGAAAAGGCCAACCGCGCCAGTGGCGTCACCGGAGAGCTGCTGATCCAGCAGTTGGAGCGGCGCCTTGACAACGTGGCCTTCCGCTTAGGCTTTGCCATCTCGCGGCGCCAGGCTCGCCAGGTGGTTCGCCACGGCCATGTGACGGTCAACGGACGCAAGGTCAACATTCCCTCCTATCAGGTGAATGCGGGGGATGAAATCGCCATTCGCGAGAGCGCCAAGAAACTTCTTATCGTGGAGCAGGGCGCGCAGAACGCCGCGCAGAACCCGGTGCCGACATGGCTGGAGGCCAACTTCGAGAACCTCTCTGGCCGCGTGCTGCATCTGCCCAAGCGCCAGGATGTGAACCTGCCCATCAACGAGCAATTGATCGTGGAACTGTACTCGAAGTAACAGTGAACAGTTGTCAGTGGGCAGTGATCAGTAACTTCCCTGCGGGGCTTTTGCTGACCACTGTTCACTGACCACTGACCACTGATTTCAAACGAAGGAGAACTTGCGCGGCCGCCGCAAAATGCATCGCGACGTACATGCCGCGCGGGAGACGAGAGACAGATATGCTTTGGAGAGGATTTCAAAAGCCGAAGCGCCTGGCAGTGGATGCCGAGACGCTCAGCGACACATTTGGGAAGTTCAGCGCCCAACCCTTTGAGCGCGGCTTTGGCACCACCATCGGCAACGCCCTGCGCCGCACATTGCTCAGCTCCATCGAGGGCGCAGCGGTCACCGCGATTCGCATCGAGGGAGTGCTGCACGAGTTCCAGTCCATCACCGGCGTGGTCGAGGACGCCACCGACATCATCCTGAACCTGAAGCAGGTTCCATTCAAGCTTGCAGGCGACGGCGCCAAGGCGTTGTATCTGCGCGCCGACCAGCCCGGCGTGGTCACCTCCGGCATGATCGAAGCCGACGGCGACGTGGAGATTCTGGACAAGAACATCTACATTGCTACCGTCTCGGAAGGCGGCAAGCTGGATATGGAGATGCGCCTGAAGCGCGGGCGCGGCTACATCTCTGCCGACAAGAACTTCGACGCCGATTTGGGGCTCGGATTCATTCCCGTGGATTCGGTTCACTCGCCGGTGCGGCGCGTGAACTATGTGGTTGAGGCCGCCCGCCTGGGCCAGATCACCGACTACGACAAGCTGACCCTGGAAGTGTGGACCAATGGGGCCGTTTACCCGGCCGATGCCGTGGGCCTGGCCGCCAAGCTGCTCAAGGACCACATGAATATCTTCATCAACTTCGAGGAGGAGATCGAGTCCGAGGGGCGCGGCGAAGAAGGCCGCACGCTGCTGCGCAACGACAATCTCAACCGCAGCGTTGAAGAGCTGGAGCTTTCAGTCCGCAGCTACAACTGCCTGAAGAACGCCAATATTCAGTCCATCGGCGAACTGGTGCAGAAGACCGAAGCGGAGATGCTGAAGACCAAGAACTTCGGCCGCAAGAGCCTGAACGAGATCAAGGAAATCCTCGCCCAGATGGGCCTTTCGCTGGGCATGAAGATCGACGACCATGGCAACGCCGTCCCCGGACCCACGAGCATTCCACCCGCAACGGCCCTGGCCGCCAGCTATAGCCACTACGACGACGAGGACGAGCCTCTGGATTCGGTCGATCTGCAGTTGCCCACCGAAACCGAAAACTTCTAAAGACAGTTGTCAGTGGACAGTGATCAGTTGTCAGCCGGAAGCAACTGATCACTGACCACTGATCACTGACCCCTGATTCGAAAGAGAGTTTCATCATGCGCCATCGCAATGCAGGATTCAAGCTCGGACGCAATACCAGCCACCGCCGCGCGCTCTTGCGCAACCTGGTTACGTCCATCATCATAGAGGACCGCGTTGAGACCACCCTGGCCAAGGCCAAGGCTGTCCGCCCGCTGGTTGAAAAGATGATCACCCTGGGCAAGAAGGGCGATCTGCACTCGCGCCGTCAGGCCCTTTCCTTCCTGATGACCGATGACTCGGTCAAGCGGCTCTTCGAGACCGTGGCTCCACGATACGGCGACCGACAGGGCGGCTATCTGCGCATCGTCCACACAGGCTTCCAGCAGGGCGACGGGGCCGAGAAGGCCTTCATCGAGCTGTTGGGCGCCGAAAAGCAGTTGGACGCCAAGCGCCAGAAACGCGACGATATCAAAGCCAAGAAGCGCGCCGAGCTCGAAAAGCAGTTGGAAGAGTCCAAGAAGGAAGAAGTCAAGGAAGAAGCCGCGTAGAGCGGCTGATCTTCGGCGATTCCATCCACGTTCAAGAGACAAGCACGGGCGTCCGCCGCGGCGGGCGCCTGTGCCTGCTTTGCGTTGTTCGCATAAATCTTCACCGGGAGTGGAGCCTTGGCGCGGCAGCCTGATCGGCTTTTCCGCAGCCCGCCGAAACCGCCGTGCGATGCTTTTTCCTGCCCATGGAAATCTCTGTTATTCTTGCCCATCCTGACCGGCGCAGCTTCAACCACGCCATCGCCCTCGCCGCTTGCCGAGCGCTTGAGCGTAGTGGTCACACCGTCTGCTTCCACGACCTGTGCGCAGAGGGCTTCGATCCGCTGCTGCCCGCCGCTGAGCTGGACACGACCGCTCCGCCATCCCCTGAGATAGCCCGCTACTGCGACGAACTGCGGCGCGCGGAGGGATTGGTCATCGTGCATCCCAACTGGTGGGGCCAGCCCCCGGCGGCGATGAAGGGATGGATCGATCGCGTCTTTCGCCCCGGCGTGGCCTACAAATTTCAGGAGGGCGACGGCGGCGAGGGAGTTCCAATCGGTTTGCTGCGGGCAAAGACCGCGGTCGTCTTCAATACCGCGAATACTCCGCCGGAGCGCGAGATGGAGGTCTTCGGCGACCCGCTCGACCGGCTCTGGAAGACCTGCATTCTGGGGTTTTGCGGCGTGGAGACGGTGGTTCGGGAGACCTTCAGCGTGGTGATCGTCAGCACGCCCGAGCAGCGCGCCGAGTGGCTTCGCCGCGTTGAGAAAGTCGTGGGAGCCAGCTTTCCGGCTTGATGTTGCGACCATCCCTTTGAAGCAAAATACTCTGGAGGTTTCCCGGTCAGCCCTGCGAAAGGTCCAGCGCGCCGGTGAGGCTGGAGACCTTTTCAACCTGGTGAGCGCGGCACCAGGATTCCAGGCCCTGTGCCAGCCGCTCAGTGGCGCGGGGATCGGCAAAGCTGGCCGTGCCCACCTGGACGGCGGTGGCGCCGGCGAGCAGGAACTCGACGGCGTCTTCGGGCGTGACGATGCCGCCCATGCCGAGGATGGGAATCTTGACGGCGCGCGCCGCTTCATAGACCATGCGCAGGGAGATAGGCTTGATGGCCGGTCCGGAGAGGCCGCCGGTGACGTTGGCCAGCCGCGGCTTTCGTGTCTCGGCGTCGATGGAGATGGCCAGGAAGGTATTAGTCAGGCTGAGCGCATCGGCGCCGGCGTGGGCGGCCACCTTGGCCATCTGCGCGATGGAAGTCACGTTGGGCGAGAGCTTGACGAAAACGGGCCGCTTGGAGGCGGCTTTGGCTTTGCCGACAAGGTATTCGAGGGAGCTGGGATCGGTTCCGAAGACCATGCCGCCGGCGTGAACGTTAGGACAGGAAACGTTCAACTCGTAAGCGGCGATCCCTTCTGCCTGGTTAAGCCGCTCGATAACGCCCAGGTACTCGCCCACCGTTGAGCCGAAGACGTTGACGATGACCTTTGTGAGGGGATAGCGCTTGAGCGCTGGCAGCTTGCGGGCGATGAAATCCTGAACGCCCACGTTCTGTAGTCCGATGGCATTGATCATGCCGGAGGCGGATTGAATGATGCGCGGAGGGGCATTGCCGGGCATCGGCTCCAGCGAAATGCCCTTGGTGACAAAGCCGCCGATCACCTCCAGCGAGACGATTTCTTCGAATTCGATGCCGTAGCCGAAGGTGCCGCTGGCGGCGATCACCGGGTTGGCCAGTTCCAGGCCGGCCAACGAAACTCTCATCTCTGGCTTCACTTGCGGCGAGATCCTTTGGGTACTTTCCTGTCCATCTCGACCCGCAGGATTGCTACTGCGTGCCGGTTGGGCGGATTGGCTTGATGGCTTCGGTGAGCACGCGGCCCACTGCCGCCGAGGGCTGATTGACGCCCGCAAGCGAAGCCAGCGTGGCCGCCATATCCACCGGGGCTACTCGTCCATGATACTCGCCTGGGATGAAGGGCGCGCCGTAGAAGGCCAGCGGCACATGGCGGTCGTAGGACCAGGGGCTGAAGTGGGTGGTCCCGATGGAGCCGTGCAGGTCCTCCATCTGGTATGCGCCCAGCACCAGCATCACGTACCAGTTGCCGTGATCGGCGTAGCTGTGGGCAAGCAGCTTTCCCCACTCCGAGGGTGGCAGTTGGCCATGAGCCAGATCGAACCGCGTATAGACTCCAGCTAGCTGGGGCGTGGGCGGAAGGCGATGCTGCGCTGGCGGCGGCAAGGGTTGAATGGTGTCCGGAGACTTCTGGGGAACCGGGCTGACGATGGCCTCGTCTAGAAGCTTGGAAACCTCGTCTTCGGCGGCCTTTTCGTCGATCTTTACCCTTTCGAAGCTGCGGCGGTCAAGCGCGATGTATGGCAGATCGGGACCGGGCAAGATGTACTGCGTCTGCATTCCTGGTGAGTAGAGAGCGTTCAGCTCCGCGTTGAGCCTGGCGTAGAGCTTGTCCATGTCGACGACCGCCGAGTCGATGCCCAGTTTGGCAGCATCGGCGGGGATCGGCGCAATGCCGTGATCGGCTGAAAGCGCCAGCCACACGTTCTGGAGGCCGACGCTCCTGTCGAGCCAGGAGTCGAAATCGTCTAGGTCGCGATCCAGGCTGAGAATCATCTGCTCCTCGGAGTCCGAGTTGGGACCGAACTGATGCCCTTGAATGTCGTTGGCCGAGAGCGAAACCACGACCAAATCGGTCACCCCGTTCTGGCCGAGTTTTTCGCCCGCGATGAGCGCCTTGGCGAAGTCCAGCTCATAGCGGTTGGCGGCTGGCGTTCTGCCCACCAACTCGTAGAACTGCGTGGTTCCTTCGACCACGGCCTCGCGGGCAGCCTCAGCCACACGGCCGCTCGCGTTGAAGGCCCGCGCCCACTCCGGCAGTTGCTCCATGTAATAGGTCGAAGTGGTGAACTGGCCGCTGGAGTTGTCGATCCAGAAAGCCCCGTTGGCACTCTGGCCGGCGGGCAGAATCGCCGCGCGGTCCTTGAGCGAGATGCCGTATACGCGCGAGCGCCCGTCGGTGGCCAGGCGCAGCTCGTCGCCCAGAGTGGTGGCGCGGAGATTGCGCGGCGAGGCGCCGATGACGTATTTGAGCGCGGTATCCGGAGCGCCGGGCTGGTTGGCGGGGATGGAGGCCGGCGGCAGATCGACGAGTCGATAGCGCTCGTCTTCGACCGAGCTGACCTTGTGATCCCAGGAACGCGAACCGTCCCAGAAGTCATTGGCCTCGATGCCGTGGCCGTCGGTGTAGGCGCCGGTTCCGATGGTCGCGTGGCCGGGCGCTGTCTTGGTGTTGGCGTAATCGTAGTAGCAGTCGGTGAACCATGCGCCCTCGTTCATGAACAGGTTGAAGCCCCGGCCCTTGAATTCCGCGCGATCGCGGTTCAGATAATCGCCGCGAAACTGGTCGATGACCACGATGACGATCAGCTTGGGGCGGCCCGCATAGGCCTGTGCCGGCGCCGAAGCCGGAAGCAAAATGCCAAGAACAAGAACGGCGAAGGATGCGAGCAGGGCAGTCGAGAGACGCGTTCGCGGGTTCATGATTGGATGATAGCAACTGCGGGATCGGAACATGTGTCAAAGGAGCGTGAACAGTTCGGTGGCTTCGCATGAGGCCGCGAATAGCTCGCGGGTTCAATTCATCCAGCCGCCATCTTCCCGATTGTTTTCTTCTGGTGTCCTGAGTCTAGAATTCGCATCACAACTACAATGTCATCCTGAGCGGAGTTTGGCGCGTCTTTTTGCGACAAACGTAGTCGAAGGACCCGCGGTTCCGTCGCCGGATTTATGCTGCGAATTTACAAAATACCACGATGGTTGATTTTTCCCTTGACATTCGACAAGAGTGTTGCGCATTCTATTGTCGAATATCGAGGGGAGTGCGATGCCGCCATCGACAGACCTGTTGCAGGGAACCTTGGATTTGCTGATTTTGCGCACGCTGGCTCTTGAACCAATGCACGGATGGGGCGTGGCGCAGCGCATCCAGCATGTATCGAACGATGCATTGCAGATCGGCCAGGGATCGCTTTATCCGGCGCTCTACCGGCTGGAATACAAGGGTTGGATTCGCTCCAATTGGGGGGTCAGCGAGAACAATCGGCGGGCGAAGTTCTATGAGCTGACTCACGCGGGCAGAAAGCGATTGAAGAAGGAACTGAAGACCTGGGAACGGCTTACGGCGGCCATTGGGCTCGTATTGGATCCGGAGGCGCTGACATGAGGAGAGAATGGCTGAACCGCCTACTGCGCCTCCTCGGACTGAGATGGCCGAGGCCCGGCAGCCGGAGCGAACTGGACGACGAGATACGGTTTCATGTTGAGCAGGCAATCGAGGCGAAGATCACAGCCGGCATGACTCAGGAAGAGGCGCGCAGGCAGGCGCTCGTCGAGTTCGGCGGCGTGGAGCGGACGCGCGAGCAGTGCCACGAGCAGCGGCCGGGCTGGTGGATCGGCACGGTCATGCAGGATATTCGCTACGCGTTGCGCGGCTTCCGGCGCAACCCGGCCTTTGCCATCACGGCGATTGCTACGCTAGCGCTAGGAGTCGGTGCAACCACGGCGGTCTTAAGCGTGGTGGACCGGATTCTCTTCCGTCCCCTGCCCTATGCCCACGACGACCGGCTGGTATCGGTGGGGCTGGTGCAGTCGCTGGAGAAGCAGGAGTTCACTCTGGGAGGTTTCTTTTACGAGTGGTGGGACAATCAGAAGCCATTTACGGCAATGACCTTCGAGCGAGGCGCCAGTGAGTGCAACCTCACTGAGGCGAACCCCGTTCATCTGCAATGTGCGGATGTGGCAGGGAATTTCCTGCCTACGCTTGGCATTTCGCCAATTCTGGGGCGCAATTTCCTGCCCGAAGAGGACGTTCCGAATGGACCGAAGGTGGCGCTGATTTCCTACGGGCTTTGGCTGAGCCGCTACAATCGCGATCCGGGCGTTGTGGACAAGACAATTTTCATCGACGATCACGCGGTTCGCATCATTGGCATTCTTCCCAGGGACTTTGAGATGCCAAGGCTGCAGGTGGCGGACATTGTCCGTCCGGCTGCTATTGACGTTGCGACGCAGCACACGGTGAACAGCGGCATCGGCTATCCGATGTGGGCGTTTGCGCGGCTGAAGACTGGCGTAAGCGTTGAACGGGCGAAGGAAGAGATGGACCCGTTGTTCCTGCATACGCAGCAGTGGATTCCGGCGCAGTTTCGGAGCGAATTCAAACTTCAGGTCCGGTCCGTTCGCGACCGGCAGATGCAGGATGCCTACACGGTTGCTTGGGTGCTGCTGGGGGCGGTCGTTGCCGTGCTGCTGATCGCCTGCGCCAATGTCGCCAGCCTGTTTTCGGCTCGAGGTGCGGCCCGGGAGCGTGAGTTGGCGGTGCGCTCCGCGCTGGGTGCAAGCCGCGGAAGATTGATTCGGCAAACGCTGACAGAGGCATTTCTATTGGCCGCTACAGGAGCGGTCGCCGGCTCTGTACTGGCCGAGATTCTGCTTCGCGTCTTTATCGCCATCGCCCCCACGGGTGTCCCGTTTCTCGCCCAGGCGCGGCTCGACCTTCGCATCGTGTTATTCACAGTGCTGGTTTCGCTGCTTTGCGCTGCCCTCTTTGGAATTCTGCCCGCGCTGGAGAAACCGCGCGTTACGGCGCTGGTTGGCAGGCAGACGAAATCAAGCGCGCACGCGCGGCTTCGACGCGTCATGGTAGCCGCGCAAATCGCCATCAGTATGGTGCTGCTCTCCGGCGCGAGCCTGCTGGTGAAGAGCTTCTGGAATCTCGAACAGCAGAATCTCGGAATGCAGACGCGCGATGTGTTCACACTCCATGTCCCGCTGAATTGGGAGCGCTATCCATCGGGTCAATCGTACATGAGTTTCTTTCTTCGCGTGGAAGCAGCGTTACGGCGGTTGCCAGGGGTCACTGCGGTTGGCATGACCAACTCACTGCCTCCGGACGCAAATAGTTGGCATGACGGAAGGCGCCTTGCAGACATTTTTATTAGCGGCAAACCAAGCACCGCGCCAGGAACGGGCGGAACCGTGGTTGCCCGCATCGTTACGCCCGACTACTTTCGCGTTCTGCAAATCCCCATCGTGCGGGGGCGGGGATTCACTGAGGAAGAACGGAATTCGAGCGGCGACTTCATCATTCTCAGCAAGCTGCTTGAGGCGCGGCTCTTTCCTACGGGAGACGCAATCGGACAGCACATACAGTTCGCAAACTACAATCCGTATTTCTCGCTAGATGGGCCGGTCTTCACCGTCGTGGGAGTGGCGGCAGATGTTAAGAACGCCGGACTCGCCGGCCAGGACGAACCGGAGTACTACGAACTGCGAAGCAACCATCACCCGGAAAGCTGGGATCAGCATCACATCTTCCTGCTCGAATCCACGCTTCCCGTCTCCGTCGTTACTTCTTGGATTCGTTCACAGATCGCGCACCTCGATCCGACCGCGCCTGCTGAGATCGGTGTGCTATCGCAGGATGTGGATAAGCTGGGCGATCGGCCACGCTTCGAGACGGCGCTGCTGGGCTTCTTCGCTCTTTGCGGGCTATTGATGGCGGTGATCGGGCTTTACGGCGTGATTGCGTTCATGGCCGCCCAGCGTACCCAGGAGATTGGCGTTCGCATGGCGCTGGGAGCAACGCGGTTGGACATTCTGCGGTTGATTGCCGGCGAAGGCGCAAGGCTGATCCTGCTGGGCGGAGTGCTGGGGCTGGCCGCGGCGCTCGCCTGCGCGCAACTGCTCAAGAGCCTGCTCTATAACGTAGGGCCGCGGGATCCGGCAGCGTTTGCGGCGGTCGCTCTGCTGCTGGCTGTCGTGGCCCTGGCGGCCACGATGATCCCGGCGCGCGCCGCCATGCGGGTCGAGCCGGTTGTGGCGCTTCGCTATGAATAGTGCGATGCTTTCGGAATCGGCCGGGTGCCCAAAGTCTCGTCTTTAGGGCTTGGAATCCCACCACGCTTGAAGCGCCCCTCTGATCCCTGACCCCTGATCTCTGACCTCCGACCCCTGAATCACCTCACCCGCGACCCTGTCTTTCACAGCACATTGCGTAGACCTTGGCGATCACCTAAAAGCGGCCATACGTTATCACTTCAAAACCGGCCATAGAGAAGCGGCCTGAGACATTCTGTCTGGCGGGGGCAATTAGCCTCTG
>Ga0182014_10002223_pt1 | contig 24700 bp, 16 predicted proteins | sample 612S2DmetaG_FD_120489 | JGI IMG/M metagenome (GOLD analysis project Ga0182014, IMG submission 120489) | Permafrost microbial communities from Stordalen Mire, Sweden - 612S2D metaG | ecosystem: Environmental > Terrestrial > Soil > Wetlands > Permafrost | place: Sweden: Stordalen | collected...
TACCGAAGAATTGCTGCCTCCGCCGCCGGCCAAAATTTTCGGTCCGTCCAGCCCGGCCGGCTACCTCCTGAGCCACCAGATCAACAACTCCTTCATCGTGATCAACCGCCTGCTCAAGGCCAATTGCGACGTCTACTGGCTCAAGCAGGACGAAACCGTGGAGGGCCAGGACCTGGGCGCCGGCGCCATCTGGGTGCCCGCCTCCGATACCGCCCGCACGGTCCTCGATGGCGGCGCCAAAGAGCTGGGCGTGCCGGCGTACGCGCTCGAAAAGGCTCCGTCCGGCGATGCCGTGAAGCTCAAACCGATCCGCATCGGCCTCTATGACCAGTTCGGCGGCTCCATGCCCTCGGGCTGGACGCGCTGGCTTTTCGAACGGTACGAGTTTCCCTTCCAGGTGATTTACCCGGCTACGCTCGATGCCGGCGATCTGAAGAACAAATTCGACGTCATCGTGTTGACCGATGGAGCCGTGCGCCGCGGCAGCGCCCTGGCCGGCCGAGGCGGAGGCCGCGGCGGATCCGGCGAAGGCCTTAACCCGCCCATTCCCGAGGAGTACCGCGACCGCCTCGGCCGCATCTCCGACGACAAGACCGCACCCCAGCTCAAGCGCTTCGTCGAAGCCGGCGGCTCGGTAGTCACCATTGGCAGTTCCACCTCCATCGCCGACCTGTTCGGCATCCCCGTAAAGAACTACCTCACCGAAATGGGGCCGGACGGCAAGCAACGCCCCTTGCCCCGCGATAAGTTCTACATCCCCGGCTCCCTGCTTAGGGTCAACGTGGATAACACCAATCCCCTGGCTTATGGCATGCCCAGCCAAGTGGACGTGTTCTTCGATTCGAGCCCCGTGTTCAAGCTGGACCCCGACGCCGCACAGAAGCGCACCGATCCGGTGGCCTGGTTTTCCGGCACCGAGGTGCTCGATAGCGGTTGGGCATGGGGTCAACAGTACCTGGACGGCGGCACCGCGGTGGCCGAAGCCAGCGTCGGCGAAGGCAAGGTGGTGCTGCTGGGCCCGGAGGTGAATTTCCGCGACCAGCCCCACGCCACCTATAAACTGCTCTTCAACGGCCTCTACTACGGAAGCGCCAAATCCGCCGCGCTGCCGTAATGCCGGCTATTGTGCATTTTTGTGCATCGCCGCTCGCTGTGAAGCCGTGAAAAATCAAATCGCAGGCCGAAGGCCATAGGCGCTAACTTAACGTGGCGCACGCAGGAGTGCGCGCGCCACGTTGGGGCTAAGTTAGCGCCTATGGGCCAAAGGCTTACTCCACGAGGCCGGCAATGTGCATTGGAATCTTCGTGGAGGTTAGGAGTGCTTCACCGATCTGTGCGCTTTGCGGGCGGCCTTGGCGCGCGATTGGTTCTGTTTCGCGGCTTTCTTCGCGTTGCTGGAACGATTCTTGCCCTTCACCCGCGCCTTCGCGACATGCGATTTTCTCACGTTTGTCGCGGCGTCGCCGGCCGCCGTTAAACCTAAACCGAGCGCGAGCGCCAGTGCCAAGGTACGAAGCTTCATATTCCTATCCTATTGTGCCATCCTGGTGAACCACAAGTACATCTTTAGAAAACTCAGGGCCGTTATCGCGAGACAGACCCAGGCCCCGCCTTTCCAGAAAGCTTCCACGGGAGATCCCTCGTAGCGCGGCAGGCCGGCCAGATAGGCCACGCTGAAACCCGCCGCCAGACCGCCGATATGCGCGGCCATGTCGATGCCCGGCAGAAAGCTGAACAGCAGCCCGTAGATCGCCCACCGAATGTACATGCTCTTGACGGCGTCGCCCGTGCCGCCGTGGTGCGTGATTCCCAGGGCGATCATGGCCCCAATCATACCGAAGAGGCCGGCCGATGCTCCCACTGACGGCACCATCGGGTTCCAAAGGTCGCTCACATAAAAGCCGCCCACGCTCGCCACCAGGTAAATCACCCACATCCGGCTGGCGCCGTAAACTTCCTCGACCTGCGATCCCAAATCCCACAGCACCCACGAATTCATGAGGATGTGCAGCAGGCCGCCGTGCAGGAACCCGGCCGTCACCAGCCGCCACCACTGCCCCAGGGCGATGTAGGGGCCGAATTTGGCGCCGAACGCGACCAGCGTCTGGCCATCGATGTTCGAAAACGCGCCCTCGTTTCCGGCCTTCATGCTGTATACCGTGGTAGCCAGGTACAGCCCGAAATTCACCAGCAGGATGGTGGTGGTATTGAAGCGCGCATGCGGGATCAACCCGCCGATCAGCGCCCCCGGTTCGCGCCGCTCGATGGCGCGCGGTCCCACCCGTTCGTTGCAATACGGGCAGACCTTGTCTTTATTGGTTATGAAGGCCCGGCAATGCGGGCACATCCGGCGCGAATCCATGCAGCCCTCATGATAACGCGCCGGGCTGCCCGATCCGCGCCGGGCGCGTGCGGTAAAATTCGAGTTACCCTGAAACCCGCCAAGCCCAGCTTCGACGATTTCGCCGAAACCTACGACGATCTGCTGCGCGATCCAATCCGCTCGCGCTTCTCGGCCGATGGCAATCGCTTCTTCCATCTCCGCAAGTGCGAGCTGATTCGCGGCTATTACCAGCGCCGCGGCATCGATACGCGCCGCCTTGCCATGCTCGACCTGGGTTGCGGCAAGGGCGAACTGCTCCGGTTATTGCGCCCCGGCTTTGCCGAAGCCGCCGGCTGCGATCCATCGCCCGAAATGCTGGCCAGCGGCCAGCTCGGGGCCAATGGAATCGCCGCGCGCGTGCAGACCGGCGCCACCAGTATCCCTTTCGAAGCCGCCCGATTCGATCTGGTCACGGCGGTGTGCGTCTATCACCACGTCGAGCCGGGTCTGCGCGATCGTCTTACCGCCGAGGCGCGGCGCGTGCTGAAGCCGGGCGGGGTCTTCGCGGTGATCGAGCACAATCCCTACAACCCCGCCACGCGGCTGATTGTCAGCCGCACGCCGGTGGACGCCGGCGCCGAGCTGCTGACGCCCGCCGCGACCCGCCGGCTGTTTCGCCGCTCCGGATTTCAGCTTACCGAACAGCGGTACTTTCTCTATTTTCCGGAGCGCGTCTATCCGCGCCTCCGCGGCCTGGAACGGCTGCTGCGCCGCGTTCCCCTGGGCGGCCAGTACGCCGTGTTTGGGACCTGGGTTCCTTGAGCCTTTCCGCCAATAGCAGGTGTATGAGTGTTTATCTGCCGGGCTGCACGCGCAGCGAAGATCGCCAGCGAGATTTGCCTTATTCCCTTAGGGCCTGGATGGCTCTCCAGCGTCGCAATGCCTGGTGGGTGAGATAGAATTATTAAGTCCTATGGCGCCGGGCATGAACCGCCAGGGTGGCCAACCCGGAATGCAACTCGATCCGGTGGTCATTCACGGTGGTGCCATGACCCATACGATCCTTTCCGTAGACCATGACGCCGCGGTCGGCTGCGCCCGAAACCAAGCCCTCCGTGAGGCGGGATTCGAAGTCATCGAAGCTGTCACCGGGGCCCACGCGCTGCAACTGGCGTCCGAAAAACAGCCCGCGCTCGTCGTTCTTGCCATTGAATTGCCCGGAATGGACGGCATTGCGGTCTCGAAACGGCTAAAATCCGACCCCCGGACCGCGTCCATTCCGGTGCTGCACATCTCGAGCCGGGGCGAACTCAGTCGCTGTTATCCGGAATCGTTGAAAAGCGGGGCGGAAGCGTACTTGCAGGCGCCGGTCGAGCCGGCGGTCCTGATCGCCGTGGTCACAGCGTTGATCCCGGCAGATTCCGGCGCGGCCAGGGCAAGGAAAACGGATGCTCCGGCGAAGGACGCACTGTCGGCGCTGATTGACAGCATTCCCGACGAGATCTGGTTCGCCGACACCCAGGGCAGGTTTACTCTGGTGAATCCATCGGCCGGCCGGGAATTCAAGATCGACGCTCCCGCCCTGGTAGGCGTGGAGGAGCTGGCCAGGAGACTGGAAGTATATCGCGCGGACGGCAGCCCTCGCCCCGTGGAGGAGGCTCCGCCGCTGCGCGCCTTGCGCGGAGAGACCGTTCGGGACCTGGAAGAGATCGTCCGAACGCCCGGTCACGGAGAGTTGCGGCATCGACAGGTAAGCGCTTCGCCCGTCAGAGATGCCACCGGCAATATCGTCGGGTCGGTCTCGGTGGTGCGCGATATCACCGAAAGCAAGCGGGCCGAGGAGGCTCTCCGGGCCACCACGTTGTTCCCGGAACAGAATCCGGCGCCTGTTCTGCGCGTCGGCGGCGATGGCGCTCTGCTCTATGCGAATCCCGGCTCGGACGTACTGCTGGCAGAGTGGAAATGCCAGGTTGGGCAGCTCGTTCCGGACGACCTCCGGCATGCCGTCGAGGAAGCTCTGGCGCAAGCCGCGCCCGCGGAATTCGACGTCCGCGCCGGTGGCCGCGACTATTCCTTCGTCATCGCGCCAGTCGCCGCCCACCGGTACGCAAACCTCTTTGGTCGAGACCTAACCCAGCGCAAGCGGGCGGAGGCAGTGCTGCGGGAGAGCGAGTACCGACTGCGCACCTTGGGCGACAACCTGCCGGAAGGCGCGATTTACCGGTACCGGCATGACGCCGGCGGCGAACCTCACGTGGACTTCATCAGCGCCGGCATCGAGGGGCTAACGGGTGTACCCGCGGCCGAGTTTATGGCCGATGCCGCGGCGGTGGAGAGATCGGTAGCGCCGGAAGACCGCGATCGCCTGAGAGCCGCGATCGCATGGTCGCGAGAGCGGTTGACGCGCTTCGAAGTGGAGGTGCGCCACGTCCACCGCGCCACCGGGGAAACCCGCTGGTCGCTGTTGCGCTCCACACCGTCCCGTTGCCCGGATGGCTCTACGGTGTGGGACGGCATCGAACTCGATATCACCGAAAGCAGGCGGGCCGAGGAGGCGCTGCGGGAGAGCGAAGCCGTTCTGCGCAGTTTCTTCGACAGCCCGGGGATGATGCGGGGAATCGTCGAATTGATCGATGGCCGCATCGTTCACGTTTCCTGCAATGTGGCCGCGGCGGCGATGTACGGGGTGGAGCGGGAGTCGATCGCGGGTAAGTCCGCAATCGAAGCGGGCGCTTCCGAACAGGTCGCGCGATCGTGGGTCGATCTCTATGCAGAGAGCTGGCGCACCGGCAAACCCGTCTCGATGGAATACGCCCGCCGGGACGCGGACGGCCAGGAACGCTGGCTGCTGGCGACCGCGGGTTACCTGGGGACCGGGCATTCCGGAAGCCCGCGATTCGCATACACGATCCTCGATCTTACCCATCGCAAGCTGGCCGAAGAGGCGCTGCGCGACAGCGAGGAGCGTTTCCGCGCGCAGGTAACGGCCAGCTCGGATGCGGTGTATCGCATGAGCCCGGATTGGAGCGAGATGCGTCAGCTCCGTGGCCGCGATTTTATCGCCGACACGAAAACGCCAAGCCGCGCCTGGCTTCAGGAGTACATTCACCCGGACGATCAGCCGCGCGTGATGGCGGCCATCGACGAAGCGATCCGGTCCAAGAGCGTCTTCGAGCTGGAACACCGGGTCCTGCGCGTGGACGGCACCTTGGGCTGGACGTTCTCGCGGGCGATCCCGATCGAGGATGCCAACGGCGAAATCGTCGAATGGTTCGGCGCCGCCAGCGACATCACCGAGCGCAGGCAAGCCGAAGAGGCGTTGCGCCAAAGCGAGAAGATGTACCGTGCCATTGGCGAGTCGATCGACTACGGCGTGTGGGTGTCCACTCCCGACGGCCGGACCACGTACGCCAGCGAGGCGTTCCTGAAGCTGGTGGGGTTCACCCAGGAGCGGTGTTCGGGTTTCGGGTGGGGAGAGGCGCTGCACCCCGACGATGCCGCACGCACGATGGCGGCCTGGAAGGAGTGCGTCCGGACGGAGGGACGGTGGGAGGTGGAGCATCGTTTCCGCGGCGTGGATGGAAAGTGGCATCCGACCCTCGCTCGTGCCGTACCTGTTCGCGACGAGCAGGGCCGAACCACCTGCTGGGTGGGCATCAACATCGACATCGGCGCGCTGAAGCAGACCGAGGATTCGCTGCGCGAAAGCGAGAGCCGGGAGCGCGCGCGGGCGGTGGAACTGGAAGCGCTCATGGCCGCGGCCCCTGCCGTTATTTTCGTGGCTCACGACCCCAAATGCCGCTACATGACCGGCAACCGCATGACTTACGATCTGCTGCGAACGCCGTCCGGCAGCAATCTCTCGAAGTCCGCGCCGGATGGCGAGAAGCCGACGAATTTCCGGCTGATGAAGGATGGAATCGAGATTCCGCCACCGGAGTTGCCGGTGCAAAAGGCGGCATCCACCGGGCAGCCGGTTCGGGACTACGAATTAGATTTCGTGTTCGAGGACGGCTCCTCCGGGAACCTGTTGGGCGATGCCGTGCCTATGCTGGGCGAAGACGGACGCCCGCGAGGCGCGGTGGGCGTCTTCGTCGATATTACCGAGCGCAAGCGCGCCGAGGCGAGCCTTCGGGAAGCCCAAAAACTGGAGAGCCTCGGATTGCTGGCGGGCGGCGTCGCCCACGACTTCAATAACCTGCTGGTCGGCGTGATCGGCAACGCCAGCCTGGCCCTGGAGCTGCTTACGCCCGGCCACCCCGCCACCGAGCTGCTGGACGGAGTCATCAAAACCGGCCAGCAGGCCGCTCACCTGACCAGGCAGATGCTGGCCTACGCGGGTAAGGGCAAGTTCCTGGTAGAGGCGTTGAATCTTTCGGCCCTGATTCCCGAAATGGCCGGCCTCATCCGCACATCCATTTCCAAGAAGATCGCCCTACAGCTCGATCTGGAAGAGGATCTGCCCCCTATCCAAGCCGACTGCGGCCAGGTACAGCAAGTCTTCATGAACCTGGCGCTCAATGCGGCGGAAGCCATCGGCAGCTACGGCGGCCTGATCACTATCAAGACCGGGGTCCAGGACGTAGACGACAGGTATATCCGGTTCCACCCGGAAGCAGCGGCGCTGCCACCGGAAAAATACGTTTACCTGGAAGTGCGCGATACCGGCTGTGGCATGGACGATGCCACCAGGGCCAGGATTTTCGACCCTTTCTTCTCGACGAAGTTCACCGGCCGGGGGTTGGGGCTTGCAGCCGTTGCCGGCATCCTGCGCGGTCACCAGGGCGCAATCGCGGTCAGCACCGCGCCGGGCAAAGGCAGTTGCTTCACGGTGCTGTTTCCAGCGGCGGCGCGAGTGTCCGAGGAGCGGCCGGCGGCGCCCCGTAGTACAGCGCTCCGGGGCTCCGGAGTGGTCGTGGTAGTGGATGACGAAAAACTCGTGCGAGAGATGATGAAAAAGGTCCTCGAACGCTACGGATACACGGTTCTGCTGGCGGAGAGCGGGTTGGCGGCCATGGATCTGCTCAGGAGACACCCCGGCGACATCGCGCTGGTAGTGCTGGATTTGAGCATGCCGCGCATGAGCGGTGAAGAGGCGCTTCCCGAACTCCGGAAGATCCGCCCCGAGGTCAAGATCCTGGTGTCGAGCGGCTACAACGAGTCCGAGACGATGACGATGTTCAAAGGCCAGCGGGTTTCAGGCTTCATCCAGAAACCGTTCACCGGGGTGGGTCTTGCGGAAAAGGTGAAAGTCTGCCTCGGGTAACCCGTGCGAACTTTGCACGTGCGAACTTTGCACTACCGGGCCACCCCGAGGCGGATTACAGTGGGCCGCGGGAGTCGGCGGTTGACAGATCGAGAACTATACTCCCGTTGCCGCCGGCAAAACGCAGCGGACAACAAGTGCCGACCGGCTGAGTGTCCGCTCGTACTGCCGGAATCGGCGATCATGATAGCTGAGAGTTCGTTATGCGTTGCTTATCCCTGGCTCGGCTTGGTATCTCGCTGGCTGTGGCGTCGATCTTGAGCGCGGCTTCGGCGCCTGGCTCGCCCCTGCGCGACACCAACGGCATTCTGCACGAGCCCGCCGAATGGAACGGGCCGCACGCCGTGGTACTGTTTTTCGTCACCGTCGATTGCCCGGTGGCCAACGGCTATGTGCCGGAAATGAATCGCCTCCACGACCGCTTTAGCCCGCGCGGGGTGCGCTTCTACGCGGTTCAAGCCGACGTCGCCATTCCGGAAAGCGATGTGGCGCGCTACGCCCGCGAATACCGCTATTCGTTCCCTCTGCTGCTCGACCCGCGGCAGGAACTGGTGAACGCCACTGGCGCCAGCATCACTCCTCAGGCCGCCGTCCTCGCCCCTGGAGGCAGGCTCGCGTACCTGGGCCGCATCGACGATCGCGTGGCCGATTTCGGCAAGCAGCGCTATCAAGCCACTATCCACGACCTGGCCGACGCCCTGGAGGCGGTGCTCGCCGGCAAGCCCGTCGCCCATCCCACCACCCACTCCATCGGTTGTGCCATCAACCGGCTGCGCACGGCAACCAGGTAGGGATATGGGGTCTGATGGCGGGATGGGATTGGGCGCGCGATGTCTTGGCAGTGAGCCAGAACCGCGCATAGTTGTCGAGACGAGCGGACCGCACGGCCGGGCTGTCGCCCGGCTGGACCGATTGACAATCGGTCCGCAGGTTGCCAACCTGCCCCACGGCGCTTTCGGGCGATCTTGCGAAAAACGCCGAGGTGGGTCTCGGCGCTGCAGACTAAGGGTCTGCGCCACATTGGTTTTCGCCGCGGCTCCCGCTCTGGCCGCGGCGCCCGACTTCGCTCACGACGTCGCGCCCATCGTCTACGCTCACTGCGCCAGTTGCCACCACCCCGGCGGCACCGGGCCGTTTTCCCTGCTGCGCTACGAGGACGTCCGCAAGCGCGCGGGACTGGTGACACGGACGACCCGCAGCCACTACATGCCTCCCTGGCTGCCGCAGCAGGGATACGGCAGCTTCGCGCACGAACAGCGCCTCAGCGACGAGCAGATTCAGACCCTCGCCGATTGGGTGGCGCAAGGCGCGAGGGAAGGCCCGCCCGCCGAGACTCCCGCGCCGCCCGAATTCACCGGCGGCTGGCAGCTTGGCGCGCCCGACCTGGTGCTGGAAGCGCCGGCGCCGTTCGACGCTCCCGCTTCCGGTCCCGACGTCTATTGGAATTTCGTTTTCCGTCCCCAGGTGACCGCGACGCACTACGTCCGCGCCATCGAAATCCGGCCCGGCAACCCGCAGCTTGTGCATCACGCCAACCTGCTGATCGACCGCATGGGCGAGGCGCACCAGCGCGAAGCCTCGCCCGGCCAAGGCTTCCCCGGCATGGACCTGGCGCTGTTCCGCAACCCCTTCGACCCCGACGGCCACTTTCTGTTCTGGAAGCCGGGCGGTGCGCCCCGTGTGGAAGCGCCCGGTTTTGCCTGGCGACTCGACCCCGGCACTGAGCTCGTCCTCAACACCCACTTCCACCCGATCGGCAAGGCCGAAGGCGTTCGCCCGTCGTTGGGCCTCTACTTCACCGGCCAGCCGCAAACCCGGTTCCCTTTAATCCTCGAGCTCGAAAACGACCAAGCCCTGCGCATCCCGGCGGGAGCGCGCGATTTCACCGTATCCGACTCCTTCACTCTTCCCATGGATGTGGACGTTCTGGCCGTTTACCCGCACGCCCACTATCTGGGGCACCTGCTGGAAGCCTGGGCCACCCTGCCCGACGGCAGCCGCACCTGGCTGATCCGAATTCCCAACTGGGACCCGGCCTGGCAGTCGATCTTCGAATACGCGGCGCCGGTGTTTCTGCCCCAGGGCTCGCGCGTCGAAATGCGGTACAGCTACGACAATTCGTCCGCCAACATTCGCAACCCGAACCAGCCGCCCAAGCTGGTCGCGGCGGGTAACCAATCCACCGATGAGATGGGCCACCTTTGGCTGCGCATGCTGCCCCGGGGGACGGGCGACCGGCGCCGCGAGTTGGAGGAAGCGTTGTTCCGCCACCGCCTCGCCAGGAATCCGCGCGACTTCACCGCCAATTTGAACCTGGGCGCGGTGCTGCTGTCGCGCCTGAATGCGCCCGCCGCCATTACGGCGCTCGAAACCGCTGTCGCCGCCGGCCCTGCCAGCCTGGAAGCCCGCAATATGCTGGGCCTGGCGCTGGCCCGCGTGGGGCGCACACGCGAGGCCATCGGGCAATACCAGATGGCCCTCAAACTCAAGCCCGATAGCGCCAGCGCGCGCTTCAACCTGGCCAACGCGCAGATCAAAGCCGGCGCTCTCGATGCGGCCATCGACAACCTCCACCAGGTGCTGGCTCGCTTCCCTGGCGACCCTCAGCCCACCGCGCGGCTGGAGGAAGCCTTGGCAATGCGCGCCAGCCAACTCGCCTCCCAGCAGCAGTGGGCCCTGGCAGAAGCACGCTACCGGGAACTGGTGGAGCGCGTGCCCGGCAGCACCGGGTTGCGCAACGACCTCGCCGAGGTTCTGCTGCGGGAAGGCCACCCAGCCGAAGCCGCCGAGCAGTATCGCCAGGCCCTGGCTCTGGACCCCAATAACCAAACCGCGCGGAAGGGAAGGGAAGCGGCCGAAGGGCGATAGATGAATCGGGGTGGGACAGACGATCGTCTTTTGTCGTCCGTCAAGCGGTTGTGGTTGGGCGAAGCCTGCCAGACCACGAAAAACGATGTTCTGTCCCACCTCTGGCCACCTGGCTCAACCCAAGCTCCACCAGATCGGGAGTTACGCCGGCTCCCAGGTCCTTTCCCTTCCGCTGTAGATGGATTCGCGGCCCATGATTCCAGTTAACGTGCTCTCGGCTGCCGCGAACGCGGCGTTCTCCAGCCGGCCATTGCGCGCGCCGTCGACAAAGTCGTCGACCGCGTCCTGGGTGATGTCATAGCTGGTGGTCACCACGACGGGCTCTTTGCCGCCGTTATACAGCTTGTATCCCTTGCGAGAGGTGTTGATCGTCCCGTTTTCGCAAATGAACGTCTCGGAAACGTCCTGAAACCCGCCTTTGGTAATCTGGTTGGCGCTATAGCTGAACACGAGCCCGTTGTCGAAGTGGTAGGTGAGCGCAAGATTGTCCATGATGTTGCCCGGGCTCTTCCGGACCATGCGTCCGCCATAGCCGAACGCGCGCACGGGATGCATGCCGGTGAACCAGTTCACCACGTCGATATTGTGACAGTCCTGTTCGACGATGATGTCGCCCGATCTCTCGCGATAGAAAAGCCAGTTGCGCATCTCTTCCTGGTCCGCCGGATATCCTTCGCGCAGGGGCACCCCCCCGCTCAGCCACGATGCCCGCACTGCCACGATCTTGCCAAGCTGGCCGGACTGAACGATCTCGTGGGCTTTCCTGTAATCCTTCCCGTAGCGCTGCTGGAAATCGATGCTGATGCGCTTGGTCTTGTCGGCTTTGCGGGCGGCCTCGACCACCCGTTTCACGCCCGCGGCGTCGACGCCCGCCGGCTTTTCCATGAAGATATGCTTGCGCGCCTTTACCGCCGCCTCGAAATGGGGCGGATGCAGATACGGCGGGGTAGCGATGTAGACGGCGTCCACATCGCTTGCCAGCACGTCGTTCAGGTCCTTGAACTGGCGGGCTCCGGAGAATTTCTGGGCCGCCTGCGCAATCTGGTCGTCATAGATGTCGCACAGCGCCGCGACCTTGGCAAATTCATTCTGCGCAAAGAAGCTGGTTATAGCGGTTCCCCGGCGTCCGCATCCGATCAATCCGACCGAAAGCGCGGAATTCGCCTGATAGCCCCTGACGACCCGAGGGGCCAGGATCAGGATGCCGGTTGCGGCACCTTTCATGAAATCGCGGCGTGGCGTAACGTTGCTCATCGGTGAGAGCTCCTGAACTGAAAGTATATACGGCGGCGGCGCGGAAATCCGCGCGATCTCCCGCGGCGGGAGCGCTCCCCACGCCCCAACGTCGCCGCCGGTGCAAAAGAAGCGGCCGCGCGCGCGATTTCCGCCAACTGCTCGAGCATGGGTGAATTGCCGTACTACGAATGACGCGCGTTCGTCAGGGGCGGGCAATACTGAGGTTGACGTCGCCGTAGAAGACATAGGCAAGGAACGTCGGATCGCCGGTCCGGAAGAACCCCTGGCGGGAGTTCTTGAGAAGCGTGGCGACTGAAGCCGATCCGCCGTGGGCCAATGCGTCTTCCATGCCCCGATAGAAGCGTGTGGCAAAGGCCGCCGCCCCTTGGTCCGAGAGCGGCCATAGACCGCCAATGAAGCCACTACCGCCGCTGTCCAGCACGGTGGGAGCCCAGCCATCCACAAAATTCAACACGCGGTTGACCTGTCCAACATCACAGGCATTGAGAAAGTACAGCGGATGGTGCCTGGCGTCGTCATTCACCAGTCCACGCCAGCTCATCAGGTCCAGCGTGGTATCGCCCTCGAGCTGGATGGCGTAATCCACGGTTCCGCCGGCAGTTGGAGCCGCCACGCCGTGTCCGGCGAAATGGACGATCCCTTCAGGAGGATCGCTGAGCAACTGCCGGATGGGGGAGAGCTTCGCCTCGACCCGCTGAAACCCCTTCAATTGTTGCAGGGCCGCGATTTCGTCATTTTGGTGCGGCAGTGCCAGGGCGCCGGAATAGGTGGGCACGATGGCCAAGACCTGACGCAGCGCCAGCCGTTGGCGAGGTTTGTCGTGGGTCGAGACCTCCTCGGAAATATGCCAACGCGCCACCTCGAATTCGGTCGCGAGAAATCCATCCCTGCTCCTGTTGCCGTTGCTTGGGACCATCAACTCCCACGGCAGAGACGGGTTGTTGGTATAGATCTGAATGGTGTGAAACTGAAAACCGCCTTCTTGCTCCCGATCCACCAGTTTCCAGAAGGCGCTGTCGAACAAGGGGCCGGCCGCGCGGCGGTACAGTTCCCGTCCGACACCACGCAGCAGAGCCAGGGCTTGCTCTCTGCTTGCCGGCGCGTTGGGGGCAAAGGCTTTGACGCCGCGGAAGCTCTGCGATGCGCGCAGAATCGCGTTATATTGCTCCGACAACCAAGGGCGCAACTCCTCGGCTGGCGTACACGGCGCACTGGCTGGCTGCAGAAACGGAGACTCGATGGTCAACTGGCACGCCGTGCGGTCGCCGGCGCGCGACTCCTGGACGTAAACCGTCAGGTCCGGCACCTTCGCCGCCGTGCCGATGGTTGCCGGACCGGCCACCAGGCCGCGCCCTTCCGTATCCAGGGGCGCGACGCGGCTGGCGGAAACAGGCCGCTGGGCGCCGACGCCAATCATACGCGTGGCACGCGCCAGATAGGCGCCATCAACCCAGAAAGTGGCCGAAACTCTGGCCGGTACGAGAACCGATTCACTGGGCTTCGCCGTTAGCTCGAAAAGTGCCGGGGTTGAGTCCCCATTGGCGGGCAGAACGATAGTCGCGTGATTCCGGCCGTTCTCAATCTCGAAGTCCGGCGCGGTCAGGACGACGTCGATCCGCCAGGGTTTCCCGTCGTCACGCTTGGGCAGTGTCATGGTGAGCCGGCCTTCCCGATCGGCCTCCGCATCGGGACCGGGCTGCACCTGGACGCCTTTGGAGAGCGGCTCCATTGTCAAGCTGACCTGCACCGCAAACTGCCGGCCCGGCGAGACCCTGTCCGGCGCTTCGATGTTGGGGTACCGGCGCACCCTTGAGGGAGCCGGTGGATTCGGCATCGGCGGTGTACTTGGAGGAAGTGTACTTGGCGGCGGTGGACTTGGCTGCGGCGGTGCACCCGGCGGCAACTCGTCAGGCGCCGAAGCACTGGTAGGCGGCGGGGCCTGTTTGGCGCCCTGTGAGCAAGCGGAGAAGAAAACGGCCGCGGATACAAACAGCGAGGCCACAGTCACCAATACCAGCGTGCGCGGTCTGTTTTCCTTGTTTTTCTCGTCGGGCAACCGCACGATTGTATCAGTATCTAAACCCAATCGCCTAAATCGCTTCCAACTCCTCTTCCAGCATCTGCTTTTGGGCCAGGCTGGCGTAGTGACCGCCCAGGGCGACGAGGTCCGCGTGGGTGCCCTGTTCGACGATGCGGCCCTTTTCGAGCACCACGATGCGGCCGGCCTGGCGGACGGTAGAAACGCGATGCGAGATCAGAATCACGGTGCGCCCGCGCATCGCCCCGGCCAGGTGCGCCAGAATGCGCTCCTCGGTCAGGGTATCCACGCTCGAGAGCGCGTCGTCCAGAATCAGAATGCGCGGGTCTCTCAGCAGCGCGCGGGCGATGGCGGTGCGCTGCTTTTGGCCACCGGATAAAGTAATACCGCGCTCGCCCACCACCGTATCGTAGCCGTCCGGAAACGCTTCGATGTCGCCGGAGATGCCCGCCATTTCGGCGGCGTGGCGGATCTGGTCCGCAATGGCGCGCTCCACGCCGAAGGCGATGTTCTCGGCGATGGTGGCGCTGAACAGGAAGGTTTCCCCCGGCACGAAGCCGATGGCGCGGCGCACCGCGGCCGGGTCGAGCGCGCGCAAATCCTGGCCGTCGATCTCGACGGTGCCTTCGGTTGGGTCGAGCAGACGGGCCACCAGGTTCACCAGCGTGCTCTTGCCACAACCGGTGGGCCCGACCACCGCCAGGCTGGCGCCGGCTGCCACGGTCAGGTCGATTCCGTCCAGCGCGCGCGCGCCGTCATATTCCACCACCACGCGGCGAAAGCGGATCTCGCCGCGCACCGGCGAGGCCAACGCCTTGCCACTACCGGCGAGGGACGGGCGCTGGTCCAGAATCTGGTTGATGCGGTCGAGCGACGCGGTACCGCGCTGGATCAGGTTCACCACCCAGCCCAGCGCTATCATGGGCCACACCAGCATGCCCATGTAGGTGTTGAACATGACGAAGCTGCCGATGGAAATGCGGCCGGCCAGCACCTGCTCGCCGCCGAACCAGAGCACCGCCAAAAAGGTCGCGCCCACCAGCGTCTCCAGCAGCGGCTCGAAAACTCCCTGGATTCTGACCAGCGCCAGGTTTTGCGCGATGTACTTGCGGTTGAGCGCTTCGAAGCCCGCGATTTCGGCCTGCTCCTGCACGAAGGCCCGCACCATGCGCACTCCCGCCAGGTTTTCCTGCACCCGGCTGGAAATATCGGAGAAGATTTCCTGTATCCGTTCGAAGCGGCGGTGAATGGCGCCGCCGAAGAGCACCACGGCCAGGCTCACGACCGGCGCCGGGGCGAGCGAGCACAGCGCCAGCCGCCAGTCGGCGCGCAGCATGATGGCAATGGCCAGGGCGAAGGTGAGGCCGGTCTCGAAACAGTACATGACACCCGGACCCAGCATCATGCGCACGGCGTTCAGGTCGTTGGTGGCGCGCGCCATGATGTCGCCGGTGCGGGTGCGGGCGAAGTAATCCGGAGACAGCCCCACCAGGCGTCCGAAAAGGTCGTTGCGCAGGTCGTATTCGATATCCCGCGAGACGCCGATCAGGATCACGCGCATCCAGAACTGGAATAGCCCCTTTACCGCGGCCAATGCCAACAGGTACAAGGCGAAGCGCACAAAGGCGCTGCCGGCACGGCCGGAAAGGGCGTCGATGGCGGCCCGAATCATGAGCGGCTGGCCGGCCTGCGCCAGGTCTTTCAGCGCCAGGCACAGGCCGCCCAAGGCCATGGCCTTGCGGTAGCGCCAGAGGTAAGGCTTCACCGTCGCGAGCGACTTCCACATGCTACATCCCCACAGCCGTGGCGAAAGTCTTCATCCACTCGGTGAGCACGATCTTGCGCGCGTCCCGATTGCGCCACCATGCGGACGCGATGAAGCACTGGTCGCGCGCCGCCACCACGCGCATCGCCGGGGCGTAACCGGCCCGGCGTTCCCAGGAACGGAAAATCCTGGCCGACCGGCCGGTGTGGTAATCGCTGGTAACCAGCAGAAAGGAGTGAATGTTCCGCCGCCGCAGCTCCGCCAGTACCACCTGGGCTTCTTCCGCGGTGGAATGCGCGCGGCAGGGCAGGGCAATGAACCAGGCGGCGGGAAATCCTTCCCGGGTAATGAAAGCGATCGCCAGGTCGGATTCCCAGAGGCCGTAATTGCCGTCCGGCCCGTCCACCAGAACGGCCGGAACGTATCCCCGGCGGACCAGGTCGGCTGCTTTCTCGATGCGGTGTCCGTACCCGTCGCCAGCCAGCACGACCGCGATCTCAGCCTTGGCCGGGCCGTCGTCGTGGACCAGCATTTGCCCGATGGCGGCCAGCCAGGCGTCCCGGCACAGGTAGATGGCGGCAGCCGCCAGCAGTAAACCGAGGAAAAGGTATCGCCCCCGCGGCAAGTGCTATTTCTCGTCCGTGGAATTCTTCTGGTCGAGATTGCCGACCGTTTTCAGGCGCTGGTACAGGCGCTCCACTTCGGCTTCATCCTCCGGGCGGAGAATGCGGTAGCGGGGCGACATGGCGGCCGGCTTTTCGGCGCTGTCGGCCAACACTTCACCCCAGTATTGCCGGTAAGGAATGCCGTCGATCAGGGCGTCGCGCGAGAGGCGCCGGAATTGCCGCAGCAGAGCGTTGCAGGTATCCAGATCGCCAGGATAGATCATAAACAGGCGGGAGTCGTCGAAAAGGGTGATGCGCAGGATCAGGGGCGAAATCCACCCGGTGCGGTCCACGCGGCGGATATCCATCCACGGGATCATCCGCTGCCCAATCTTCACGTGGCCCTCGCGAATCTCGATCGCGGGCCGCAAAGCCATGAAAAACAAAGCCCCGGCGGTCAGGACAAAAAGCGCACAGGGTAACACCGCCAGCACCATGCCGGCCGCCGATTCGGGCGCGCGATACCAGGCATACCAGGCGGCCGCCAGAGCCAACACTACGGCGTGGATGCCAAACCAAAAGTAGTAGCGCGCCGGCTGGTATCGACTCATGGGAACGTCCGTTATTTTTAGACTACTCCGCTGCGCTCCCAGCGTCAATCGCGGCAACGGGAGTGTTGTGCGGCGCGGTGCCGGGCTGTATGCTGGCGAAGGGGAATCGTTCATGAAAGAAACCAACCGCCGCCGCTTTCTGGGAGCCGCGATTGCGACGGCGGCATCCTACGGCCGCATCCAGGGCGCCAACGACCGGGTTCGGTTCGGCGCCATAGGCAGCGGAGAACGGGGCCAATATCTGCTGAGCAATGTGGCCCAGCTGGAAAACAACGAGCTCGTAGCCGTGTGCGACGTCTTCGAGCCGCACCGTCTGCGTGCCAAGAGCCGCTTCGGTCCCGATGCCCGCGACTACGTGGATCACCGGGAGGTGCTCGACCGCAAGGACGTCGACGCGGTAATCGTCGCCACCCCGGACCACTGGCACGTCCCCATCACCATCGATGCGGTGCGCGCAGGCAAGGACGTTTACTGCGAGAAGCCCGTCACCCATACGCTGGCCGAGGGCGAGCCTCTGATTGCCGCGGTGCGCGAATCGAAGCGCGTGGTGCAGACCGGGACGCAGCAGCGCAGTTGGGAGCACTTCATACATGCCAAGAACCTGGTGGCCAATGGCACGCTGGGCCAGGTTACCCTGATCCACACCTACTGGTATCAGAACCATATCGCCAACCAGACGGCGGGACCGGACATCGATCTTTCCAAGCTGGACTGGAAGCGGTTCCTCGGAACGGCGCCGGATCGGCCGTTCGATGCCGATCAGTATGCGCATTGGCGCTGGTATTGGGATTTCGGCGGTGGCGCCATGACCGATCTGTTCGTCCACTGGGTGGACGTGGCGCATTGGTTCATGGGCGAAGACACACCTACGCGCGCCACCGCCACCGGGGTGAAGGCGCTGCTGCAGCAGCGGCAAACGCCCGATACGATGAGCGCCGCTCTTTCCTATCCCAAGGCGCTGGTGGATTTCGACAGCGCGCTGCTGGGCTACCTGGAAGGGGGCGGCCTGATGATCCGCGGAACCAAGGCGGCCATGCGGCTGCACCGCAGCGGGTTTGAAGTGTACGCGGAAGTGCCCCGCTACACGGAGGCGTTTACCACCCCGCCTCCGATATTGAAGGAGACCTCAGCGAGGGATGGCGGGCTGGACCACATGAAGAACTTCGTCGATTGCGTACGTTCCCGCAACACGCCGACGGCTCCGGTTGAGGTCGGTGTAGCCGCGGCGCGGGCCGGGCACGTGGCCAACCTGGCGATGCGGGGCAACGGCGCGTGGACGCCCGGCGGGCAGGGATAGGGGCTGGTGGGACAGACGATCGTATTTTGTCGTCTGTCAGGCAGTTTCGGAGAGCCATCCAAGACCGGTTAAGCCCCTTTCCCGTGGCCGGTTTCCGCCGCGATTTAGATTAAAATACATTTATCATTTTGGCTTCAATTTTTTCTTGACACCACAAGCGTGTGAGCGCTACCTTGAAATTGGATGGATGTGGCTTGTTTTCTGCTGTATCCACCCGATTGGCATGGATCCTCGGTAGGCGAGGCGTCCGCGCGGCAAACAGGCCACTGCCCTCCGGCGTCGAAAGATGTTCGTCAGGGTCGACCAGGGACTCCCGAGTTAAGGGTTTCCCTAACGTGGCTGAGGTCTTGGGATCTCTCACGGCGCGCGGTGCTGAAGCTTGGACCAGTGGGGGAATCCGTCAGCAATCGCTCGCGATAGTTGGCCATTTCTTCCGCACTGGGGGAAATGGTTTTTTATTTCCCTCCTGAGCTTCGAACTCGCCTCCAGAAAGGTATATGGAACCGAACGACGATAAGCCTCCTAGTACGGAGGATACGGCGTGGAAGTTCCGGCGGTAAACCGATAGGCAGTCAGCTATCGCCTTCCCCGCCGCGACTTCCCCAGATGTTGCGGTGGTGAATGCGAAGGGCTGAAGGCCGGCGCTCTGGTTCCCGGAGCGTGTTGTCTCTCCCCTCCGACATCTCCAGCTAATGTTTATGCCGGCCTGCGGCTAAGTAATCGCGCCGCGAGCCGTAAGTGCCCGTGGTTTGTGCGCGCGCGGGCGGAGCAGGAGGCGTGTCGATGAACGACAAATTGCTGATGGTGCCCGCGTCCGGCCTGGAAACGGAAGTACTGCCGGTCCGCGGGCGAGTCGTGAAGTCCAAGTGGGCACGTAATCTGCTGACCTTCCTGATGGTGTTAGGTCCCGGACTCATCGTGATGGTAGCGGATAACGATGCTGGCGCGGTATCGACTTACAGCCAGGCCGGCGCGCAATACGGCATTCATCTGTTGTGGATAGTTCTGCTCTTATTGCCGGTCACTTACTTTATTCAGGAAATGGTTGTAAGGTTGGGAATCGCTACCGGCAAGGGCCACGCCGCCATGATCTATCAGCGATTCGGGAAGTGGTGGGGGCGCTTCTCGTTGATCGATCTGGAGCTGGTGAACTTTCTGACTCTGGTTACCGAGTTTGCCGCCATCGATCTGGCGTTGAACAAGATGGGAGTAGACCCACGCATCGGCGTGCCGCTGGTAGCCGCCGGCCTGGTTCTGATTGCGGTGACCGGCAGCTATCGCCGCTGGGAGCGCATCGTGGTTTTCCTCTGCCTGCTGGACCTGGCCTGGTTTGCGATCGCGTTCCGGTCGCATCCGCCGGTCTGGCAGATCGTGCGCGAGTCGCTGATTCCCGGGATGCCTGCCGGCGGGCTGACGCCGGACCTGATGTTCCTGACCATCGCCATCGTGGGCACTACCGTGGCGCCCTGGCAGCTCTTTTTCCAGCAGAGCTGTATTGCCGATAAGCGCCTGCGGTTTGCCGACATGAAGTGGGCGCGCCTGGACACCTTCCTGGGCGCTTGCATCACCATCACCGTGGCCGGCTGCATGATGATCGCCGGCAACGCTTCGCGCGTTCATGGATTCACTTTTACCGATCCGGCACAGATGGCCGTGGACATCGGCGCCTTCACCAGCGGGTTTTTCAAGCACGCCATTCTGCTGATGATGATCAACGCGGCGGTGCTGGGTACAACGGCGATCTCGCTATCGAGCGCGTGGGCTTACGGCGAGATACGCGGGTGGCCCCACAGTCTGCAGCTTCCGGTGCGCCAAGCGCCGGGTTTCTACGTGGTTTACCTGGCGTCGGTGGCCGCTGCCGCGGGGCTGGTGCTGATTCCCCGCGCGCCGCTGCAACTGATCATTCTGGGCGTGCAAGTGCTGGCGGGGGTGATGTTGCCTTCGGCCATCATCTTTCTGCAACTGTTACTCAACGATAAGGAACTTCTGGGCGGCTACGCAAACAAGCCCTGGAACAATTGGGTGAACTGGACCATCATCATCGTCCTGTTCGCCTTGTCTCTAATTTTGGCCGCGCAGGTTGCGGCCCCGAACCTGTTCCCGGCCGCATCATAGGGCGGGCTTTCGAAGGAGAAACGAACATGGCGGCGATGACGAATGCAATCGAGATCAACCAGATCACCAACCATTTCGTAGTGGTCCACCCGCTGGACGATGTGCCGGAAGTGAAGGTCGATACCGAGAATCTCGGCCCAATGAGGATGACCCTGGCTGTGCGCCTTTCGTTGCTCAGCCTGCGGGGGTACCTCGCCTTGATGATGCTCCTGGTCTTCTACCACGTACTGGACATGGCCGGCCTTTTCGCCCATCACGCGTAGAACGTTCGGCCAGCGCAACTACAATGAGGCGGCGCCGCCCGCCCTGTAACAACCTTTTCGAAAACTTATGAAACCTCCCGGCCGGTTGCCTAACAGCCCGTGGTAGAAGTGGCCCCGTGGCCGGTCGCAGGCGAAAACGCCTGCTCCACGGTTGACACATCAGCGCCTTACAGACCTCGTGGAGTAGGCCTTTGGCCTGCCACGACTTCTGCCACGGGCTGCTAAGGGGAACCGACATGCTCGTGAACCGTCCACTCATTTTGCCGATCGCTGGCGCTTTGTTCGCCTGGCTCCCCGCCAAGGCCCGGAGCACCGGCAGCGACCCCTCCGCTGAGCGGTGGAGCGACGGCAAAACCGAGGCCTGGGCCTCACCCGGATCGACCGCTCGGTCAGTGGAGGAATCTCGATCCAGGGCCGCCTCTGGAAACGGCCCACCGACAACATTGGCGTTGCCGCGGCGCGCAATTATCTGAGCGGTGACGATCGCTTCGCCGGAGTCGATCACGGAAGCCTGCTACGCGTGGCATGCCCTGCGCGCGCGGCGCCGCGCGATACACTGAGGCTTATGCCGCTACGCATCATGGTTTCCCGTCACTCGGTGTTCTATAGCCCGCTGATTGCCACCATTGCCGGCGGCTTCCTGGAGCGCCACGGCATGGCGGCGGAGTACGCGATTTTGGCCGCGGGGCAGCGCTCCAGCGCGCTGATTGGCGCGGGCGCGGTGGACATCATGCAGTCCGCGGTGTCGTCGAACTGGAAGCCGATGGAGCAGGGCGAATCGCCGTTGCCGGTACATTTCGCGCAGATCAACCAACGCGACGGATTCTTCCTGGTGGCGCGAGAGCCGGACGCCGCCTTCGAATGGAACAAGCTCGCCGGGCAAGCGCTCGTGGCCGACCACGCCGCTCAGCCCCTGGTCATGCTGAAATACGCGGCTCGATCGAATGGCGTCGAGTGGGCGCGCGTCGAAGCCATCGATGCCGGCGCGCCCGAGGAGATGGCGCGGGCGTTCCGCCAAGGCCGCGGCGCCTACGTCCATCTGCAATCGCCCGCCGCCCACCAACTGGAATCGGACGGCGCGGGCCACGTGGTCGCCTCGGTGGGCGCCGCCATGCCGCCAGTGGCCTTCAGCAGCCTTTGCTGCTCACGCGCTTTCGCCAGGACCGAAACCTTTGGGCGGTTTGTGGAGGCCTACGGCGAGGCGCGCGAATGGGTGCGCACCGCTCCAGCCGTGGAAGTGGCTCGCGCGGAGGCGGACTTCTTCGCGGGGTATTCGATGGACGCGCTGGCGGCCGGCATCGGGCGTTACCAGGCACTGGGCTGCTGGGAGGGCGGTGTGGACATTCCGCGCAACCTCTACGAGCAGGCCTTGAACGTGTTCCAAACCGAGGGCGGCATCGGACGCCGTCATGCTTACGAAGAAGTTTGCATGTCGGCTTTATAGAGCGGCGTCGGGCCTCCTGCTCAGCGGCCCCAGGAACATCCACAGGATCGTGGCGCAAATCAGCGGCATGACGCCGAACCCAAAGAACACCGGCGTGTACGAGAAATGATCCACCGCCCATCCCGTGATTAACGTGGACAGCATGCCGCCGAAACCCGAGCCCATGCTCGCGATTCCCCAAATCGACGCCACCGTGTTGTTCGGAAACACGTCCGCCGGCATCGGCAGCATGTTGGCCAGGGCACCCGTGTAGCCCAGCATGGCTACCGATACCAGCGCGATCGAGACCCACGCATCGTTCACCAGAACCGCCGGAATCGCCGATGACATGAGCAACGCGAACAACGTCACGCCCGATTTGCGGGCCGCCGTCACCGGCCAGCCCCGCCGCAGCAGCCAGCCGGAAAGCCAGCCGCCGGCGTAGTTCCCCAAACCGGCCACCATGAATGGGATCCACGAGTATTTTCCGATCGCCGCCATATCGAAATGGCGCGCATGCTTCAGGTACTCCGGAAACCAGAAGGTGTAGAAATACCACACCGGGTCCATGAAGATTTTGGAGATCGTCAGGCTCACCACGAAGCGCGAACGTAGCAGTTGCCGCACCGGCACCGGTGGCGCGGCCTCCACTCTTGCGCCCTCCGGTGTGCGGTAGACAGGCCACCAGAAAACCAGCCACAAGAAGCCGAGAAATCCGACCGCGACGAACGCCGCCGGCCATCCGAACGTCAGCAGGATGTAGGCCACCACCGGCGGCGCCAGGATCGCGCCCACCGCCGACCCGCTGTTGAAGATGCCCGACGCCAGTGCGCGCTCCCGCTCCGGGAACCACTCCGCCACCACCTTCACGCCGCCCGGCCAGTTGCCGGCCTCCCCCATCCCCAGCAGGAAGCGCGCCGCCCCGAGGCTCACCGCCCCGCGCGCAAACGCGTGCAGCACCGCCGCCGCCGACCACCACGCGATGCAAAGCGCGTACCCGAGTCTTGTCCCCAGCCGGTCGATCAGCGGCCCGGAAACCCCGTTCATGATCGTATAGGCCAGCATGAACGCGAACACCACGCGCGAGTATTCCGTGTTGCTCATGTGGAATTGCTCGCGCAGCAGCGGGGCTGCCACCGATAAGGTCTGCCGGTCCATATAATTGATCACGGTCGCCCAGAAAGCGAAGCCGATCATCAACCAGCGGCGGGGCGAGGGGTTCATGCCGGCTCCACTTTTGCCGCTCCGTGGAGGAACAGCCGCGCCACCGTCACATCTGCCGGGTGAGCTATTTTCCGGCCAGGCCTTTCGATCTTCTCCACCAGAGACATCCGCACCACTATAACGAAAACCCGGATTCAGGCGGCGGCCTTTTCACCCCGAGGCGCCGGCGCCGTCATTCGCTGCAGTTGCCCCAACTGCCCCACACCCCGCGTGGCGAATGGGTCGGCTCATTTTCTCTGGCCGCGCGAAATGACGGAGTGACATCGGGAGTTCGGAGAGTCGACCCGGCACACAGGGTGCGTGCGCACGGTGGTAGCTGTGGGGTCGATTCTGCGCTGTCTCTAAAGATGTGAAGCGCGAATTCAGAATACTCGCCGCTCGTGCCCGCTGGCAGGAGACACCTCACGTCTGCGGAATCGACTATGCCATAATCCGACTTGATGAAAACTCGTTACAAGGTCCTTTTTTTCCTTTTTCTGGTTTCTACCATCAGTTACCTTGACCGGGTCTGCCTGTCCGTCGCGGGGCCCTCCATGCAGTCCAGCCTCAACCTGAAGCCGGACCAGTGGGGATGGGTGGTGGGCTCGTTCGTTCTCACCTATGCGTTGTTTGCCGTGCCGACGGCTTCCTTGGGAGACCGATACGGCGCCCGGAGGGTGCTCACTCTTATTGTGCTCTGGTGGTCTGTCTTCACCTTCCTCACTGGAGCGGCGATTAATTACCGAATGCTCATCGTCACCTCGCTGCTGTTTGGAATTGGCGAGTCCGGAGCCTATCCGAACGCGGTCGGAGCCCTGGCTCGCTGGTTCCCCAAGGCGGAACGTGCCCGGGCGGTAGGCGTGGTCTGGATGGCCGCGCGCATCGGCGGCGCGGTGGCGCCCATCATGGTGGTTCCCATTTTGAAGGCCCATGGATGGCGGGCGCCTTTCTATATCTTCGCCGGCACCGGCCTGGTATGGGCGGCGTTCTGGTATGGGTGGTATCGGGACAACCCGGCTGACAAGAAAGGCGTCGAACCAGCCGAACTGGAGGAGCTTCGAAAAGAGCCGAAGACCGCCGCGGCCGCCGGCGCGCCGTGGGCGCTGGTGCTCGGCAACCGCAACGTCCAGTACCTCATGGCGATGTATTTCGCGTACTGCTTCGGCGGCTACTTCTACCAGTCGTGGCTCCCTACTTACCTGGTCAAAGGACGCGGCTTCACCCAGGACCAGATGGCGATCTGGGCCTCGCTGCCGTTCATCCTGGGCGCCTGCGGCAACCTGATCGGTGGCGCAACCAGCGACTTTCTCGGAAACAAGTACGGGCTGAAGATCGCCCGGCGGACGGTGGGCGCGGCGGGGTTGGGGCTGGCGGGGCTGCTCGAACTGGTGGCGGTGCTTACTCACAACAGCACGCTGGCAGCGATCTTTCTGGCCTTCGGCTTCGGTTTCATGGATTGCATGATGCCGGCAAGCTGGGCCGCCTGCCTCGACATCGGCCGCAAGTACGCCGGCACGGTCAGCGGGGCCATGAACATGGCGGGCCAGGCGGGATCGTTCCTCTCCTCGATTGTCTTCGGCTACATGGTCCGGGCGTTCCACAGCTACGACCTGCCCCTGGTGCCCATGGCGGCCGCTCTGTTCATCGCCTCGGCGCTCTGGTTGAA
>Ga0182014_10002224_pt1 | contig 24684 bp, 23 predicted proteins | sample 612S2DmetaG_FD_120489 | JGI IMG/M metagenome (GOLD analysis project Ga0182014, IMG submission 120489) | Permafrost microbial communities from Stordalen Mire, Sweden - 612S2D metaG | ecosystem: Environmental > Terrestrial > Soil > Wetlands > Permafrost | place: Sweden: Stordalen | collected...
GAGACTTCCCATGACTTGATCTGAGGCATCCTGGAATGTATCTTCGCCCAGTTTGCACCTCTCAATACGAGCTGTTTGTCATTGAGAATCAAGATCGGCACTATTTACGGATAAGCTCTAAGTGGGGCCGATATCGGTCGAGCTAGCAATCACACACTCAGACAGTTTTGTTCAAATGCGCCTCTGCTGCCTGAAAGGGCACCTACTCGCGAGTCTGAATTCCAATTCCAAGATGGCTTCTCGTGTGTTCGGTCCGAACCGCAGTGACTTGCTGCGATACTCGATCAGATCAATTTCAATTTATCGGTCCTCCACCGGAGGCCGGGCGACTTTGTACATCTCGTTAGCGATCTGATCGAACAATGCCCAGCGATCATCGCCTTCGACATAGACATTGAAATGAGACTTGTCCGGCAGGAACGTGAAATGTGGATCGCCGCCGTGCCGATTGAGCGTCGACTCCAGGCTGTGCGCTGCTCCATCCAGATAGAAGGTGTCGTCTGTGCCCACGACGAGGTGTATCTTGCCTCGAAGGTCCGTGCCGATTGTCTTCCAATTGGCGTTCAGGTATTCGGTGATGTCGTAATGGCTGCGCCAATAGGCGGCAACATTTGGGTCGATTTCGCCGGTCATGCGGTTGAAAAGAGGCTGCGGCCTCCCGTCGGCTCCACGCGGGGAAAAGACCCATTCAAAGGAGCCTATTTGGCCGCCATATTCTCCCAGCACCGACTCCAGGCCGGCGAGTTGTTGCATCGATGCGAGTGGCTTTCCGTGATCGCGCATGATCGGAGTTGGAGTGCCATCCTGGCTCCGAAAGAAGTTCGCATGAGGCGCATAGAGATCGATAGTGCTGAAGAAATGAAAATCGCTAGGGTCGGGCGAAGTGGACCAGGTACCTCCAAATATCTTCGGATAATGAGTCTGAAGCCAGAGCGTTGCCCAACCTCCAGAGGAATGTCCCTGCAAAAAGCGCCCGGCGATACGCGTATCCATGCGATAATCTGCCTCGATTTTGGGAATCAACTCCGTCGTCAACGCTGTTCCCCACGGCCCATTGTTCACAGAATCTGCAAACTCGTGTGTGCCCGTCGGGCTGCTTTCGTCGAGCAATACCCAGATCATTTCCGGCATTTTCCCCTGCTTCATGCGGTCATAAAGAACCGCCGCATAACGTGCACGCAACCCTTGCAGTGTGCCGCCGAAGCCGTGCGTGAAGTAAACGGTGGGATAGGTGTCTTTGGGATGGCTCTCATAGCCGGGTGGCAAAAGCACCCATCCACGCATGTGAATCCCGCGTCCCCAGAAACGGGTCAGCACAGGGCTGACAAAGTCCAGCGGCTTGAGAGCCGCGTCCACGTCAGGCCGCAGCGCAAGCAAATCGGGCAGCTCCGGGACAACTTGTGCAAGTGTGAGCGACGGAGAAGCAGAGAGTGGAAGTTCAACAGATAATGGGGCGCTAATCAAGTCGCCGGGCGCACGGCCATTGTAGTTATAACTATGGTGGACATCGAGGACAGCTTGCACACTGTAGCTGCCGGGCGCAGCTTTCGATAACGGCCCAGGAAAGACCAGATCGTCCGCATCCACATCGACCTGTTCTCCGGGCGCCAAACTCCGGAGATCCTTGGCGGCAATGGTTACGCTGGTTGGCGTCATCATATTCATGTCCACAGAGGAACCATCGCCTGAAGGCAGAGCAATGAAGAGCAGGAGCCGGCCGGAGACTGGCGCGGTGAACGAACCGGCGAGAAAAACATGGAAGAACACGTGTTGCGGAGATACGGCTTCCGTTTGTGTTTGGGCGTCACTTGAACCGTATCCAGATGCGGCCAACACAAGACTGAGAGCGATCCAAGTGGCGATTCTCCGCATCCGGCCGAAGTTATCAGGGAAGCGTCTCATTCTCGTATATATCCTTTCTCCGCCATGCGAGCACTGAGGCGGCGAAAAGCCTCATCGGATACCGGTTTTACCCCATTGGCAGAAACGAAACGGTTGTAGAAGTTGAAAAGCGCGCACGCTGCAATTGTATAGAAGATTGAGGTATCGTCCCATCCGGCTGCATGAAGCGCGGCAATATCCTGCTCATCGATGGTTCCGGACTCAAGCGTTATCTTGCCCGCAAAGCGAAGGATCTCCTTGTCTTTCTCCGGAAGACCTGATCCCTCCAGATCATGAATGGCGCTCCACACCAGTGCTTCATCGTTGTAGAGGTGAGCCGCTACCGCAGCGTGAGCTTTCATGCAGAATTCGCAGCCGTTGAGAGACGAAGTGTAAGCCGCGATCAACTCGCGCAAGCCTGCGCTGATGGGCGCTTCTTCAAACATGATTTCGTGCGACAGGCGACAAAGATGCTCGGCAATTCGAGGCCGAAAAGCCAGCAGGTTCCAGATGTGCCAGTACTCCGTCCCCGAAGAGTTTGCGGCGGCAATCAGGTTGAAGTATGGACTGGGTTGGGGATTGTTTTCGACATCTATAAGAAACATTGAAGCCCGCTCGCGTGCTCCGGCTGCTTGTGCTTGAACTAACCCGACTGTGTTCATTGAGAACTCCCTTGAGAGACTTTCACTTTGCTGTGCCCGGCTCCATTGCCTTCGTCATAGAGCGCCAGCATTCCTTGCGACTTTAGTCCAAATGCATTGGCGATGCGGTTGAAGGTCGCAAATAGTGCGGCAACATGGACGGCCTCTGCAATCTGCAACTCGCTCCAGCCAGCTCGCTGAACTTCCTCGACATCGCTACGATCGATTTCGTGCGAGTTAATATTGACCTTCCGCGCAAATCTTAGGAGCGCCTGCTCGGGCGCAGACAATGCCGATGAGCACAGGTCGTCACTCTGGATCGCTAAAAGCGCTTGAGCGGAGGCTCCATGGATGCGAAGAAAATAGCCGTGACTGTCCGCGCAGTAGGGGCAAAGGTTTTGCTCCGAAATCAGTGTCGCAATCATCTCCTTGTGCCTTCGGGTCAAGGCTCCATCCGCAAAGATCAGGCTTTCTGACAGGTCCATCATGTGCTTGAGTAGAGGCGGATGAGTGGCGAAGCACTTCAGAATCCCGGGCACATCCGGTCTTCCGAAATGAGTGCGAAAGTAATCATAGAGCGCGGCCACCTCTCCAGTGGCCGCACTCTCTTCGATGGATGACAGGTTTGTCGACACAACTCGCCCCGGCTTCCAAACAGAATCAACGATCCTCTCGTACTCAGGCAAGGCCATTCAGACCCCCACTAGAATTCCAGCCTTGCGGCAAATTGGAAGGCGCGTGGTCCGCCCGACCCAAAGAAGCCTCCTGCGGTACTGACAGGCGAGTAGAAATTGGACTGCACCACCTGCGCGGGCTGACCGTTTCCTGCCGGCTGATAGGGGCTGACGGAGATATTGCGCCCCGCATAATTGGCATTGCTTGATCCACGAATGTTTGTTTCATTGAACATGTTGAAGCCTTCGCCTATCAGGCTGAGCTTGCCGCGATCGCCTAGCGTGATTTCTTTTTTCAGTCGCAAGTCAAGGGAGCTGAAGGGGCTGGAGTAATTTACGCCATTCGGTACATTCTGCAATGGGCCGCCGGCATTGCAGGGAAAGACGGCGGGGCAGGCTGGCAGCGCATTCCAGCGATTGATAACAGCGTTTAACTGATTGCTGTTCTTGATCTTGCGCCCGATGGCATTGCGCGGCAGCAGCGGCAACCGCGAGCCGCTCGCCCCGCTATTGTTGGCAGTCCCCGGCAAAAAGGTATCCGCAGCCACGCCCGAGCCAAAGGTGTAGATCGGCGCAAGCGACAGCTTCCACGGCAACTGCGTCTCGCCGTAGAGCGTCAAGCGATGGCGCTCATCAGTGACTGCGTAGCCCTTTTCCATGCGTAGGTTGTCGATGCCTTCAACCAGATCAACCTGCTCGTCCGCATTGCTGTTGGCGAGTTGATCGTCATCGGAATAGTCAAACGTCTTGGAGAGCGTGTAGCTGATGTTGTACTGGTAACCGAAGCGGCCCAGCTTGGCTGGACGATGCTGTACGCTCGCGATCAATCCGTCGTACCACGACTTGCCTTGCGATTGCAGCAGCGCAATGCTATCCGAGATGCCGCTCAACGGGTCGGTGATGGTGCATGGCACATTGTTGCCGGGGCAACTGATCTCCGGCGAAGTTGAACTTGTGCTGCGGAGAAGGTGGCTGATGATTTGACGATTCGCGAAAACATGCAACCCATCTGCGGAGACAAGCCAGTCGTCTCCGAACTGCTGCTGTACACCTAGCGAGAACTGCTGAAAGAGCGGATGATGCGCATCTGGACCCATGGCCAGAATTCCGACTCCGCCTGTTTGGTGCGGTCCGCTGAAAGGATTCGCGAGTGTTGGAGTTCCAGGCACAAAACTTGACCCCGGCGCAAAGCAGAGACCGAGGCTCGGCGGAGCCGGAATGTTTGGATTCGAGCAGTTTGATCCGGCATATTGAGTGATCGTAAGTGCGCGATCATTCTGCACCAACTCTTCCGCTCCTGTCTCGAGGATGATGCGGTCGTAGTAGATGCCGTATCCGCCGCGCAATACGGTCTTCCCTTTGCCCTCTGGATCGAAGATGAATCCAAGGCGCGGAGAGAAATCCTTTTTGTCGGGAACCTTCTTTAGATCAATAACATTTGCCATCCAAGTGCATGGCGCGGTTGGCTCCGTAGTCAGGCTCGGGCATGGATCATGAGCGCTGGAGTTACCGGTAAGATTCGAGTCATACTCCCAGCGCAAGCCCAGGTTCAGCGTCAAGCGGGGAGATACTCGCCAATCGTCTTGCGCATAGCCGGCCAGGTAGCTGTCAAAGACGAATGGAATCGGCACCGGAGATACCGGGGCGCTGCTCTTCAGGGCAACAGCAATGGGGATATCGAGATCGTTGGGTGGCCCACTCGCGCCATTGAGGTTCGCAAATCCAAAATCGGAAGTCAGAATCACCGTGCCTGTGCCAAATACATTGATCTCGCCCGACGCATTGTAATGTTGAAACTCACCGCCCAGCTTGAGCGTATGTTTGCCCAGGGACCACGCGAGAGCATCGCGAACCTGATTGCGAATGAGGTGCGTGATTTGTGGCAGGTTGAAGTTCTCCCCGTCGGCAAGATCAGGGAAGATCAGTTCGTTGGTTAGGCCCAAGGTGGACGGGTTGGTTGCCGGCACGTTTTGTCCAAAAGGAGGAATGTCATTGTAGAAATTGTCATAGTGGAAGGAGAGATCATTGAACTTTGTGGCAGAAAGTACCGAGTTAAGATTGACCACTAAAGAGTTGAACCGATTCAGGGAATTCTGCCGCTCCGCCGCTGTAAAGGCCGGCGTGTTTTGCGATGGGGTGGCCTCCGCCGTGTCCGTTGAGCGATTGAAGGAGTAGCGCCCCATCAGCCGGTTATGCTTGCTCAATTGTGTGTCAAGACGCGTGGACCAAAGCGCATCGCGCAAAGGCGCGGCCGCAGCGGAATTCAGGATCGTATTCGTTGCAAAGTTGCGCATGCCGGTTTGGATCGAGGCATTTTGGTCTCGGTACTCCACCGACGTGAACCACCATGCTCTGTCCTTTCTGAGTGGGCCGCCAACGGAGGCGCCATACTGCTCACGGTCAAAGGGCGGAGTGGGAAGGCTGCGATTGAAGGTGGCCGGCAAGGCCTGTAGATTGCGATTGCGTTCGAAAAGAAAGATTGATCCGTGGTAGCGACTGGTTCCGGGCTTGGTTACGATATTTACAATACTGTTGCCAGAGCGGCCTACTTCAGCGGTGAACCGGCCCGTGGCAATCTGGAATTCCTGCACCGAGTCCTCAGGGAAGTTTGCGAGCGTTCCACCGACGACTTCATCGTTGTTGTCGCCGCCGTCAACGGTGATATTTCCGCCACGGCCAAAACCGCCGGCCGAGCTGATCTCAAGTGTGTTCGTCTTGGTGGGATCGAAAGTGGGAGCGGGACGATTTCCGGGAATGAGATAGGCCAGCTCGAGAAAATTTCGGCCGTTCAGCGGAATATTGTCGATTGTGTTTTCCGTAATCTGTCCCTGGAGCATCGATTGTTCCAGTTCGACTGTTTGCGTGGATGCGGCGACACTCACCGTCGTCACCTGTGTTGCAGGCATCAACGTCGTATCGAGTGTGAAGGTTCGGCCTGCTTCCAACAGGACGCCGTCATATTTTACCGTTGTAAAGCCCTTCGCACTTACACTGGCGATATACGTGCCGGGAGTCAGATCTGGAATTGCAAAAGAGCCGCCTGAATTGCTGACACTCTCGTGCGAGATTCCCCGCGAAGCACTCGTGACCGACACAGCCGCCCCTTGAATGAGGGCGCCCTGTGAGTCTTTCACAATGCCGGACACGGTTGCGGTGGGTATCTGTGCCTGCATCGCCGCAGCGATGCCGATCATGAGCAGACAAAGCACGAGCGTAAGCTTGCGCATGGATGGGACCTCCGGGAAGAACCGCTCGAAGCGGTCAAAATGCCGCGCGAAATCGCCTATCGTGGCTGGACAAGGGGGAAGCGTGGCCGTATCGAATGTTACAGATGGATTCGCACTCCGTCCTCCATCCATCGATGGAGGGTTTTCTCCACCTATTGCGGGCTGTGATTCTTGGTCTGCCGTGTTCTATTGTTGATAGAGTGTCCGTTATGTCTTCCCCGGTTTCTCTTCAGCGTAGACAGTTTGGCCTTGCTCCAGCGATTGCCATCGTTGTTGGTGAGTCCATTGCGCTCGGCATCTTTCTGACTCCCGCCACCATGGCCAAGTCGCTCGGCTCTCCGCTTCTGATCGGGCTGGTGTGGATGGGAATGGCATTGATGGCGATGTGCGGAGCATTGTGCTATTCCGAGCTTGCTATTCGATTTCCGGAGTCCGGCGGAGAGTATGTCTACCTGCGCGCCGGTTACGGGGACCGCATCGCATTTCTTTACGGTTGGATGAGCTCCATCGTGATGTACCCCGGCGTGGCTGCCGCACTGGCCGTCGGCGCTGCAGCCTACGTGGCCCGGATGCTTCCACTCGATCAAAGGGTGCTGGTGTTTGTTCCGGCAACGATCCTTTGCCTATTCGGCGTCTTCAACTTTGTGGGAACGCGTTTGAGCGGCTTGCTGATGACGTTCGTCAACATCCTCAAGCTCGTGATCTTGTTTGCGCTTGTTGGATGGACTGTTGTTTCTGGCCACGCGCACCTCTGCAATCTGACGCCTCTGGTACAGCGGCGCTCCGGCTCGGAGGCGCTGATACCTGCGATTGCCGGAGCGATTGTCAGCGCCTTCTTCAGCTTAGGCGGATGGTGGGAAGCAAGCAAGATTGCCGGCGAAGTACGCAACCCTCGTCGCACACTTCCGCTCGCATTTCTTGGCGGCGTGGGCTTAGTGACGCTCATCTATCTGCTTATCAGCGCAGCTTTTCTTGCCGTCCTGCCGATTGAGCGACTTAATTCCAACACAGCCTTTGTAGCACAGTTTGGCGAGGCCCTGTTTGGCGCTGCAGGGGCGAAGATTCTTTCGATCTGCGTACTCGTTTGCGTCTTTGGCGGAATCGCAGCACTGACCATGGCCTCTCCGCGCGTGACCTTTGCAATGGCACAGACGGGCGCATTCTTTCCATCGTTCGGAAGGATGCATCCCCGCTTCGGCACGCCGGCTAATGCCATTCTTTTGCAGACCGTCTTGTCGCTTGGGGTGCTCTTTCTCGGAGCCTTTGACCGCGTTCTTGCATACATTATCTTTTCGGCTGTACTGTTTCTTGCGCTTGCTGCGTCCTCCTTGTTTCGTATGGAGGAGCCGGTCCGTGCCTGGTGGTTTCCAGCGGCTCCAGTCATCTTCATTGCCCTTTCCATCGCTGTTGGCTTGCTGATTCTCATGCACAACCCCTTGCCGGCACTGATCGGAATGGGCATTGTTTTCTGTGGCCTGCCGCTCCATCAATTTTTAACTGCGCGCCAAGTCGTCGTGCCTCTTCCGAATGAAGGGAGCTGATTCAACCGATGCCACATATCAATTTTCCCGAAGGGTTGCAAGGCATTCGCGCAGCGATGGCCTTTCGCCCGGAGACTGCAAAGCCGCTCAATGAGCTGGCTGAAGTATTACTCCACGCGCCTAACTCCCTCACTCCTGGCGAGCGGGAGCTGATCGCTACTTATGTCTCCTCGCAGAATGATTGTTATTTCTGCCAGACCGTTCATGGCGCGATTGCCGCAGCGCATCTGAATGGAGACGAGGCGCTTGTCAAGTGCGTGAAGGCGGATTTCTGGAGCGCGGAAATTTCCGGCAAGCTCAAGGCGCTGCTGGTCATTGCGGGCAAGGTGCAACAGGGTGGAAAGCACGTAACCACGGCAGATGTTGAAGCGGCGCGGAGGGTCGGTGCAACGGATATTGAGATTCACGATACCGTGCTGGTGGCCGCCGCATTCTGCATGTACAACCGCTACGTGGACGGATTGGACACCTGGCAGCCACACGACGAGGAACTCTATCGACAGCGCGGCAAGAAGACCGCCAAAGAGGGCTACATCACGATGAGCCAGGAATATCTGCCGCGGGAGAGCCCCAATTAGGTCTCCTGAGGCAATCAGCGTGGAACCAGAGAATCAAGGAGCTTATAGATGCCGCACATCGCACTGCCTGAACAACTGCCAGGGATCAGTTCCGCATTCGCGTTTCGCCCGGAGACGGCCAGACCGATGCGCGAGTTGGCGCACATTTTGCTGCATGAACCCAACAGCCTTTCTCCAGGCGAACGGGAGTTGATTGCAACATATGTCTCTTCGCTCAATGATTGTTACTTCTGCCAAACCAGCCACGGCGCGGCGGCGGCATGTCATCTTGGCGGCATTGAGACGGTGAAGCAGGTTCATGTAGATTTTCAGCAAGCTCCGATCTCAGAAAAACTCAAGAGGTTGCTGGTTATTGTTGGTCAGGTACAGCGCGGCGGGAAAAGTGTCACCAGCGCTGCTGTCGATGCCGCGCGGGAACAGGGCGCGACAGACGTAGAGATCCACGATACAGTGCTGATCGCCGCCGCCTTCTGCATGTACAACCGCTACGTCGATGGCCTGGCTACATGGCAACCACGAGATGAAACCATATATGCGCAGATGGGAGCGCACCTTGCCCGCGAGGGCTACACAACTCCATCGATCCGCCCCCACCGCGATAGTTGACTTCACCTTTCTGAAGGTCGAGAGTCACCGCGCCCTGCATTTTCCTGAAACAGCTCCGTTTCGGCCAAACTACCGTTTCTCGCCAAACCACGAGATGCGGGATTCGGCTGTTCGATGAAACAAACCGTGTTGTAGGATTCAATCGCTACACATGCACTCCAATGTCTCATGGCTCAATATTGCCCCCTGCCAGGGAGAGGGAAGAATATCCACTCTCTTAAAACGGAGGTCTTGGCTGACCTTATTAGCCCGGTCTGGAACGCACCATCAAGAAGTGCCGGGCTGATTCCACACGATTAGCCCTTTGGCCACTAGGTTGTAGTTTTGCCCAAATTTTGCCCGCAAATAGCGCCCTGTGGTCCGTTTTTACCGGTTATGCCAGTTCGTAAGTACTGTGCCGTCTATATTCTGCGGTTGGAATCACTCCATGACATGGAAGAGGTCATCGGTTCGATCCCGACCAGGTCCGCCAATTAAATCAATAGCTTACATGGAAGACCTTCCGGTTTCTCACCAGCAAAACGTCACCAGCTCCCGCTTCGTGCCTCTCCTTCACCACATTTGATGGATTGCGAACCAATATGCATCGCACTCATCATCGAGTTCTGAGCAGCCCGCATCAACGAAATCCGTTGCGAATCATGCAACCGCTTTAATTCGAATGGGTTTGGCGATGCGTGCAAGAGCGGCTGTTCAACAGTCTGTCAGAGGAACATCACTATATCGGCTACAGCAGCCGGTAAGTGAAGATCTGAAGTATCAGGATTGGACCCAACCGCCCACGACAAAGACGCGCCGCTGAGGAGCCCTAAGCGCAGGGTTGTCCCAACACACAGGTTTCCCGCGGCGAGATTTGCACTGATTTCAATTGTCGGCTCGCAGCCGCCATCTTTCCAGAATTCCGGCTTGAGCATCACCGCACACCGAATGCACGGCAAGCAACGTCAAATTGCAGCATCGGGCCATTTCTTCCATTCCGTTGGACGAGGAGTTCAGTCTTGCCGATAGAAGGTGGGCGAGTCTGCGGCTTTTCGCGGACTGGACCGCCGATTCCGGGGGCTGGCGGACAGGACCGTTCAGGCGGAAAGGAATAAGGAATGACTTCGATCGGCGGTATTCTACTTGTCTTCGCCTGCGTCGTTGTAGGCTATCTCATGGAAAAAGGCAAGATCGGCGTCCTCCTGCAGCCTGCCGAACTGATTATCATTTTCGGTGCAGCGATCGGCACGATTCTGACGGCCAACCCGGTACATATCCTCAAGAAGATCGCCGCGGGACTCATTGGTGTTGTGAAGGGATCCCCGTTTACGAAGCAGCGGTACGTGGACACTCTCAAGATGATGTTCGACCTCTTGGCCAGATCGCGCAAAGAGGGAGCGATCGCCATCGAAAACGATATAGAGGACCCTGATAATAGCCCTATCTTTTCAAAATACCCCAGCTTCCTTTTGGACCATCATGTGCGGGACTTTGTATGCGACACAATGCGGATGGCGATCACCGGCGGGGTGAGCGCGTTTGACGTGGACCAGATGATGGAGCTCGACATGGATGTTCATCACCACTCGGCGAACCAACCTAGCCAGGCGTTGACGACCATGGCGGATGCGCTTCCCGGCCTCGGAATTGTCGCCGCGGTTCTTGGAGTGGTTGTGACGATGGGTTCGCTTGGTGGCCCACCGGAGGAAATCGGCGCTCATGTAGCTGCGGCACTGGTCGGCACCTTCCTTGGAATCCTGCTTTGCTACGGGCTTGTAGGTCCGCTGGCCTCCTTTATGTCGAAGGTCGTTGACGAGGAAAACAGCTACTACCATGTACTCCGAGTATTGATGCTTGCATCGATTAAGGGCACACCTCCCATCATGGCGGTTGAAATGGGTCGCCGCGCTATCCCCGAGCACACACGTCCGAGCTTCATCGAAGTGGAGAAGGCATGCCGGGAGAAGATCGTGGAACCTGAGGCAGAACTCGAAGTCGCATAGGATAACGAAACCATGTCATATGACGAGCAAATCATCATCGTCAAGAAGAAGGCCAGCCATGGCGGCCACCACGGCGGAGCCTGGAAAGTGGCCTATGCCGACTTTGTCACGGCGTTGATGTCACTATTTATCGTGTTGTGGCTGATGAACTGCAGCAAGCCCGTGCAGGAGGCCGTCAGTGGGTATTTTCGCGATCCATACGGCACAGGCAAGAAAACGGGATCGCAGATAAGCGGGACCGGCGACGTAGTAGCCCCCAAGAAAGAAGACATGGCCAAGTTGAAGGACGATCTGTTGAAGGCCATGGAGAAGATGAAGGACTTTGATAAGCTCAAAAAACTTATTGAGATTACTGTAACCCCTGAAGGGTTACAAATTGAGTTGATGGAGGATCCACATGGGACCTTCTTCGAGACAGGAAGCTCCGAGCCAACCCTTATCCTACAGAACGTGCTGAAGATACTCTCCTCCGAAGCGGGTAAGTTGCCAAATACCATCTCAATCGAAGGCCACACCGATTCCAAGCCCTATTCCGGGGTAAGGCCCTACGGCAACTTTGAGCTGTCAACAGATCGTGCAAATACCGCCCGGCGCCTGATGGAAAGTAGCGGTCTACACCAAGGCCAAGTGGTGCAGGTCAGGGGTTACGCCGATCATAAACTGCGCAAGCCCCTGCTACCTGAGGACGCGTCCAACCGTAGGGTCACGGTCATTATTCAATATATTGTCAATCCTGCTCAGGTGGTTGAAAGCACTGTGAGCAAGGACGGTACAATACCAAAAATAGAATAGTTGGATACTGGCGTTGTCCGGCCAAGCGAGGAATCAAGGCCAACTGGGCCCAATTCCGAAGTTGGAATGGAGGTTCAGGCGTCCGCTAACCCATGTCGGGCGAAGGATTTCCCTACCGTAACCTAAACGGCGGTAAGGCTTGAGATCGAGGCAACGAACTGGATTGCCAGGTCACAGTCCGAAGGCGATTTGAAAACGAAGACAAACCCAGCCCAATGCTTCTCGGTATAGGCGACCTGGGCTTCGAGTTTGATTATGCCTGTTGGGTGGCGGAGGATGAGTAGCCCGGACCGGCCAACGTCAAGGAAACCGCTGAATTCAGCGCGAATGCCTGCATCGCTGACATCCCCGCAGATTCCATGGAGTGTCTCACCATCCGAAACAAAATCAACGCCAAAGCCGGTTTTCATCCGGCTGCGTCGATATTCGAATTTACGGATGCTCCCTAAGTTGTTCATTCCTTTGGGATCCTCTCGGTTTTGGAGGCCAGACGCAGTTCCGTCCAGACACGTCTACCTGTCTATCGGCAGGAACCCGCTTGGGTTTCAACCCTCCCCCAGAACCGCCAATCACGGCACTGGGCCGGTCGCAGTCCCAGGTGAGCCGGACCGGTTGGCTAAAAGCATCATTATGAGGCCAGGCGCGGCCAAACGACTCTTATTTTTCTTTAATAAAGTGATGCGAATCACAATTTGCCCCTTTTCGATTGATGTAGAGTAAGTACGGGTGTATTCAATGGGTTCCCCACTTGCATCAACTGGGTCGCCGTTAGGCGATGCTCGTTCTGACGGTTCCTCAGCTGCCTTTGCTGCCGGTGTGCCTCTGCACCACCCAACAGAGACATCGGCGGGGTCGAAGATCCTGATTGTCGATGACGATATTGCACTGTGCAAGTTCCTCAGCCGCGAACTCAAGCGCAGGCAATTCGATGTGACGGTCAGTCACGATGGTGAAACAGCTTGCGCCGACCTTCAGAAATCCGCCTACCACCTATTGATTCTTGATCTAAACCTGCCCAAGATGGACGGAATAGACGTCATGAAGCAGGTTCGTCTGAGCCGGCCGCGACTGCCCATACTGGTGTTGACAGCGAGAAACCGGACAGAGGACGTGGTACAGGCGCTCGAACAAGGCGCCGACGATTGCCTGGTCAAGCCCTTTTCGTACCAGGAATTGCTGGCCCGTGTCCGTGTGATGCTGCGGCGCTATTCCACTCCCACAGTGACAGTGAGCTCATCGAATGTTGGCAACCTGACCATCAACCGGGAAGGACACTGTGTGCTGCGCGGCGAGCGGCGAATCGATTTGACAGCGCGTGAGTTCGATCTTCTTGAGTATTTGATGAATAACATGGGCAAGGCTGTATCGCGCAAGAGACTCATGGAAGATGTTTGGAATATACCGTACGATTCCACGACAAACATCGTCGACGTATACATGAAGTACCTGCGCGACAAGATCGACCTTGAAGGGGAAGTGAAGTTGATCCGCACTGTCCGTGGCATTGGGTATGTCTTAGGCAATGACTAACCAGAGTGAATCCAGGGAGTTTTCGGCGTCGATATCTTCATCGGAAATACTTTGCTCGAACCTTTCCAAGGGCTTACATGCTGTTGCACAGCCGCTCACGATTCTTCGAGCCGGTCTCGGCATCGGGCTTGCAAACCCGTTGAGTTTGGGCGAACTTCGAGAACTTGCGGCAAACTCATATGTCGAGGTTGAACGGGTCTGTAGTCTCTTCGACTATCTGCAGCAGCTTGTAATCGCCGCGAGTACCAAGCCCTCGTTGACGGCGACGCCGATTCTGCCGCTGGTTGCGGACGCGGTCAACGGAGTACACGTTTTGTTCGAGCATGACGGGATGGTCCTTAGCACCATGCTGCCTGATGTTTGCGATCCCGTCCTCATCGACAACGTGAGAACTTTTCGGGCTCTATCGAGTTTGTTGCTGATTGTCCAAGGGCTTTCGCGCGCTCAAGACACTATCGAACTGATCGTCTCCACATCTCCCCCCAATTCGATTCGAATTGTCGTGCGGAATCTGAACCTGTACCTCGAAGGATTAAGTGAAGAAGCGAGCCTCAGCATGGCCATCGCCGATGCTAATATTAGAAGCCAACAGGCCGGCTTCTCCTGGAACTTGCGGCCGTTCAGCATGGAAATAGAGTTCCAGACGGACCAGATCGCGCCTTACTGTTGATGTTGTGTTTTTCAGAGCTTTTGGAATTCGATTGGAGCCGCGGCAGTGCGGTAAAGTAAATTGATGAGTTCGCCTTCTTTCACGAAATTTCGCGAGAACGACACCCCCACAATCAACGTGTTGCTTGTGAGCCCCAACAGCAGGCTTCGCCTAGTGCTGAAAGAAAAGCTCAGTAAAGGGCGCTGGAATCTGACTGAAGCCGCCAGTGGCGCCGAAGCATTTGAGTGTCTGCACGAAAGTGTCAGCGAAATTCTCCTGCTTGACCCTCTGTTGCCAGATCTTGAGTCTGGTGAATTCACTGCGATGGTCCGTGAACAGTTTCCCGGTGTCCAGATCCTCTCGGTGAACTCCCATACGGGACAGCTTGTTCTGGGCACCTCATCGCCGACAACATTGTCCGCTCAACTGACAGAGATGCTTTACAGCGGCAATGTGCAATCCAATGCCTTAACCCCCATGCAGATAAACCGAATGCGTGCGGCGGATGATGGACACGTGGGCATTCGTGGGATGATCGGTAACTCGGAGCCGATGCGGCGCGTTTATGAACTGACTCACATGGTTGCCCGCCGCGATTCGACTGTTCTGGTGACTGGGGAGAGCGGCACCGGCAAAGATCTTATCGCGCAGGCGATCCATCTTATAAGCCTGCGCCAAAAGCAGCCTCTTGTCGTCCTTAACTGTGCTGCCATCCCAGAACCGCTGCTCGAAGCCGAACTTTTCGGCTATGTGAAGGGGTCATTTACCGGTGCTGTGCAATCGCGCATTGGCCGCATCCATGCGGCACACATGGGGACTCTGTTCCTTGACGAGATAGGCGATATGCCGCTCTCTCTGCAAAGCAAAATATTGCGCTTTCTTGAGCAAGGCGAAGTACAACGAATTGGCGGCAATGACAATCTAAAGGTGGATGTTCGAGTGTTGGCTGCGACCAACGCCGACCTCAAAAGCCTCGTCAAGCAGCATTTGTTTCGCGAAGACTTGTATTATCGCCTTGCGGTTTTCCCGATCAATCTGCCTCCCTTGCGCGAGCGCATTGGGGACATCGAAAAGCTCGCCTGTGCTTTTCTGGAAAAATTTTATCCTGGCGCCAACCTGAGTGCTGGAGCGCTGGAGGTTCTGCTGCAGCACAACTGGCCGGGGAACGTCCGGGAACTCCGGAACGTTGTGGAACGGGCCAGCATCGTTGCCGGTGGCGAGCGGGAGATCCTGCCCCGCCATATCATACTTTAGTTGCAGCGATTCACTATCTCCATTATTTTTGACCGTGTGCAGACCCACCCTGGGGCGTCACCCGATTCCCCATTCCTGAGCGCAAATCAAATTGGCCATCGTCGTGCATAGTCGATAGGCAGATGCTGCCTAGTTCTCATTTCGAGCCAATAAATGTGCCGCTCGTGAAAAGCGAGAGCAACGGCCATACCGATGCGCAAATCGATGATTTGCGCATCGACGGACATGTCTCCCGTCAGAACGACTTAAGAGACGAATCGGCAGTTCAAGCCCGTAGTGCTGCGCTTCTCGCCGGCGAGTTCTCCGAATTCATTTTGGCGGCCTCACGACTGGAAAATGCCTACCGTGCCCTGCAAGAAGAAGTTTCCGAACTCAGTTTGGAGTTGTCGGAGCGGAATTCGGCACTCAATACAAGCCTGGCCAGGAACGAAGGCATGCGGCGGGCTCTACAGCAGATTGTGGATTCGATGCCTTGTGGCGTTCTCGTATTAGATCGCGACGGGAATCTTTCCATGATCAATCCGGAATGCAAACGCCTGCTTCGACTTAATGAGACGGCTTTTGGCGATGGATCTCAGACGACCTTGCACCGGATCTCTGCATTGAGCGGCGTCAACCTCGATGCTTCCAGTGGAAATGCTCCAATCGCGGACGCAGCACAGGAGTTCTGCGTCCGCGACTCTTCAGGAACGCGTTGGCTCGAGGTTCGCGATCGCCGGTTGTTTCACCAGAGCGCCGGAGTAAGCGTGCTTGACCAGACAATATTGATTCTGCGTGACATAACGGCCCAGAAACGTTCTGAACAGGAACGCGAAGCCGGGCGTAAGGCGATGGCCCTGGCAGAGATAACAACAGTTCTTGCACATGAAATTAGAAACCCATTAGCCAGCCTGGAACTGTTTGCAGAGTTGATTGACAAAGACGGAGACCGCCGCGGCGAATGGATTTCCAACTTGCGCGCGGGTATTCGTTCGCTTTCCGGAACTGTCAATAATGTGTTGAGCTTCCATGGCTCCGGCGCGATAATACTCGCTCCCCTCTCACTGCATTTATTAATCGGCAATGCGATCCAGTTTGTTCAACCGCTTGCAGATCAGGCGGCTGTTTCATTGGATTGGGTCTCAGACGATGACCAAACGATCGTGATGGGCAATGAGAGCGCACTTCAGCAGGTAGTTTTGAATCTTGTTTCAAATGCCATTCGTCACACGCCTGCGGGCGGTAGAGTTACTGTGTCCTTACGGCCTGAGCTAACACTCTCAAAGAGAAAAGACCGCGAAGAGCCTATCGATAATGTCATCGTGAAGTTCTCAGACACAGGGTGTGGCATTCGACCTGATCAGATTGACCGCGTTTTCGAGCCTGGCTTCAGTGGAAGCGGCGATACCACCGGTCTGGGTCTAGCAGTTTGCAACCTAATCATGAAGCAACACGGCGGAAATATCTCTGCCTCGAACAACAAAGATTCCGGCGCTTTATTCACACTCGTTTTTCCAGTACTCCAAATGGAGTTAGCGACAGCATGAACAGCATTTCTTCCAACGACAGCAGCTCGTCTGTACTTGTGGTCGACGACGAACCGGGAATGCGTACGGCATTGCAGGCCAACTTTCTACGTCATGGTTGGCGTGTCGAAACAGCAAGCGGTGTTCGTGACGCCGCGCGAGCTTTCGAGCTTACGAGTTTCGATCTGGTTGTGAGCGATATTAGGATGCGGGATGGCGATGGGTTTGAAGTGATGTGTTCGGTTCTCAAAAACTCGCCAACCACCGCGGTAATTCTGTTAACAGCATTCGGAAGCGTTCCTGAAGCAGTAGAGTCGATGCGCAGCGGTGCATTCGATTATCTCACGAAGCCTGTTTCGTTTGAGCAACTCCAAGCCGCGGCTGCCCGTGTCATGCAGCGGATCAACGAGAAAACAGCTTCAGGAAACATCCATTATAAGAACGCGAATGCCGGAATAGTCACTTCTGGAATCGTCGGCCGCTCTCCATTGCTCCAGCAGGCTTTGCATCGCGCTCGCGCCGCGGCAAGCACCGATGCCGATGTTCTTATCGAAGCTGAGAGCGGAACCGGCAAGGAATTGCTTGCGAAGTTTATTCATCAAGCAAGCGACCGAAGCAGAAAGCCATTTATTGCTGTAAACTGCGCGGCGATGCCGGAACACTTGCTGGAAAGCGAACTATTCGGGCATGCCAGAGGCGCTTTCACCGGCGCGAACGCAGCCAAAGCCGGGAAGTTTGAACTGGCGAATGGGGGGACACTGCTACTTGACGAAATTGGCGAGATGCCACTCAATTTGCAGCCCAAGCTTCTTCGGATTCTTCAGGAGCGAGAGTTCGAGAGGCTCGGTGAATCTCGGTCTATCCATGTTGACATTCGCGTGATTGCCACGACCAATGCATCCCTCGGCTCGATGGTGGAGCAGGGACGCTTCCGCGGTGACTTGTATTATCGGCTGAATGTGATCCCACTTTCGCTCCCGAGTCTTCGCGAGCGAATGGAAGACATTCCGGCTTTGGTCCAATACTTTGCAGAGAGATTTTCTGCTGAAACGGACAATCCGATTCCTAGAATCGATCCTAGCTTTATTGAGAGGCTCCAGGGCTACGATTGGCCTGGCAACATCAGGGAACTCGCGAACTTCGTGCGCCGTGTCCTCTCCCTGAACCAGGGTGCAACGATTGACGCGGCGTGTTTTTACAAGGAGTTTCACCCAATAGCAAGAATGCATCCGGCGCCCTACACCATGCCTGCTCCCGGCACACCGATTGCTGTCCTGGAAAAGGCGCATCTTGAAAACACGCTTGCATTGGCGAATGGAAACAGAACTCACGCAGCTGTCATGTTGGGGATCAGCCTGCGCACGATGCGAAACAAGATTAGGGAATATGGACTTCCCCCAAGGAGGTATGCATGACGCCAACCACACCATTGCTCTCGACCTTGGAGAGCTACCTGAAGTTGACCACGAGCCGCGAACAGGCGATCTCCGCCAACATGGCCAATGTCGATACACCCGGTTATCACACGCGTGATATTAATTTCGAGGGCGAGTTAAAGAGAGCCATGAACGGTGTCTTGAGTGAATCCGAGGACGGAGCCGCAACTACACAAATGAATCCTGTTGTTCAAGAAGTTCCAGGCCTGTTGGAGCGTCCGGACGGCAATAATGTGAATCTTGACCGCGAAGGACTTCTGATGGCCGAAACGCAATTGCAATATCAAATTGGCGTCCAGTTGATAAAACACCAATTTCACCAAATACTTAGTGCCATTACCGGAGGAAGCTAGACATGAATCTCTTCGACTCGTTAGCAATCAGCGGATCCGCGCTGTCAGCCGAACGGCAACGCTCTGAGATCATCGCTGCAAATATGGCCAATGCCGAGACGACACATACAGAAGCAGGCGGCCCGTATCGGCGCAAGGAGGTCGTTTTTCAGACACCCGGCTCTTCGGCCTTTCGGCTGGCCCTCGCCAACACGGGCAATTCCAATGTGCCGCCCTCCGGTAGTGTTCAGATCTCGGATGTTGTCGACGATCCGACACCTCCGATCATGCGCTATGAGCCGAACAATCCAGACGCGGACAAGGACGGTTTCGTAGCTTACCCCGCTATCAATCCGGTAATGGAAATGGCTGATCTAATGGGCTCTGTAAGGGCCTATCAACTGAATGCATCGGCAATCGCCGCTGCCAAACAGATGATCCAACAATCGATCGACATTCTCAAGAGCTAGGCAGGAGAGTTAAGAGATGAGCAGTTCAATTGCAGGCCTTGGTTCCATTGGCACCATCAGCGACTTACCCAAATTGTCGCCGCTAACTCCTTCTGACGCTGGGGGCGGATTCAGTGGTGTTCTATCAAACGCGCTTCAACAGGTAAACCAACTCAGTGGCGGCGCCGAACAGCAGATTGGCAACCTGCTAAAGGGAGGCAATGCAGACATGAGCTCAGTGATGATCGCCGTCGAAAAAGCAGACGTAGCTTTTCAGCTTATGATGCAGGTTCGCAACAAAATTGTGAGCGCGTATCAAGACATCGAGAAGATGCAGTTCTAGAAAAGCGGCTCCTTCAATGCGTGCGGATTTAATTTGCTCAAGAGAAGCAACTCTGACAATACGGTTCTAAGAATCGGCTGAAATTGAGGACCAATGGCGGGCAAGATTCCAACAGCGGGTACGAAGCAGGCAGCAGGCGCCAGCCAGACGATGGATCGCACGAAGCTGTACTGGTCAGGGCTCAACCCGCAACAGCGCCTCTATCACGGCCTGGGTCTCGCGGTTACCCTTGCAGCTGCGGTCTTCTTTGCAAAGATGATTGGTTCGCCCAATTACAAGCCGCTGACAACAGGGATGGAGCCAGCCGACGCGCAAACGGTTGCGGCACAACTTGCGGCGAAAAAGATTTCCTACATCGTGAGTTCGGACGGCACATCCATCAGCGTTCCGGCGGACGATATTGACGCGGCCCGCCTCGAAATGGCGTCGCATGATTCACCGCATAGTGGACGCACTGGCTTTGAGATTTTCGACAAGGTTTCATGGGGGCAAACAGAGTTCGATGAGAAGGTGAACTATCAGCGCGCGCTCGAAGGCGAACTTGAGAGAACGATTCAGACCATGAGCAGCGTCAAGAGTGCGCGGGTGCACCTTGTGATGGCGACCGACTCTGTGTTCGTGGACAGGGAGAGAGGCGCAAAAGCATCTGTCACCCTTCGACTTCGCCGTGGAAGCTTGTCGAGAGAAGATATCTCGGCAATCTCACGGCTCGTTGCAGGAGCGGTGGACCAACTCAAGCCTACGGACGTTGTCATTGTCGATGCGGACTCGAATCAGTCGCTGGGACAGAGTAGCGGCTCCCCTGATGGAAGCGACGGAATCGAGCAGGAATTGACGCGGCGTCTGGTCTCGACGCTCGCCCCCGTAGTTGGAGCCGACCGTATTCACGCCTCTGTGAACGTGGAATTTGAAACGGGTAGCAGTGAAGAGAGCCAGGAGAAATACGACCCAGCCGTCACAGCAACGTTGACGATGCAGCACTCCGAGGAAGCCACGGGTCCTGGTGCAGCGATCGGCGGAGTACCTGGAGCTGCAAGCAATGTCCCCACAGCCAAAACAAGTGCTCCCAAAAGCGCCGCCAAGGATTCGAGCCAATATTCAACGACCGATAACAACACCTACGGAGTAAATAGAACGACGCGTCACGTGATTGAACCTGCGGGTAGTATCCGCCGCATCACGGCGGCTGTACTTTTGGACGACGTAATTGAGCGCAAACAGGAAAATGGTAAATGGATTGAATCGCATCATAAGAGGCAGCCTGAAGAGTTAAAGCGCATCAGCGAAATAGCTCAGGCGGCCATCGGATTCAATGGCACGCGCGGCGATGTAATTAGCGTACAGAACCTCACTTTTGACCGCGTGGAAGCAGAGGACCTTCCCCCCGTTACTCTCCTGGATCAAACGCGAAAGGGTTTGAACGACTATTCGCCAGAAGTTCGTTATGCCGCACTACTCGTTCTTTTCCTTCTCGTTTATTGGCTGACGATTCGGCCGATCCAGAAGCGAGTCCTTTCGGGTCCGAATCCGCTGCTTGCACAAATTCGAGCTCCGGTGCACAGCGAACCAGAGCCTGGAACGATGATTGAATCCCCGGCCAATCTTGTTCAGCGTAATCTGCTTCTGAAAAAGCAACTTGCCGAATTCGTCAAGGCTGAGCCCGAAAGCAGCACCACTGCTGTACGCGCTTGGCTGAGGGAGGAAACTCCATGACAACGGCGACTGAAAGGGTAAAACTCAGTGGCGTCCGCAAGGCTGCAATCCTTCTGACCGTTCTTGGCGAGGATTCAGCCGCGACGGTCTTCCGCGATCTTAATGCGGAAGATCTGCAGCGCGTTGCCGACGAAGTCGCGAGTCTAGGGGCAATACCAGTGGAATTGTCGCTTCAGGTCATCGAAGAGTATCAACGGATGACTCAGGCGCAGGATTATCTCATCCAGGGAGGTTATGACCTTGCCCGTCGACTGCTCGTCAAGGCCTTTGGGGAAAACGAGGCGGAGAACATATTGCAGAAACTCACCAAGGCTCGCGATCTCAACCCCTTGGAATCATTGCAGCGGGCCGATCCTCAAAAGCTCGCAAGGTTTCTTGAAGCCGAGCATCCGCAGACCATCGCCCTTATTCTTGGCCAACTCGGCGATCGCCAGGCATCGGCCCTGCTGATGAGTCTTCCGAATGATGCTCGTGCTGAAGCAGTCAAGAGACTGGCAAACCTGCGGCGCTTCTCGCCAGAGATGGCGGAAAAGGTCTCAATGGTCCTCAGCCAGCGCCTCAAGGCGGTCGGGGAACAAGGCAAACGGACCTACTCCGGTTTCCAGAGCGCGGCGGACATCATGAACTGCATTGATACAACTGTTGCGCAAGAAATTCTCGAAAATATTGAGAACGTGGAGCCGACGCTGGCAATCAGCATCCGCGATCTGATGTTCACTTTCGAAGATCTCTTGCAGGTTGGCGAATCACATATTCGCGAACTGACGGGTGCGATTGACAAAAAGACCCTAGCGTTGGCTTTGAAGGGGACAAACGAAGATTTAAAAAACCATTTTTTCCGCACAATGTCTACGAGGGCCGTCGAGATGCTCAAAGAAGATGTGGAATCACTGGGGCCCGTCCGAAGCAGGGACGTTATCAAAGCACAGACTGAAATCGTCGCTATCGCTCGGCAGCTTGAGGCCGAAGGAAAAATCGTATTAAAGGGTGAGGCAAATGAAGAGTTTCTCGTTTGACGATTTGGCTGACAACACAATTCCATTTCCGGTTTCTTCGTTCTTATATCGGGATACCGGCGCGCCTGTCTTGACCAATATGAAGGAACCAAGACAGGCTCAGGCCTCAGCACCCGAGAGTAACCAGCGCACAACCCCGAGCTTGTCAGTGAAAGAGATTGACAGTCTTCTGAACGCTGCACGCGATGAGGCTGTGGTCGAGACCAAGAAGCGCCTTGCAATGGAATATGAAGTAAAGTTAGAAGCAAACGCGGCGAAGATTCGGCAATCTGTGGAACTCTTCAAAGCTGAACGGAAGAGCTATTTCTCCAGGGTTGAGTCTGAGGTTGTTCAGCTCGCACTGGCCATCGCGTCGAAGATTCTGCATCGAGAGGCCCAGGTTGACCCGATGTTGGTAGCGGCCTTGGTCCGTGTGGCTGTCGATAAATTGCATGACGGCTCGAGCGTGACTGTGCGTGTTTCGCCAGCGCAAGTGGCAAAGTGGACCAAGTACCTAGCTGATCCTCAGAATGGCTCATCCATTGCAGTTGTCGAGGATGCTCATCTGGGCTTTGACGATTGCATTCTCGAAACCGACTTAGGGTCGGCAAACTTCAGCATCGACGCGCAGATGAAAGAGATCGAACAAGGATTCTTCGATCTGCTGGCGCAAAGGCCTTCAATCAAGTGAACACCTCCTCAATTCTCGGACCCTACTTCGATCGCCTGGAAAGAGGATCGACCTTGCGTTGGCGCGGTCGAGTATTGCAGGTGGTTGGAAACCTGATCGAATCCGAAGGACCGTTCTGTTCCATCGGCGAGTCTTGCGAAATTACCAGCGCGCGTGGCAAGAAGTATTCCGGCCAGGTTGTTGGCTTTCGCGGATCGACAATGCTTTCCATGGCTGTCGAGAATCCTCAGGGCATCCGCTTCGGAGATAGAATCGTCGCCTGTGGAACTCGGGCATCGATTCGTGTTGGCAATGACCTGTTGGGTCGAGTGATCGACGCTACTGGCGTGCCGCTCGACTCGAAGGGCGAATATCGGGGAGAACGGGCGGTATGGGTAGATGGCTCCGCGCCGCAACCGCTCGATCGTGTTTCAATCCGAGAGTCACTCGGCTGCGGAATCCGCGCTCTCGATGCCTTTGTGACCTGCGGACGCGGCCAGCGCATCGGTATTTTTGGAGGCAGTGGAGTAGGAAAAAGTACATTATTGGGTATGATGGCTCGCGGAACGAGCGCTGATATGACGGTCCTTGCTCTCGTCGGCGAACGCGGGCGTGAGGTTGGCGAGTTTCTCGAAGTAATTGGCGACGAGGGCCGGAAACGTTGCGTCGTAGTTGTTTCTACTTCCGACCAATCCCCCTTGCTGCGATTGCGTTGTGCACTTTCGGCTACGGCCATTGCAGAGTATTTCGCCGACACAGGAAAGAATGTGCTTCTGGTCGTCGATTCCCTTACCCGATTTGCAATGGCACAACGCGAAATCGGTTTGTCGGCCGGCGAACCACCGACGGCGAAGGGCTATACGCCCTCAGTGCTTAATATGCTGGCTCGATTGGTTGAGCGGGCAGGCTGCTTCAAGGATGGGAGTATTACTGCCTTTTACACTGTTCTGATGGAGGGCGACGATCAACAGGACCCTGTCGCCGACACAGTGCGATCATTGCTTGATGGACACGTGGTTCTGGATAGAGAGCTTGCTATGAGGAATCATTATCCGCCTATTTCAGTGCTTGAGAGCCTTAGCCGGTTGATGCCGAATGTAACTTCAGAAGAGCACATGCAAAAGGCCAAGGCACTTCGCCTCCTGATGGCCTCCTACGCTCGTTCTGAAGATTTGATTCGTATCGGTGCATATCAGAAAGGCGCCGATCCAACTCTTGACAGGGCAGTCGAAATACTGCCACAACTGAACGCATTCCTGCATCAGCGCCCCGAGGAGCGTGTTACGCTTCCGGTCGTCGTCAAATCTTTCATGGAGATTCCAAGCTAATATGGCATTTCAGTTTCCACTTGCTACGGTACTTCGATTCCGCAGTGTTCTTGAAGAACGCGAGGAACGCATGCTGCAAAGGATCTTGTTTGAGATTTCGCAGGTTCAGGAGACCCTGGCACGCATCGATGCCCGGATTGCGGATTCAGATGCTTCGCGCCGTACAGCTGTATTCAAGCCATCTGTCGGACATGACCTCCATGCCTCCTATGGAGAGGTGAAGGAACTCCAGCAAAACAAGAAAGACCTCGAAGGACAGATCAGGAAACTCGAGCAATTGCGAGATAGGCAATTCTTATCCTACGCTGCAGCACGGCGGGATCGCGAAATGCTTACAGGTATGCTCGAAGAGAAGCGTTCCGAATACGATTCGGACATGGCTCGCGGCGAACAAAAGACCATCGATGACAACTATATTGCTCGTCGAGGCCGTTTCTAGCCTGCATTATTCATGAACGCATGGCGAAGGCGTTTTGTGGTGGTACGAGATTGCCGAAAATGCTGATGGCGCCGTAATTATGCCTTACAGAAGGCAGTTGCGATCCTGGTTGGCATTGA
>Ga0182014_10002225_pt1 | contig 24680 bp, 15 predicted proteins | sample 612S2DmetaG_FD_120489 | JGI IMG/M metagenome (GOLD analysis project Ga0182014, IMG submission 120489) | Permafrost microbial communities from Stordalen Mire, Sweden - 612S2D metaG | ecosystem: Environmental > Terrestrial > Soil > Wetlands > Permafrost | place: Sweden: Stordalen | collected...
TCGGCGGATCCGTTCGCAGCGTTCCAGCAACGCGACTCGTTCGGGGGTGGTCAATGCGTCAAAGGTCAATGCGCACAGCCGATCCAGCTCAGCATCGAGCGCGGCAAAGACCTCCTCGATCTCATCGCGACTACTCGAACCCATGTTCGAAACACTACGTCCGGGCACCGACAAAAAGTCGGCCAGAAACCGGGTAACCTCGCGACCATGAGCTCAATCCGATCGCAGTCGAGCGCGATCGACGTCCGCCAGCTGAGGATTCTCGAGTACCTCGCCGCCTGGCAGCTGCAGCGCGACCTGGCCGAAGCCAGGGTCGGCGGCGGTCCCGACACCCTGCTGCTGCTGGAACACCCGCCTGTCTACACCGCCGGTCGGCGTACCGAGTCGCACGAGCGGCCCCTCCAGGGCATTCCGGTCGTAGACACCGACCGCGGCGGCAAGATCACCTGGCATGGGCCGGGGCAATTGGTCGGCTACCCGATCATCGGGCTGGCCGAACCGCTGGATGTGGTTAATTATGTTCGGCGCCTGGAGGAATCGTTGATCAAGGTATGCGCCGACGTCGGGTTGGAAGCGGGCCGAGTCGACGGCCGGTCCGGCGTCTGGGTGCCGGGTAGAGAAGGTGCGCCCGCGCGCAAGGTCGCCGCTATCGGCGTGCGGGTGTCGCGTGCGACCACGCTGCACGGGTTTGCGCTCAACTGCGATTGCGATCTGGACGCGTTCACCACATTCGTGCCGTGCGGCATCAGTGATGCCGGCGTGACGTCGTTGTCGGCCGAGCTCGGACACACCGTCCGTGTCGATGACGTCCGATCGGCGGTGGCCGACGCCGTCTGCGACGCCTTGGACGGGCGGTTGGCCCTTACCTGGCAGCCCACCGCCGCCCGCGTAGCATCGAATTCGTGAGTGTCACACCCGAAGGCCGCCGTTTGCTACGGCTGGAGGTGCGCAACGCGCAGACGCCGATTGAGCGCAAGCCGCCGTGGATCAAGACGCGAGTCCGGATGGGGCCGGAATACACGCAACTGAAGAGCCTGGTCCGGCGCGAGGGTCTGCACACCGTCTGCGAGGAGGCCGGCTGCCCCAATATTTTCGAATGCTGGGAAGACCGCGAAGCCACCTTCTTGATCGGTGGTGACCAGTGCACCCGCCGTTGCGACTTCTGCCAAATCGACACCGGCAAGCCCGCCGCCCTGGACCGCGACGAGCCGCGGCGGGTGGCCGAGAGCGTGCAAACGATGGGCTTGCGCTACGCCACCATCACCGGGGTCGCCCGCGACGACCTGCCCGACGGCGGGGCGTGGCTGTACGCCACGACGGTGCGCGCCATCAAGGAGATCAACCCGCAGACCGGCGTCGAACTGTTGATCCCCGACTTCAACGGTGAGCCCGTCCGGCTCGAGGAGGTCTTCGAGTCCCGCCCGGAAGTGTTGGCGCACAACGTCGAAACCGTGCCCCGCATCTTCAAGCGGGTTCGGCCGGCATTCACCTACCAACGCAGCCTGGACGTGCTGACCGCGGCCCGCGACTTCGGCCTGGTCACCAAGAGCAACCTCATCCTGGGCCTGGGTGAAACGCCCGCCGAGGTGCGAACCGCGCTTGCCGACCTGCGTGACGCCGGCTGCGACATCGTCACCATCACCCAGTACCTGCGTCCGTCGGCACGTCACCACCCTGTCGAGCGCTGGGTCAGGCCCGAGGAGTTCGTCGAGTTTGCGCAGCACGCCGAAGAGCTCGGGTTCTCGGGCGTGCTGGCCGGCCCGCTGGTGCGGTCGTCGTACCGGGCCGGCCGCCTCTACCAACAAGCCGCGCTGACGAGGCCCGAAGCCCCCGCCTCGACCTAGTCCGCATATACGTATCCTTAAGGCTTATGGCTAAATCCCACACCACCGCCGAGAACAAGGCCGCGAAAGCGCAGGCAGCAGCCGCTCGCAAGGCCGCCGCGCGGGAGCGCCGCGGCCAGTTGTGGCAGGCGTTCAACATCCAGCGCAAAGAAGACAAGCGTCTTTTGCCGTACATGATCGGCGCGTTCGTGCTGATCGTGGGCGTGTCGGTGGCGGTGGGTTTGTGGGCCGGCGGGTTGACCGCGATCACATTCATCCCGCTTGGTGTAGTGCTGGGCGGCTTGATGATGTTCATCATCTTCGGCCGCCGGGCCCAGAAATCGATCTACCGGAAGGCCGAGGGCCAAACCGGGGCGGCGGCATGGGCATTAGACAACATGCGCGGCAAGTGGCGGGTGAGCCCGGGTGTGGCCGCGACCGGCCACTTCGACGCGGTTCATCGGGTGCTCGGCCGGCCCGGCGTCATCTTGATCGGCGAAGGATCGGCGGCTCGGGTCAAACCGCTGCTGGCCCAGGAGAAAAAACGCACCGCCCGGCTGATCGGCGACACACCGATCTACGACATCGTCGTCGGCAACGGTGAGGGTGAAGTCCCGCTCGCCAAATTGGAGCGCCATCTCACCAAACTTCCGGCCAATATCAGCGTCAAGCAGATGGACTCGCTGGAATCCCGGTTGGCCGCGCTGGGATCGCGGGCCGGTACCGCCATCATGCCCAAAGGACCACTCCCCAACGCCGGCAAGATGCGCGGCATTCAGCGCACGGTGCGCCGCAGGTAACGTCGCGCGTTATCGCCGAACTACAGCTGTGCCGGTCACCCGATCGTGCAACCCGCGCCCGTCGGAGTCGGCGAACAGCGGTGGGATGACCAAACCGATCAGCAGCCCCCGGGCCGCCAACCGACCAATGCCCAGTTGGCCGTCCAGCGAGATCACCCCGAGGCCCAGCGCCAACTGGCCGGGCGTGAAACCAAACAGCCGCACCGCAACCAGACCCAGCAGAAACCAGACGACCAATACCGCCGTCGACAATGCCTCGATGGGGAGAACGCCGACCCCCAGGGCCAGCGCCGCCAGGCCGTAGGCGATCAGCCAATCGATCAGCAGCGCCGCCAGCCGGCGTCCCATCGGGGCCAGTGATCCGGGCCCGCTCTCGGGCAGCCCGAGCATCTCGCCCGGGTAGGTGGGGCGCGATCCCGACGTCATCGGCCGATCTCCATGGCCCCACAATAGAACCCAAGGCTCCGGGCGACCCGGCTTAACCCGTGCACGGCGGAGTCACCCAACACTGCGCGCATCAACGCGTGACTGGCCACTATGCTCCATAACGCAGGCCGTTGATCACCAAGCGAAGGAGCCTTCCGTGACCGACAAGACGCCCGACGACATCTTCAAACTCGCCAAAGACGAGAAGATCGAGTACATCGACGTCCGCTTCTGTGACCTACCAGGCGCCATGCAGCACTTCACAATTCCGATCTACGCCTTCGACGAGACCGTGTTTGAAGATGGCTTGGCGTTCGACGGCTCCTCGATTCGCGGGTTCCAATCGATCCACGAATCCGACATGCTGCTGCTGCCCGATGCGGAAACCGCGTTCATCGACCCGTTCCGTGCCGCCAGAACGCTGAACGTGAACTTCTTCGTGCACGACCCGTTCACCCTCGAGTCGTACTCGCGCGACCCGCGCAACGTCGCCCGCAAAGCTGAGAACTACCTGATCAGCACGGGCATCGCGGACACCTGTTATTTCGGCCCAGAAGCCGAGTTCTACATCTTCGACTCGGTGAGCTTCGACTCGCGAATCAACGGCTCGTTCTACGAAGTGGACGCGACATCAGGGTGGTGGAACACCGGAGAACCGACCGAGCCTGACGGCAGTCCCAACCTCGGCTACAAGGTCCGCCCCAAGGGCGGGTACTTCCCGGTGGCCCCCACCGACCACTACGTCGACCTGCGCGACACGATGCTCACCCATCTGACCAACGCAGGCTTCGCCCTGGAGAAGGGCCACCACGAAGTGGGCACCGGCGGTCAGGCCGAGATCAACTACAAGTTCAACACCTTGCTGCACGCGGCCGACGACCTGCAGACGTACAAATACATCGTCAAGCAAACCGCCTGGCAGGCCGGCAAGAGCGCGACGTTCATGCCCAAGCCGCTGTTCGGCGACAACGGCTCCGGTATGCACTGCCACCAGTCGCTGTGGAAAGACGGCAACCCGCTCATGTACGACGAGACGGGGTACGCCGGCCTGTCGGACACCGCCCGCCACTACATCGGCGGTTTGCTGTACCACGCGCCCTCGTTACTGGCCTTCACCAACCCGACGGTGAATTCCTACAAGCGCCTGGTTCCCGGCTACGAGGCCCCGATCAACCTGGTCTACAGCCAGCGCAACCGCTCCGCCTGCGTCCGCATCCCGATCACCGGGAGCAACCCGAAGGCCAAACGGCTGGAGTTCCGCTGCCCGGACTCCTCGGGCAACCCGTACCTGGCGTTCGCTGCGATGATGATGGCCGGCCTGGACGGCATCAAGAACAAGATCGAACCGCCACCGCCGGTCGATAAGGACCTCTACGAGCTGCCGCCAGAAGAAGCAGCAAACATCCCTCAGGCTCCTACCCAGCTGTCCGCGGTGATCGACCGTCTCGAGGAAGACAGCGAATACCTCACCGCAGGAGGCGTTTTCACGCCCGACCTGATCGATACGTGGATTGCCTTCAAACGCGACTACGAGATTGCGCCGGTCAACCTCCGGCCCACCCCGTACGAGTTCGCGCTCTATTACGACGTGTAGGCCAGGTTGCCGCAGCCGGGACAACTCGATCAGTCGAATATGCTCTTGTATTGCGGGCAGTAAGCCCCGGTCCCTACACCCATGATCTTGGCGATTGACGTGTCGGCCAATTGTGGGGTCGCCGTCTTCACATCGGCGAGGGTCTTCTCAAACGTAAACCCGTTGGAAAAATCCTTACAAACCGAATGTGCGAGTTCGATCATCGCTTGGTCCGAGCCGCCTGCCCACGTGATCTGAGCGTCCTTGAGCCCTTGCAGGTAACTGTCATCCGTTGCGTCGGCATTTGCGATCGGGGCGGTGCTCACGGCGATAGCGCCCAGAACGGCGGCGAGCGTGGGGGTCAATCGCGCGGTGTTCTTCATCAGTTGGCTCCTCAAGGTGAACGGCCCCCAGTGCTGACGCGGCAGCTCTTAGCATGTCAAGCCGCGCCGCGGCTTGTCTAGCCCGTTAGACGATGGGCACCAGCCGATCTGGACCGCTCAGCACTCACCGCCCCAGCACTGCTGGCCGGGGCAATAGGTCGAATGCGCGATCTTCACCATCGATCCGACGTCTCCGAAACTGACGTTTCTGGAGTCCAAGTTGGCGTGGATGCTCTGGGCAATCGAATCGTAGTTCCAACCCCAGGAGAGATCGTCGCAGACGAGGCGCCCCATCGCGACCAGGGCCTCGTCGTGTTCGGGCGGCCAGCTGAAGCCGGCGCCGCGCAGTTGAGAGAGGTATGCGCCATCTGCGGGATCGGCGGTCGCAATCGCAGCGTTAGCAACCAGGGCGGCGCCAATCATCATGGGGACGGTCAGTCTGGCCAGCCAGCGAGGTGAGGGCATGTGATGCGCTTCCTATCTTCTTGGCGTTCACGAAGTCGTCAGTATGGGGCTCCAAAGCGGCACAAACATGAAGAATAGGTGAGCGCCGAGCGTCGATTTGTCGGGCCCAAAACCCAAAAATCGCGTAAGCAAGTCGACGCTCGACACTTGCGCCGAACGCCGAGATATAAGCCAAGGCGTGCCTCGCCGGCGTGTCGTCACCGCCAGTTATATGTCGCGACCTGAAGCCATGTGGGGCCTAGCGGTCGAGCCCAAGGTCCTTACGGAAGCGCTGCATACCATCGATCTTGTCGGCCAAAGTGGCCTCCGGTCCGGCGTAGAACATCCACGGCATGGTGATGATGCCGGTGATGCCGCCATCCGCGGCGCGCTGATAGTCGGCTGGGGTGAAGGCGTCGGTGAGCGGCGTGAGGACGGTGAAACCGTCCATTGACAGCCCCTTTTCGGCGCGCAGTTCCCGCACCCGGCCAACCGCATCGACGGCACGGTCAGTGCTGATCAGGTCGCCGATCCAGCCGTCGTTGCGGGCAGCGCGCCGCAGGGCGGCGTCGCTGAGGCCACCGGCGTAGACCGGTATCGGCGGCGGCGTTGGTTGCATCTCCAGCCGCGGTGCCTGGAAGAACTGGCCGTCGAACTCCGTCCAACCCGGTTCCCAGAGCGCGCGCATCAAGTTGATGATCTCGTCGGTGCGCTTGCCGCGCGCCGTGAATTGCTCACCCATCAACTCGAATTCCTCGCGGCACCAGCCGACGCCGATGCCGAGCTCTACCCGTCCGGACGCCAAAACCGCGGCGGTTCCAATGGCTTTGGCCGCCGAGTACGGATTGCGCATCGCCGGTATATAGACCGTGTTGACGAACCGCAGCCGCGACGTCACCTGCGCCAGGGCGCCGATCAGAACCCACGGATCAGGCCAGTCGGTGAACGGCTGCCAGCGGCGTTCCCCGTCTTTGGTGTACGGGTACGGGGTGTCGAGGGTCTCCAAGTTCACGACGTGGTCCGGGATCCCGATCCCGTCGTAGCCGAGTTCGTCAGCGGCTTTGGCGATCTCGATGATCTCGCGGGTATTCAGGAATGCGCTGCTGATGTAAAACTTCATTTGGCTTTCCTGGCCCATGACGGCTCGATGAAGACGCCCTCGGCCTCTACAGTGATCCCCGCAGCATCCGAAATGAATCCGCGGGCAAAGACTTTGACGCCCTCCGTGCGCTCAATCCAAGCTTCGGAACGAAGCGGACCCAGCGGCGTGGCACGCAGATATTTCACGGTGATGGTTCCGGTAAAGCGCGCCTTGGACAACCCTTCGCTGGCCGCCTCGCCGAGCATGTGGTCGAGTACCAATGCGCTGACGCCGCCGTGCACCCGGCCGGGCGGGCCTTCGTATGCCGTCCCCAGGATGAACTCGCTTCGGCAGTGCCCGTCGGCGTCGTGGTGGACGACGACCGGCGGGGCGATGGGATTGCACACTCCGACAACGGCGTTACCCAGCGGCAGCGGGCGGCCGTCGACGACAAAGCTCACTCCGACCGGCCTGGTGCGTTGCCGAAGCGACCGGGTGACGGCCTCGATCGCGGTTCGCGCGTTGCCGACGACGTCGTCGTCGGCCTCGCTAAGGATAGTGGCGTCGATGAGGTCCCGGACGGCGTCGGCCAGCGGAGCGTACAGACCCGTCACCCGATCAGCCTCCGCCGCGCTGAGCACCTCGAATAAGGCGTCGGACATGGGGTCGGACGCGCTCGCTCCCTGACTCACGTCCCGAACACCTTGCGCACGACCGCTTTTGCTCGCCGTGTCACCCGCAGGTAGTTATCCAGGAACTCGCTGCCGTCGTCGTTTGGCCAGCCGGCGGCGACCGCGACGGCATTGAGCTGGCGTCCGGGTCCGGGCAGCTGGTCGGTGGCCTTGCCGCGAACCAGCACCAGCGCGTTGCGCGCACGGGTCGCGGTCAGCCACGCCTGCCGCAGCAGGTCCACCTCCTCCTCGGGTACCAGCTCAGCAGCGGCGATCACGTCCAGGGACTCCAGGGTTGAGGTGTTGTGCAGGGCGGTGATGTCGTGCGCGTGCTGCAATTGCAGCAGCTGCACAGTCCATTCGATGTCGGCCAGTCCCCCGCGACCCAACTTCGTATGGGTGTTGGGGTCGGCGCCACGCGGCAACCGCTCGGCCTCGACGCGGGCTTTGATCCGCCGAATCTCAAGCACCGCTTCGGCGGACACGCCGTCAGTCGGGTAGCGCGTCCGGTCGGCCATCAGCAGGAAGCGTTGACCCAGATCCGCGTCGCCGGCCACGGCATGCGCGCGGAGCAGAGCCTGGATTTCCCACGGCTGCGCCCGCTGCGCGTAGTAGGCGGCGTAGGCCTCCAAAGTCCGGACCAGCGGACCGTTGCGACCCTCGGGCCGCAAATTTGCGTCTACTTCCAGCGGCGGGTCGACGCTGGGCGTCCCCAGCAGCGTCCGGACGTGTTCGGCGATCATCGTCGACCAGCGCATCGCCTGGGAATCGTCGACGCCGCTGGCCGGCTCGCACACAAACATCACGTCGGCGTCGGATCCGTAGCCCAGCTCGGCGCCGCCCAGCCTGCCCATGCCGATGACCGCAATAATCCCCGGCGCTTTGCCGCCTCTGGGCAGGTTGGCCCGGATCAGCGCGTCCAGAGCGGCCTGCAGCACGGCGACCCACACCGAGGTAAGCGCCTGACACACATCTCTGACTTCGAGCATGCCAAGCAGGTCCGCGGAGCCAATGCGGGCCAGCTCCCGACGGCGCAGCGCGCGCGCGGCGGCGATCGCCCGCACCGGGTCGGCGTGCCGAGCGGCCGAGGTGATCAGCCCGCGGGCCACCGCGGCCGGTTCGGTCTCGAGCAGTTTCGGGCCGGCCGGCCCGTCGCCGTAACTCTGAATGATCCGTGGCGCGCGCATCAACAGGTCCGGCACATACGCCGAAGTACCCAGCACCTGCATCAGCCTCTTGGCCACCGCGGCCTCGTCGCGCAGCGTGGCCGGATACCAGCGTTCACGGGCCAGCCCCTCGCTGAGTCGGCGGTAGGACAACAGCCCGCCGTCGGGGTCGGGCGCATAGGACATCCAGTTCAGCAGCCTGGGTAGCAACACCGACTGCACCCGACCCCGACGGCCACTCTGGTTCACCAGCGCAGCCATGTGTTTCAGCGCCGTCTGCGGGCCCTCGTAGCCCAGCGCCGCCAGCTGCCGTTCCGCGGCCTCCGACGTCATACCCTTCGACGTCATTCCCGAGGCGGTTTCCAGGCTGGCGGGCCCGATCGACTCCAACAGCGGCTGATAGAAGAGCTTGGCGTGCAGCTGGGACACCCGCAGGTTGTGGTGCTTGATTTCCTCGCGCAGCACCCCTGCGGCATCTAGCCGGCCGTCCGGGCGCATATGGGCGGCGCGTGCCAGCCAGCGCACCGCCTCTTCGTCGTCGGCCTCGGGCAACAGGTGGGTGCGCTTGAGCCGCTGCAGCTGCAGTCGATGCTCGAGCAACCGCAGGAACTCGTAGGACGCGGTGAGGTTGGCCGCATCTTGGCGGCCGATGTAGCCGCCTGCGCTCAACGCGGCCAGCGCATCCACGGTGGAGGCAACGTGCAGCGAGTTGTCGCTGCGGCCGTGCACCATCTGCAACAGCTGAACGGCGAACTCCACGTCCCGCAATCCGCCGGTACCGAGCTTGATTTCGCGGGCGCGGACGTCGGCTGGGACCAGCTGCTCCACCCGCCGGCGCATGTCCTGCACTTCGACCACGAAGTCCTCACGCTCGCAGGCGACCCAGACCATGGGCCTCAACGCGGTCAGATAACGCTCGCCGAGTTCCGCGTCGCCAACCGCCGCCCGGGCTTTCAGCAAGGCCTGGAACTCCCAGGTTTTCGCCCAACGCTGGTAGTAGGCGACGTGCGACTCGACCGTCCGGACCAGCTCGCCGCTGCGACCTTCGGGTCGCAGCCCGGCGTCCACCTCGAAGAACGCCGCCGAGGCGACCCGCATCATCTCGCTGGCCACTCGGGCGCTCTGCGCGTCGGCACGCTCGCCGACGAAGATCACGTCGAAGTCGCTGACGTAGTTCAGTTCGCGGGCACCGCATTTGCCCATCGCGATGACCGCGAGCCGCGGCGGCGTGTCGTCACCGCACACCGTGACCTCAGCCACCCGCAGCGCGGCTGCCAAGGCGGCGTCCGCGATATCGGACAGCTGGGCGGCGACCGCGGTGAAGGGCAACACCGGCTCGTCTTCGACGGTCGGGGCCACATCGAGCGCGGCCAGCACCAGAAGGTGGTCGCGGTACAAGTTCTGCAGTTTGGCTATCGCCGAACCGGGGCCGGCCGAATCAGCCAACACTTCGTCGACGCACGCGTTGAACGTCCGGCGCAGCTGATCCGATGAGGGCAGTTTGACGTCGCCCCGCAACAGCTTCCAGGACTGTGGGTGCGCGACCAGGTGGTCCCCCAATGCCACCGACGAGCCCAGTACCGCGAACATCCGCCCACGCAAGCCGTGTTCGGCGAGCAGGGCGGCGTCGAGCTCGTCCCATCCGGCGTCCAGGCTCTCGGACAGCTGAACCAAGGCCCGCAGCGCGGTGTCGGGGTCCGGTGCCCGCGACAAGGACCACAGCAGGTCGACGTGTTCCCGGTCGTCGTGGTCGGTCCAGCGCAGCTGCGCCAGACGCTCGCCCGCGGGGGGGTCGATCAACCCGAGCCTGCCGACGCCGGGCAGCCTCCGACGTTCGATCCCGGGTTTGGTCACGACCAAGACGGTAGCGCAACCCGCCGATCCCTCGGACCGGCCGTCAGAGGATGTCCGCTACAGAGATGTCTATAAAGACAGGTAGGTGCTCAGTTCATAGGGCGTGACGCGACTGCGGTAGTTCTCCCACTCCGTGCGCTTGTTGCGCAAGAAGAAGTCAAAAACGTGCTCTCCCAGGGCTTCGGCGACCAGCTCGGAAGCCTCCATGGTGCGAATTGCACCGTCGAGGCTGGTTGGAAGCTCGCGATAGCCCATCGTGCGGCGCTCGTCGGGCGTGAGTTCCCAAAGGTTGTCTTCGGCCTGCGGCCCCAACACGTAGCCCTTCTCCACTCCACGCAAGCCGGCGGCCAGCAGCACGGCGAAGGCCAAGTAGGGGTTGCACGCCGAGTCGGGGCTGCGCACCTCTATCCGGCGCGACGACGTCTTGTGCGGCGTGTACATCGGCACCCGCACCAGAGCGGACCGGTTCGCCGCCCCCCAAGACGCGGTGGTGGGCGCCTCACCGCCCTGTACCAGCCGCTTGTACGAGTTGACCCACTGATTTGTGACCAAGCTGATCTCGGCGGAGTGCTCCAGGATCCCGGCGATAAACGACTTGCCTACGTCCGACAACTGCAGCGGATCGTTGGCGCTGTGGAACGCGTTGACGTCGCCCTCGAACAGGCTCATGTGGGTGTGCATGGCTGAGCCGGGGTACTCCCCGAACGGCTTGGGCATGAACGACGCCCGCGCGCCGTTCTCCAGCGCGACCTCCTTGATGACGTAACGGAAGGTCATCACGTTGTCCGCCATCGACAGTGCGTCGGCGAAGCGCAGGTCGATCTCCTGCTGGCCGGGCGCGCCTTCGTGGTGACTGAACTCCACCGAGATGCCCATGAATTCCAGGGCCTCGATCGCGTGCCGGCGAAAGTTCGAGGCGGAATCGTGCACCGCCTGGTCGAAATAGCCCGCGTTGTCCACCGGAATGGGCACCGAACCATCCTCGGCACCGGCCTTGAGCAGGAAGAATTCGATTTCGGGGTGCACGTAGCAGGAGAAACCGAGATCGTTGGCCTTCTGCAGCTGACGCCGCAGCACGTGCCGCGGATCCGCCCACGACGGCGAGCCGTCCGGCATGGTGATGTCGCAGAACATCCGCGCCGAGTGGTGGTGGCCGGAGCTGGACCAGGGCAGCACCTGGAAAGTCGAAGGATCCGGGTTGGCTACCGTGTCGGATTCCGAAACCCGCGCAAAGCCCTCGATCGATGAGCCGTCGAATCCGATGCCTTCCTCGAAAGCACCCTCGAGCTCGGCCGGGGCGATCGCAACCGACTTGAGGAATCCGAGGACGTCGGTAAACCAAAGCCGCACGAAGCGGATGTCCCGTTCCTCCAGCGTGCGGAGGACAAATTCCTTTTGTCGATCCATAACCCGCACCCTAGGCAACCGCTGTTAATAACGTGTTACCGATGCCAAGCCAGAAGCATTGCGGACGTTCCAAATAGGTGCGTCACAGGTTCGTTTAGAGCCGCCTTGCGGCCGCCTAGGCGCGGCACTGCAATGACGCCGGCGGCAACGTCCCCGCGTCGAAGTAGCGCACCACAGCGGTGTCCACACACTCGTCACCGTTGAACACCGCGGTGTGCTGGGTTCCGTCGTAAGTGATCAGCGGAGCACCCAGTTGACGGGCCAAGTCCACCCCGGCCTGATACGGGGTGGCCGGGTCGTGGGTGGTGGAGACCACGACGACCTTGCCGGCGGCCGCCGGCGCTGCGGCGTGCGGTGTCGACGTCGCCGGCACCGGCCACAACGCGCACAGATCCCGCGGGGCGTTCCCGGTGAACTGCCCGTAGCTCTGAAACGGAGCGGCCTGACGGATCTGTTGGTCGGCCGACACCCAGGCCGCCGCGTCCTTCGGGGCCGGCGCGTCGACGCAGCGGATCGCGTTGAACGCATCCTGATCGTTGCTGTAGTGCCCGTCCTTGTCGCGGCCGTCGTAGTCGTCGGCGAGCATCAACAGGTCGCCCGCATCGGTGCGGCGCTGCAGCCCGAGCAGACCACTGGTCAGATACTTCCAGTGCTGTGGGGTGTAGAGCGCGTTGATGGTGCCGGTGGTCGCGTCGGCGTAGCCCAGGCCGCGTGGATCCGATGTCTTGCCGGGCGTGGTGGCCAACGGGTCGACCAGGGCGTGGTACCGGTTGACGAACTGGGCCGGGTCGGTGCCCAGCGGGCAGCCCGGCGAGCGGGCACAGTCCGCGGCGTAGTCGTTGAAAGCCGTTTGGAATCCAGCCATTTGGCTGATGTTTTCCTGAATCGGGCCGACTGTCGGGTCGATGGCGCCGTCGAGCACCATCGTTCGCACATGGTCGCCGAATTCCTCGAGGTAGGCGGTGCCCAACTCGGTGCCGTAACTGAAGCCCAGGTAGCTGATCTGGTCGTCGCCCAGCGCTTGGCGGACAACGTCCATGTCGCGGGCGACGGATGCGGTTCCGACGTTGGCCAGGAACTCGGTACTCATTCGATTGACGCATTGCTGCGCCAACTGCTGATTGACCTGCTCGATGTGCGCCACACCGGACGGGCTGTAGTCGACCATGGGGTCGCGCCGGAAAGCGTCGAACTCGGCGTCGGTGCGGCACCTCACGGCGGGCGTCGAATGGCCGACCCCGCGCGGGTCGAATCCCACCAAGTCGAAATTGCGGGTGATGTCGGTGTTCGCCAGGTCCGCCGCCATCCCGGCCACCATCTCGACCGCCGATCCGCCTGGTCCGCCAGGATTGATCAGCAGCGATCCGATCCGCCGGCCGGTCGCGGGCACCCGGATCACGGCAAGCTTGGCCGCAGATCCGCCGGGTTTGCGGTAGTCAACCGGCACCGAGACCGTGGTGCACTTTGCGGTGGGGACGTTGCTGGTGTCGTTCAGGAACGGATTGCAGCTGCCCCAGTTCACCCGCGGCCCAGCGGCCGGCGCTGGCGGGCTGGGGGTCTGCCCGGAACCGGGTTCTGGAGTGGCGCCGGCAAGGGGCCCGGCAAACGGCAAGGCCATTGCCGTTGGCAGCAACAACACGACTGAAAGCAGCGCCGAGCTGAAGGATCTCAGGCGCGACATGGCAGACATCGTCGCACCTTTCGGAGACCCTTCAAAGGCCCTCAGCAGCGCAAAAGGGTCACGCCTTGGTCTCGTATCGGTAGCCGGCGAAACGCATTTCAGGTCAGCACTTTGCGCCGCTGTGCGGCGTGGTGCCATCGATCAGATACGCCGTTGCATAGTCGTCGACGCAGCTGTTGCCCTGGAAGACCACCGTGTGCTGGGTCCCCTCGAAGGTGAGCAGCGATCCGTGCAGCTGGCCGGCCACCTCGACCCCGGCCTGATACGGAGTGGCCGGATCATGGGTGGTGGAAACCACCATGATGGGCACCAGGCCGGGCACCGAGATGGCATGGGGTTTGCTGCTGGCTGGCACCGGCCAGAACGCGCAGGTTCCCAGCGGCGCGTCACCGGTGAACGTCCCGAAGCTCATGAACGGGGCGAGCTCCCGGGATCGGCGGTCTTCGTCAATGACCTTGGCCCGATCGGTAACCGGCGGCTGGTCGACGCAATTGATCGCCACCCGCGCGTCGGTGGCATTGCTGTAATGGCCGTGCGGATCGCGGCGCATGTACATGTCGGCCAGGGCGAGCAGAGTGTCTCCATGGTTGTCGACCAACTCGGTCAGTCCGTCTGTCAGGTGGTGCCACAGGGTCGGTGAGTACAGCGCCATGATGGTGCCCACGATGGCGTCGCTGTAGCTCAGCCCGCGCGGGTCATTGGTGGGCGCCGGCCTGCCGAGCATCAGGTTGTTCGGGTCGACCAGCGGGTTGATCAGGCTGTGATAGACGTCGACGGCTTTGGCCGAGTCGGTGCCTAGCGGGCAGGTCGGCTGCTTCGCGCAATCGGCGGCATAGTCATTGAACGCATCCTGAAATCCCTTGGCCTGACGGAGGTCGGCCTCGGTCGGATCGGCGTTGGGGTCGACGACGCCGTCCAGGATCATCGCCCGCACGTTCTGCGGGTAGGCCTCGGCGTAGGCGGAGCCGATCCGGGTGCCATACGAGTAGCCGAGATAGGTCAGCTTGGCGTCACCCAGCGCCGCCCGGATGGCGTCCATATCCCGGGCGACGTTGACCGTCCCAACATTCTCCAGAAAGTCATTGCCCATCTTGGCCACACAGCGACCCACGAAATCCTTGGTCTCGTCCTCGATGTGGGCCACACCCGCCGGGGTGTAGTCGACGTTCGGTTCGGTTCGCAGCCGGTCGTTGTCGGCGTCCGAGTTGCACCAGACCGCCGGCCGAGACGAGCCGACCCCGCGCGGGTCAAAGCCCACCAGATCGAACCGCTCGCGCATTTTCTTCGGCAACGTCTGGACCACACCCAGCGCGGCTTCGATACCGGACTCCCCGGGGCCTCCGGGATTGATCACCAGCGAGCCGATTTTGTCCCCGGTTGCGGGAAAGCGAATCATCGCCAGCGCCGCCACGTCGCCGTCGAGATGGTTGTAGTCGACCGGCACGGCGAGCTTGGCGCACATCGCGCCGCCAGGGATCTTCACCTGAGCATTGGTGGTGCGACACGGCGTCCACTCCACCGGTTGGCCCAGTTTGGGGCCCCCCATGACGGCGCGGCCGGCCACCACGTGGACGCATCCCGCCAGGACCAGCGCCACGGCACCGATCGTCGTCCAGATCAGCGGCGTGCGCGCGACCTTGTCGCGGCGAGTCGGGCCCATGCCCACCTATGCTGCCAGAGGGGACAGGATGGCTATTCTCACACCAATCCGACGGTGCAACCGCGTGAAAGAAATGGCACACTGTCAAGAGTCAGACGAACCCGGGGACCTGCCAAGGCCACGAGGATCGACCCGACCAACGCAAGGGACATTGATGTCTGAGCAGACTGTCTATGGGGCTAATCCCGCGGACGCCAACCCATCGGGCCCACGGACCAAGATCCGCACCCACCACCTGCAGAAGATGAAGACCGAAGGCCACAAATGGGCCATGCTGACGGCCTACGACTACTCGACCGCCCGGGTCTTCGACGAGGCCGGCATTCCGGTACTGCTTGTCGGTGACTCGGCGGCCAACGTCGTGTACGGATACGACACGACGGTGCCCGTCTCGATCGACGAGCTGATCCCGCTGGTCCGCGGCGTCGTCCGGGGTGCCCCGCACGCCCTAGTCGTCGCCGACCTGCCGTTCGGCAGCTACGAGGCCGGCCCGGCCGCCGCGCTGGCGGCCGCCACCCGATTCATGAAGGAAGGCGGCGCTCACGCCGTCAAGTTCGAGGGCGGTGAACGGGTAGCCGATCAGATCGCGTTCCTGACCGCGGCCGGCATCCCGGTGATGGCGCACATCGGCTTCACGCCGCAAAGCGTCAATACTCTGGGCGGCTTCCGGGTACAGGGCCGCGGTGACGCCGCAGAACAAACCGTTCACGACGCGATCGCCGTCGCCGAAGCCGGTGCGTTTTCCGTGGTAATGGAGATGGTGCCGGCCGAATTAGCTACTCAGATCACCGGGAAGCTGACCATCCCGACGGTCGGGATCGGCGCGGGTCCGAACTGCGACGCCCAGGTGCTGGTCTGGCAGGACATGGCCGGCCTCAGCAGCGGCAAGCCCGCCCGCTTCGTCAAGCGGTTCGCGGACATCGGCGGCGAACTACGCCGCGCCGCAGTGCACTACGCAGAAGAGGTTGCCGGCGGGGTCTTCCCGGCCGAGGAGCACTGCTTCTGAACGCCGCCCTTCGCGTTTGCGGCCGAGATTGCCGTCATGGCTGCGCTCCAGATCGAACCAACGACCGGCACGGCAATCTGGGCGCAAGACCTGCTGGCTGAATCCGCTACCCCGATAAGGGGCCGCCAATGCGCTTATCTGTTGCCGCGGCACTATCCTCTGCAAAATACTGGGCGATCTCTCCCGAAGCCCTGATAAGAGCCCGCGGCAGTGATAAGAACTTAGGCATTCAGGCAAGATAGAGGTAATGGTTTTGGACCAAACACGCGTCACTCCGGTTGCTGTCATCGGCATGGGATGTCGGCTGCCGGGCGGTATCGACTCCCCTGAGCTCTTGTGGGAGGCATTGCTACGCGGCGATGATCTGATCACCGAGGTGCCCGCCGACCGCTGGGACGTTGACGAGTTCTACGACCCCGAGCCGGGGGTGCCCGGTCGAACGGTGTGCAAGTGGGGCGCGTTCCTGGATGACGTCGCCGACTTCGACCCCGAGTTCTTCGGGATCACCGAAAAAGAAGCGACTGCAATGGATCCGCAGCACCGCTTGCTGCTGGCGGCCTCGTGGGAGGCGATGGAACACGGCGGCTTCAGCAAAGAGACGCTGGCCAGCTCGCGAACCGGGGTGTTTGTGGGGCTGATGCACGACGACTACCAATTCGTGCACGCCGAAGCCCAGACCTTGTCGGGGCCGTACGGATATATGGGCAACAGTTTCGCGATGGGATCCGGGCGCGTCGCGTACACCTTGGGACTAAATGGTCCCGCGATCACGGTTGACACCGCGTGCTCGTCTGGCCTGGCCGCGATCCACCTGGCCTGCCGCAGCCTGCACGAAGGCGAGAGCGATCTTGCGTTCGCGGGCGGCGCTTCGGTGGTGTTCGAACCCCGCAAGGCCGCATCAGGGTCCGCCATTGGCATGTTGTCGCCTACCGGCCGCTGCCACTCGTTCGACGTCGATGCGGACGGGTTCGTCGTCGGCGAGGGTTGCGTCGTGCTACTGCTCAAACGCTTGCCGGACGCGCTGGCCGACGGCGACCGGATCCTGGCGGTGGTGCGCGGCACGGCCGTCAACCAGGATGGGCACACCGTGAACATCGTGACGCCATCGCGTCCCGCGCAGGTCGAGGCGTATCGGACGGCATTGGCAGCGGCGGATGTGGATCCCGGCAGCATCGGGATGGTGGAGGCGCACGGTCCCGGCACACCGGTGGGTGACCCTATCGAATATGCAAGCCTTGCAGAGGTTTACGGCCTAGACAGCCCTTGTGCGCTCGGATCGGTGAAGAGCAATTTCGGGCACACCCAGGCGGCTGCCGGAGCGTTGGGGATGATGAAGGCAGTGCTCGCCGTGCAGCATGGTGTGGTGCCGCGCAATCTCCACTTCAACCGGCTACCTGATGATTTCGCCGAAATCACGACTAATCTCTTTGTGCCGCAGTCGACCACGCCGTGGCCAAGCAACAATCACCAAACGCCACGACGAGCGGCCGTGTCGTCCTATGGGTTCTCGGGAACCAACGTTCACGCGATTGTGGAGCAAGCTCCCGAGGCGGTTGGCGCAGACACACCGTCAGCGCCCATAGTCGGGGGCCCGCTGATGTTCCCGCTTTCCGCCACCTCGGCCGACGGATTGCGGCTCACCGCAAGGAGAGTCGCTGACTGGGTCGACGCAAACGCGGCGGACCTGTCTGCAACGGATCTGGCCTATACCCTCAACCGCCGGCGTGAGCACCGGCCGGTACGCACCGCGGTGTTCGCCGACACCCCGGAGAAGCTGTCCGTCCGGTTGCGCGAGGTCGCCGATGGCGACTTCCCCTATCAGGCGGCGGTGGGCAGAGACGATCGAGGCCCGGTGTGGATTTTCTCCGGGCAAGGCTCGCAATGGGCGGCGATGGGCGCCGAACTACTGGCCACCGAACCGGTATTCGCCGCGGCCGTCGCGGAAGCTGAACCCCTGATCGCCGAGGAGTCCGGGTTTTCGGTGACCGAGGCGATCTCGGCACCCGAGACGGTGGCCGGCATCGAGCGGATTCAACCCGCGCTGTTCACCATGCAGGTCGCGCTGGCCGCCACCATGAGGTCATACGGGGTGCAGCCGGGTGCGGTGATCGGCCACTCGATGGGCGAGGCCGCGGCGGCGGTCGTGGCGGGAGCACTATCACTGGAGGACGGCGTGCGGGTGATCTGCCGCCGGTCCCGGTTGATGTCCACGATCTCCGGTTCCGGCGCCATGGCATCGGTGGAATTGCCTGCCCAGCAAGTGCTCACGGAACTAATGGCACGAGGGGTCAACGGCGACGTCGTGGTGGCCGTGGTGGCATCACCGAAGTCCACCGTCATCGGTGGGGTCACCGAGACCGTGCGCGAACTCGTCGCCGGATGGGAGCAGCGCGAGGTGATGGCCCGTGAGGTGGCTGTGGACGTCGCGTCACACTCCCCGCAAGTCGACTCAATCCTCGACGATCTGGCCGATGAACTGGCCGACCTCAACCCCATGACCCCAAAGGTTCCCTTCTACTCCTCGACCATGTTCGACCCGCGGGACGAGCTGGAGTGCGATGGCTGGTACTGGGCGGACAATCTGCGTCACACCGTGCGGTTCGCCGCGTCCGTACAGGCGGCGCTTGAGGACGGCTTCCGGGTGTTCGCGGAGCTGGCACCGCACCCGCTACTGACCCACGCCGCCGAGCAAACGGCGGAAAGTCTGGGTATGCCGATCGCCGCTCTCTCCGCCATGCGCCGGGAGCAGGAGCTGCCGGAAGGTTTACGCGGCTTCCTGGCGGATCTGTACAGCGCCGGCGCCGCGATCGATTTCTCGTTGCGCCACCCCCACGGTCGGCTGGTGGACGTGCCCCTGCCGGCGTGGAATAACCGTCGGCTGTTCCTGGAACGCGCCGATCAGCATTCGTCCGCGAGCGGCGGTCGCACGGTTGCGGTGCACCCGCTGATGGGGGCGCATGTGCAAGTCCAGGAGCAGCCCGAGCGGCACGTTTGGCAGGGCGAAGTCGGTACCGACGCGCAGCCTTGGCTGAGCGACTACCAATTACATGATGCGGCCGCCCTTCCGGGCGCCGCCTATTGCGAGATGGCGTTGGCCGCGGCGCGCACGGTTCTCGGCGAGGCGTCCGAACTGTGCGATATCCGGATCGAGCAGATGCTAATGCTCGACGAAGAGACCCCGATCGGCGCCGTCGCGTCGCTGGAGGCGCCGGGTGTGCTCCGATTCGCCGTGGAAACGCTCAAAGATGGCAAACACGCCCGGTGGGCCACCGCAGTCCTGCGCGCGGTCGAGGACGCAGATCAACCACCTGCCGTCGACATCGCCGAGTTGCTGGCCACACATCCCCGCCGGGTGGACGGCGCGCAGGTTCGAGAGTGGTTCGACCGGCGTGGTGTTCGATTCGGTCCCGCTTTCACCGGACTGACGTGCGTACACACCTCCGAAGGGACGGACGATACGGTACTGGCCGAGGTCGCACTGCCCCTTCTGCTCCGGTCCCAGCAATCCGGCTATCTCACGCACCCGGCGTTGCTGGCCGCCTGCTTCCAGTCGGTGGAAGCGCATCCCAGTGTGGAGCAGATCGCAAACGGCAGTGCGCTGTTTCTTTTGGGTGTGCGTCAGCTGCGTGCCTACGGATCCACCCGCAAGGCACGCTACTGCTTAACGCGGGTGACCAGTGCCGACACCACCGGCGTCGTGGCTGACCTCGACATCCTGGACGAGCACGGGACAGTTCTGCTGACGCTGCGCGGGCTCGAGCTGGGCCTGGAGATTGGGGCCCAAACCAGCGATCGCGATCGCGTGCTCGGCGAGCGGCTGCTGACCATCGAATGGCAGCGGCGAGAGTTACCCGAAACAAGCCACGCCGACCCCGGGTCCTGGCTGCTGATTACAGCCTCCAGCTCCGCGGATGTCCTGGCGAACAAGCTCACCGACGCGTTGAAACTCGGCGGCGCGCAATGCGCGTCGATGTCGTGGCCGCTGTCCGCAGACACGACGTCTAAAGCCTCCCAGCTTCGGGATTATCTCGGCTCGAACGTGATCGACGGATTGGTCGTGCTAACCGGGTCCGAGGATGGCGAAGCGGACCAGGAGTGCGCGGTCCGCGGCAGGGAGCACGTACGGCACCTGGTCCGAATCGCCCGCGAGCTACCAGATATCCCGGGCGAGCCACCTCGTCTGTTCGTCGTGACCGGGGGCGCCCAGACGGTATTGGCCGGCGACCCGGTCAACCTGGAGCAGGCTGGGCTGCGCGGCCTGATGCGCGTGATCGGCAACGAACATCCCGAGTTGCGGCCTACCCAAATCGATCTCGACGAGGACACCGATGTCGATTGCCTGGCACGGCAATTTCTGCACCGGTCCGACGAGGACGAGACCGCGTGGCGCGGTGGCCTGTGGTACACCGCCCGCCTGAGCCCCGCTCCGCTGGGCCCCGACGATCGGCAAACCGCCGTCGTGGACCACGCGCAGGACGGTGTGCGCCTGCAGATCCGCACGCCTGGTGACCCTGAAACAATTGAGGTGACCGCGTTCGACCGCGTCCCGCCGGAGCCGGGAGAGATCGAGGTCGCGGTCACCGCGTCCAGCATCAACTTCGCCGACGCTCTGATCGCGTTCGGTCGATACCCCACTGTCGACGGGGTTGCGCCACAGCTCGGTATGGATTTCGCCGGAGTCGTGACCGCGGTCGGACCCGACGTGAAGACTCATCAAGTCGGTGACCATGTCGGCGGCTTCTGCAAAACCGGCAGTTGGGCGAACTTCGTCACCTGCGATGCGCGCGTCGCCGTCACCCTTCCCCCCGGGCTGACGGACGAGGTGGCGGCCGCGGTCCCCACCGCGCACGTCACCGCGTGGTACGGACTGCACGAACAGGCCAGGATTGACGCCGACGACCGGGTGTTGATCCACTCCGCCACCGGCGGCGTGGGCCAGGCGGCGATCGCGATCGCCCGCGCCGCGGGAGCCGAGATTTTCGCTACCGCCGGCAGCGAGAAGCGTCGACAGTTGTTGCGCGATATGGGAATTACGCACGTCTATGACTCACGCAGCACCGAGTTCGCCGAGCAGATCCGCCGCGATACCGACGGATACGGCGTCGACATCGTGCTCAACTCCCTTACTGGCGCCGCGCAACGAGCCGGGCTCGAATTGCTTTCCGTCGGTGGACGATTCGTGGAGATCGGCAAATCCGACGTCTACGGCAACACCCGGCTGGAACTATCGCCGTTCCGGCGCAACCTCACCTTCCATTACGTCGATCTGGCGCTGATGGCCCAGAGCCACCCGCGGCGGATCGGCGATCTGCTGGGCACGGTGTACCGGCTTGTCGCCGAAGGTGAACTGGCACTGCCGGAAATCACTCACTACCCGCTTCGCGAAGCGTCCACGGCCGTCCGTGTGATGAGCGCCGCGGAACATACCGGCAAGTTGGTGCTCGACGTGACCCACGCCGGGCGCAGCAACGTCGTGGTGCCGCCGCAGAGTGCCCAGGTCTTCCGCCAGGATGGCTCCTACATCGTCACCGGCGGTCTGGGTGGTCTCGGGCTCTTCCTCGCCGAGAAGATGACTTCCGCAAACGGTGGAGCGGGCTGTGGCCGCATCGTGCTCACCTCCCGCTCGCAGCCCACACCCAAGGTGTTGGAGACGATCGAGCTCATCCAGGCGATGGGCGGCGACATCGTCGTGGAGTGCGGCGACATCACCGCACCCGGCACCGCCGAGCGGTTGGTTGCGGCCGCCACCGCCACCGGACTCCCGCTGCGCGGTGTCCTGCATGCGGCGGCGGTGGTCGAGGACGCCACGCTCGAGAACATCACCGACGAGCTGATCGACCGGGACTGGGCGGCCAAGGCCAGCGGCGCTTGGAACCTGCATACGGCCTTGCAAGAAAGGGAAGCCGGACAGTCACTGGACTGGTTCTGCTCATTCTCCTCGGCGGCCGCGCTGGTGGGCTCGCCCGGCCAGGGCGCATATGCCGCGGCCAACAGCTGGTTGGACGGCTTCAGCCACTGGCGGCGCGCTCAAGGGCTGCCGGCGACGTCCATCGCGTGGGGAATCTGGGGCGGTATCGGCCGTGCGGCGGCAGTGGCAGAAGGCGCCGATATCGCGATTACTCCGAACGAAGGCGCACATGCGTTCGAGGCGCTGCTGCGCCACGATCGCGCGTACACCGGGTATGCGCCAATGACGGGAACGCCTTGGGTGACCGCTCTCGCGCAACGCTCCAAGTTCGCCGAGCTGTTCCGGGACACGGGCAAAAAGTCAACGGGCACAAGCAAACTCCTTACCGAGTTGAAGGCGCTCCCGATGGAGGAATGGACCCCTCGGCTGCGTCGGCTGGTTTCTGACAAACTCTCCAAGATCTTGCGCCGCGCCGTCGATCCGGACCGCCCCCTATCCGAGTACGGCCTGGACTCGCTGGCCAACCTCGAGTTGCGCAACTATTTCAAGGAAGAAACGGGGATACGCATCACCCCAAGCGATATCTCCACGGCTAACGGTTTGGCGGAAGCGCTGTATGAGTATTTGACCGCCGAAGGAGACGGAGCTACCGCGGAGCCGGTCAAGCCGGTCCAAATCCGCCGGAAGAAAACCCAACCGGATCCGGACTTGGCCACCGTTAAAAATGATTAAGATATTGGTTAACGGAAGGTGAGTGATCAGGGTCAAGCGTGCCGTCTCCGTATGGCACGCTATGGGGTGACGCACGACCGTTCATGACCGTCCGCAACCGCGGCACGCGCCCTTATCGGAGCCGAAAATGCCTTCAAAAGCGCCAAAAACCTCCAGCCATCTGGAGGTGGAGCGCAAGTTTGACGTCGACGAATCGACGGTGACACCGTCGTTCGAAGGCATCGCTGCGGTGGCCCGGGTCGAGATAGCGCAAGTCGAATCGCTGGACGCCACCTACTTTGACACCCCCAAGCAGGACTTGGCGCACAACAAGATCACCCTGCGCCGCCGCACCGGCGGCCACGACGCCGGTTGGCACCTGAAGCTGCCGGCCGGCCCGGACGCGCGCACCGAGATCCATGCGCCGCTTGACGCGTCAGCTGAAGACACCGTGCCAAGCGAATTGCTGGATGTGGTGTTGGCGATCGTTCGCGACCGTCCCGTTGCGCCGGTTGCGCGCATCACCACCAAACGCGAAAGCCAGTTGCTGTACAGCGCGCTGAACACTGCGCTGGCGGAGTTCAGCAATGATCACGTGATCGCCTGGGCCGCTGATTCCTCGGGGGGGCCCGACTCGGAACCGCAGCAACAGGAGTGGCGCGAGTGGGAGCTGGAGCTCGTCGGGACGAACGGGTCTCCGGACACCGAACTGTTGAGCCGGTTGGGCAATCGGCTGCTCGATGCCGGTGCCGCACCCGCCGGGCACGGCTCCAAACTGGCGCGGGTGCTCGGCGCAACGGCGCAGTCCAATGGCGCCGCGCCGGCACCTACGGATCCGCTGCACCGTGCGGTGGCCGAGCAGGTCGACGAACTGTTGGTGTGGGATCGGGCGGTACGCGCCGACGCCTACGACGCGGTACACCAGATGCGGGTAACCACCCGCAAGATCCGCAGCCTGTTGCGTGACTCGCACGATTCATTCGGCTTGGTGGACGGCGACTCGGTCCTCGACGAATTGCGTGAGCTTGCCGGCGTCCTGGGCGTGGCCCGCGATGCGGAGGTGCTCGCCGAGCGCTACGAGCGCCAGCTGGACCAGCTGGCACCGGAGCTGGTGCGTGGGCCCGTATGGGAGCGCCTGGTCGCCGGCGCCCGGCGCCGCTACGAGACCGGGTTGCGGCGGTCGCTGATCGCGATGCGGTCGCAGCGATACTTCCGCTTGCTCGACGCCCTCGACTCGATAGTGGCCGAAATTCCTGACGCTCAGTCGGACCAGAAAGCAACGCCGGTCACCATTGATGCCGCCTACAAAAAGGTCCGAAAGGCCGCGAAGGCGGCCGACAGCCAGGGGCAGGACGAAGACCCCGACTCCCCCGAGACCGAGGCCGAGCACGATCAAGACGCGGCGCTGCACCTGATCCGCAAGCGCGCCAAGCGCCTTCGCTACACCGCGGCCGCCACGGGCGAGGACGAGGTATCCAAGCAAGCCAAGGCCATCCAGACGCTGCTCGGTGATCACCATGACAGCGTGGTCAGCCGCGAGAACCTGGTTGAGCAGGCCGAAGTTGCCCATGTCGCCGGCGAGGACACCTTCACCTACGGCCTGCTCTACCAACTGGAGACCGAACTGGCCGACAGTTGTCGCGCACAGCTCGGTGACGCGCTGCACAAACTCGACAAGTCGGTGCGCACAGCGCGGGGCTAGTGCCCAATCCTCCACGAAAGTGCAACTGGCGACGGCTCTACTCGGTAAACGCCCAGCTGAACGCACTCTCGCGGCCAGCACTGCGGGGCGGACGAGTTGGCCTCTAAGCCGGATTCTGTTCCGCACCGCCGTGGCGTAAGCGACGGCGGCACAGCGGCGACCATCCATCTGGACACACCGTTGCCGGGTGCCTCGAGCGGCCTACCCGCAGGCTCGGGCGAGCAGCCCTCGAACGCCTGCGCAGCCGCACCTCCGGTGCGACCTTCTTGGCCTTGCTTCGGGTGGGGTTTGCCTAGCCACTCCGGTCACCCGGAATGCTGGTGCGCTCTTACCGCACCGTTTCACCCTTACCACCACGTGGGTGGCGGTCTGTTTTCTGTGGCA
>Ga0182014_10002226_pt1 | contig 24678 bp, 16 predicted proteins | sample 612S2DmetaG_FD_120489 | JGI IMG/M metagenome (GOLD analysis project Ga0182014, IMG submission 120489) | Permafrost microbial communities from Stordalen Mire, Sweden - 612S2D metaG | ecosystem: Environmental > Terrestrial > Soil > Wetlands > Permafrost | place: Sweden: Stordalen | collected...
AGCCAGGATGGGTATACCTATCCTGGCCATCAGATTCTTAGCCGCAGGCTGATCCACGAACCGCATGTTCCTACTACGTTCTCAGATGTCGTACAGCTACGCACAGCTCTTGTAGTGCCCCCTCATTCTGCCGCCCAAAACCCGAACAATTATGACAGAAAAGCTGTCTCAGTTTCTTCGAAGAAACTTTTCTAGTCGCCAAACAACTTTTGGAATTCCAATTCTTGGCACGTTGCCGAGGGCCCGGGCTAAACTAGCTAACTTCAGCATCGGAATTACTCCCCGCCGCACTCAGCAACCGGAGTTCAACTGGGAACCGCATGGTCAAAACGTAAAGACGAGGCATCTAACCCACTTCGGCACGCAATGTGCCGGCTTTCAATTGAAAACTTCGAGGCCCTAATGCTGTCATCGAGAAATTCTCTCAAATCAACCATTACGCCAAAAAAGACCATGAAATCAGAGGTTTTCGCCAAGGTTCATTTTCGAATTAAGCCGCCATAGGCGGACGAAACTGAAGGCGATTCTTTATTACACTCCTCCAGAACACCCTCCAAAGTGTTCATCGTCTAAAAGACAGATCGTCCAGTGACCTCAGACTCGGAACGCGAATTGTTCGAGATGTTTGCCGTAGACATCATCCAAAGCCCCCTTTCCGGTTGCCAACTGAGCCAAGTTTAGATCTCCTCCAAAATTTAGTTCCAGCAAAACAGGTCCGTGCTCAGTAAGTGCTACGTCCCAGGATTGGGAATGGATGCCCGCAAATATTGGAGCCGCAGCGAGGACAAGTTCCCTCAGCTGGTTCCACTGAAAAACCTGGGTGCCGACAATGGGTCGACCGGTGTCAGGATGCACATCGTCGAGGTGCAGTTGGGCGCCTGATCCGGAGACGACTCGGAGAATCTTCCCAGACTCGAGATCGATGGCACCGACCATGTTACCCCGCCGCCAGTAATTATCGGCGGGGTTGTGACCAGTGGCGATCTTTGCTGTAGCACGATGAACTCGCGGCCCGGCGTCTCCATGCATGACGAATACGCGGACCGACCAAAGCCGGGGGCCGAACAAAGCGGCGAGGGCAGGGGCCTGGCGCAGCCGGCGCTGCACGAGATAGCCGCGTGGCGAGATCATCCTCTCGGCAAGCGACTCGGGCGTTTGCCGAGTCCCGCCCAGCAGCTCGACTTCATCACGCGCCGGATCGTACCGATCGGCGCTGATCACTGAGAGGCTGTACTTGCCGCCAACCTCCTTCATGAACAGCGGATAGAGTTCTGGCTTCCGGAGGAGGGCGGCCAGAGCATCCGCATCGGTCACATTGGGGATGCCAGGGATGGCGCGGCCTTCCGCGCTGATGGCGATCAGTTCGGGAACCGGCATTTGCGCGCCGGCCATGATCGTGTGGAACAGGATTTTATCCGCCGCCGCGCAGTACCAATATTGGCTATTGCAAGCCAGGTGCATGGCATTCTGGGCGTGCTTGCCGACAAAGCGCCGCTTCTCAGAGAAGGGGATCGCGGGGTCCCAGAGCCGGTAATAAAAATATTCCTGCGGGGTGAGTTTCCCTGGCCCGCGCCAGAGGGCTAGAATTTCGCGAAGAATCGAAAAGACATTGCCCCTGGACGAGAGCGCCAAGCTCAGGTTTTCCCGAATGTCGATGCGCGGAATGCCAGAGAGCGAGTCGTAGGTTTGGGTTTCGATAGTCGCACTCATGGCGATTCCTTTGCTACTGGGGATTTGGCGGTGAGAATGACGTCCGCGGTCACGGTGGCGCTGATATTTTGCGAATCGGCGGAGGCGAGGGGAGGGGCCATGGCAGCCTCCATCTGCATGGGGGCCGGGCTCAGGATCGGGCTGGGCCCGCCGGTGAGATCGACCGACTGGTAGCCTTCGACCGACATATCCAGGGTTTGGGCCGCGGCCAACGCCTCCTGCCGCAAGGCGGCGAGGGCTTGCAGCCGCGCCTTGCGTCCGGCCGCATCCGCCTGGTCCTGCGACACTTGCCAGCCGAGATTGCCGAGGGAGAGGCCGAACGCCTGGAGCTGCCCGACCAGGCCAAGCACCGTTTCTCCCGAATGCCCTCTGATCTCAAGGGTCTGAGAGGCTTCCCAATGCGCAGGGACGCCATTGGCCGCATCCACGAAATCGGTGCTGTAATCCTGAAACTCGGCCACAATCCCGGGCACCTTGCCGGCGAGGAGATTGGCCCGCGCCATCAGATCGTTGACGTGGCGCTGCGTGGTGACGGCCGAGGGCGATTGGCTGGAAGCCACCAGATCGGCCACCAGCAGGGTGGGCGGGACGGTGATCGTTGCGGTTTCCGAAAGATGAAGCAGCGGCGGCCCGTTGGATGGGGGCGCTCCGCAATCCTGCGCATGGGCGGTGGATGAGGCGGCGAGACAGGCGAGTATCACAAGAAAAATGCGGCGCACGGCGAACTCCATCCATGGTTTGTGGAGGTTCGCTACCGCAGCGTTTTGCGAATGGCGGGATCTGCGTGCGGTTTTACCGCGTGAATGCAAAGAGCTCGGCTGACGACGGGCGCGGCGCGGCCGATCCAGCGCGGCCAAAGCTTTGTCTCGCCTTTGGAGGGCCCAAAGCCTATAATGTGCCGATGACCCGCCCGACACGATCCCGCGCCGAGCTATTGAACGTGCTGCGCGCGCACGAGGCGGAGCTGCGGGCGCGTGGGGTCGAGACGATGACCTTGTTCGGATCGATGGCCCGCGAGGAGGCGACTGGCGGCTCGGACGTGGATTTGGCAATCCGTCCGGGAGCAGGATTTTCCGCCGGCGGCTTCGATCATTTTGGCCGGTTGGATGCTTTGCGCGATCGCCTGAGCGCCTTGCTGGGCTGCGACGTCGACCTGGTCGAGGAGACAGCGGTTCGGCCGCGGCTGGCCCGCGTGATCGAACAGGAAGGTTTGCGTGCCTTCTAGCCGGCCGGAGCCCGGTTCCTGGACATTTTGGATAATATCCGGCTTCAAGGCTATGTGGAGGGCATGGATCGTGTGGCATTCGACGCCGACAGCCGGACGCGCGATGCGGTCGAACGCTGTGCTTTAAGCGCCTGAGCGAGGCGGCGGCAAAGCTGGGTCCGCAGGCTGATGAACTGGCGCCGGGGATGCCTTGGCGAGCGGTCCGGGCCTTCGGGAATGTCCTGCGGCACGCCTGCGACCAGGTCGATCCGGCGCTCCGGCACGGATCTGGGAAATCGTCACCGACGATCTACCGCTGATGGTCGAGGCGGCCGAGGCGGCGCTGCTGCGTTTGGACAAAGCGCAGAAATCTTAAGCGCGGCTACAGCACACCTTTCAAGGCGTGGCGGTCGAAAAGATCGCCGAATTCCAGATATTCGCCCAGCACGTCAAAGCTTTTATGGCGGCCGAGGCGCTTGAGGTCGGCAGGATGCACGCCGCGCTCCATTCCCGTGGTGAGCGCGCCACGTTTCAGGCTGTGGCCGCCAAAATGTTTTCCATCGAAGCCAGCGGCGCTGGCTCTGGCTTGCACCATGTCGGCAATGGCGCGGGTACTCATCGCGTCATGGCCGATGCGGGGCAGGGCAGGGGGCGGACCCCCGGCGGGCAGCCCGCCGGCTTCGCCGGCTTTGACCTGTTTCGCCTGCCAGATCCGCCGGAACACCGCGCCAGAGGTGATGCCGGCGGCCTCGCGCCAGCGGGCCAATGCGCGCACCGGACACAATTCGGTCTCGCCATAGGGGAGCGGAACAATCACGGCGGCGGCCTGCGAGCCTTTGCTTTGCGGGATGGTCAGACGCAGGCCGCGTTCGGTCTGTTCCAGCCGCTCGACCCGGATCGCCACGAGCTCGGAGCGCCGCAGCGCGCCGGCGAAGGCGACCAGAATCAGCGCTTTGTCGCGCAGTCCGCGCAGATCGTCGGGAATTTGCGCCAGCATCTGGCGCACGATGCTGGCCGTGGCGGCGGCTTTCTTTTCCGGGGCTTGCCCTTTCCGGGCGGCATCCCGCCTTATGCCCGCCACCGTCTCCGCCACGCAGACATCGCCGGTCGGCACCGCGCAGCCGGCGGCGCGGTGCAAATAGCGGATCGCGGCGCGGCGCAGATCGATGGTGTTGGGCGCCAGGCCGCGGCGGCGCTCGGCGGCTAAAAAAGTGGCGACATCGGCGCCGCAAGCGGGCAGGGCAGGGAGGTTGCGTTGGTCGCACCAAGCGCACCAGGCGCGCACCGCGGCGCGATAGGCAATGCGGGTATTTTCGGCCTTCGCCATGCGCTGGAACACTTTTGCCGCGTCGCGCTCGGCGGCTAGCGTGCCATCCATCACGGGCTCAATGGCGTCGACCGTATCGTCGAACCAGACCCGGACCGCAACCGCACTGCCACCGATCGGGGCATCCGGGAGGGTTAGGGTGGCCGGCAGCTGGGCAAGGGCAGAACTCATATGATTCTCGTCCCCTTCCGGGTGCCCGTCCCAATCGAAGTCATCATCAGCCGCCATTTGCGGCCATTTCATCCCGCCACATGGGCGCGGGCAGGAGCAAGAATCCGCGGCTGAGGTGCGTGTCAATCACGACCTGGTTCCTGTGGCGCGACCAGCTGGGGCCGCCAGTCCTTGACCAGCTGCTCGAATGGCTCGCGGAGGCCATAGGCATCAGGGTAGGCTTGCCGCAGCGCGATCAGGCGCAGGACGGCTAAAATATCGTCGGAGATCGCCTTGTCGACCATCCAGAGGTCTCGGAAATCGAACCGGCCGCAATCGTCGGCATTCCACCAGGCCAGCAGGAAGTCGGCGACGCGCTTCGATTGGCCGGTATCGCTCTGGGCGATGGCGAGGAGGCGGTTGAGGGCGGCAAGCGGTGGATCGATGTCGAGCACGGTCATTGCGGGGCCTTTGGCGGCGAAAATCGGCGGCCAAGCCCGCCTTGAGCGTAACTTTGCACGGTTTTCGCTTCTTAGCAATCTACTTCCGACAAGACAATTTATCGGAAGTAGATACGGGACAACCGGCGGGGCAGGGGGCGTAAAAAAGAAAAACTGTCATTTGACAGATCATGCCAATATCCGTCACTCTGCGTTTACTCGCTTGATAATATGGAGTGTTTTCGTGGCCGTCGCGAACCCCGATCTACCCAGCATTTGGCGGAAGCTGCCATGACCCCGGCCGACGGTTTTGCGGGAGCACCGCTCGACCTCCTGACCCGGATCGCCGCATCCGACCCGCTGGCGCTCGCCACCAGCCTCGCCGCCGCCGCCGCGTCCATCGCCCGGCTCGACCAAGCCCTGGCGGGGCATCCGCTGGCCCAGGCCTTTCTCTACCGCATGCGCCTCACCGCGGTCCGGCACCAGGCCGCCGCCGATGGCGCGCTGATCGACCCCTGGCACCTCGCCGCCACCGTCGAAGGGCTGCGGCTGCGCATGGACCCTTACCTGCGCATCATCGACCGCGCCGATATTCTGGAGAAGGCCCGTACCGCCCTCACTTTGCATCAGTGGCTCGTCGAGCCGGATTTCGATCAGGAAGGCGAGGTCCAGCGCGCCGAGATTTTGCTCCGCCGGCAGCCCGCCGCTTTGCATCCGCTCCTGACGGCGGCGCAGGGCTTGCGCGACTGGATCAATGCCGGCGAGACACGGCCGCCGATGCGCGCCGCCATGGTACGTCTCTGGCGACAGCGCCAGCTGATGCGCCTGCCCGTGCCGCTGACCGGGGCAGCGGCACTGCACGCCGGGCAGTCCTGGGACCGCGAGCTTTGGCTGCCGGCGTTTCTGGCGGCGATCGAGCGGGAAGCGGCGGACGGGCTGGACCTGCTCTATACGATGGAGCGGGCCTGGTTCGCGGCACGGCGCGCCAGCGCCGGCCGGCGCAAGGATTCTCACGCCGCCGCCGTAGTTGATGTCCTCGCCGTGGCACCGGTGATCTCGGCGACGACGGTGGCCAGCGTACTCGGCATTGCCCTGAAAAGCGCCATCCGCCTGCTCAACGAACTGGTCGCCGCCGGCATCGTCCTCGAGGTCACGTACCGCGCCAAGCGGCGCCTGTTCGCCCTGCAGGGGCTGGCACCGTTGCGCGACATTGTGCGGCCGCCCTATCGGCCCGATCCAAATCGCGGCCGCGGCCAGCCCCGCCACGAGGTCGAAGAGGATTTTGCGGACGCCACGCATGTGCCACCGCAACCTCTCGCGCCGCTCGAGCGCCACGCTTTTGAATATCATGCGCTGGAGGAGGCGATGGCGCATCTCGATGCCGTGGTGCGGAATTCACGACAAGCTCTGCATGGTATGCAAATTGTCGGAGATGATTTGTAGACCCCGCCTGATCGTTATCAGAGTTAGACTCTCCCCCCGTTTCATTGGGGTTTTGGTGGCCGATCGAGTGCGGCTAAGCGTCCGGGCATGTCCAGCAGCTTCGTAGCGGCGGCGCCGACGGCTAAGCTGACGGTCGGATACGTCTCGGCCGAGCTAATAGATATGCCGTCAGGAAAAGTGACCGTAGCGTGATAGCCGTTGCCCTGGGCTGTGGCCGAGAGTGTGATAGACGTCATTGTTTGCCCCTTACCCATACCAGAAAAGCGTCCAAATCATCTTTAGGCGACGGCGAACTTGCGTACGCCTCAAGCTCAATGGCGGTGCGCCGGACCACCTCAATAACAAATCCTTCGTCGCCACTGCGGTTCATCGCTGAGCGCCAATTTAAGGTTGACCGTGTGCCATGGAGGATTTGCGACCGATCGCTGACGATTCTTTTTGCGAACTGCTTAGCGGTCATGGAGGACTCACTCCTGATGGGATCGTCTGGGTTCAAACCATAAAACGCGGCAAGTATTGCTTCCAACCGGGCCTGGCTTCCCGAGGTGCTGCCGGCCCACATTAACACCTCCAAAGCCGTTTCAAGTTTAACCGCTGAGATCGAATCAATATTTTCCGCCAGAGCTTCGTGAAGCCAATAAGCAGCGTCACACCACGCTTGTTCCAGTTTTGGGAGCCGGTACTGACCTGTCGCGAACGATTTTACGAGTCTGCCGACGGCAGCAATTACCGGTGCGGTGTTCTGGAGTTGGTCCGCTAGTGTGCCGGTTCCAATCGCCATACCAGCTTGTACATTGGACCAACTTCCAAGGTACCATCCCTCTATTTCGGTAATGACCTGTCTCTGTGTTCCTCCGCGACGGGCGTCAATCCTTTTCATTGTTCGCGAGCCCCAGGACAGGGGAATAACAACCTGCAGCGCGACGATTGCTAAATCGGTTGACAGAGCCGCGATTTCCTCTGCGCGGTGCCGCTCACACCCCTCAACGGAAATGCGTGCCAACCAATTAGCGCCATTCTCCTTCATAAACTCAAGCATTTGGTTAAAGCTGTGTGTACCCAGAGTGTCGCGGGCGGGCGGGTAAAAATCGCTTCTCACAAGGTCATCAATAAAAACAAAGTCAGCGGGTCCGACTGAAAATCGAGGGGCGGCCCAAGGTGTAAGCATGCAAGGCACAAATACCCGGCGTGGGGCAGAAAGTTTGCCAAACCAATCTTCAAAATACGCGTGCAAAGCCCTCACGTCGCCGCCCCCGATCGAAGCGGCATCTCGCCCCACATACGCCGCCAGCGCCTTCATCAGCTCCTTGCGGACATCCGCATAGATCGCGCCCCGCTCCATCGCTGGCGATCGGCCAACCAAATTGTCCAGAAATCCAAAGAACGCCTCAGCCGATGGCGTCCGGACGACAATCAGCCTATCGACGTCCGGTTGAGCGATCGCGATTCGCTCTGTCCGCAGGAACTCTTGCGTAAACTGATGCGGCGGCACGGGCAGCAAAAGTTCGACGCCGGGGACAAGCGCCCGAAGAAGCCCAACCTCCCTGCCGTATTGAGCCTGTTCCACGGTCCCTCCCTGCGACTACCGAATCATGCCCCGGCTCGCTAAAATCTGAGCTTCATTTCTTGTCTTCACAAGCCAAGAGATATCCTCGGCGGCGTCTTCTGACTTAAGCGTCACATCCGGCAGGCGTTGATTTACTAACTTTACAAACTTGACCAAGTAACGGAACCGTGTCATCTTGCCCGGCAAGGAGAGAGCCATGGCCCGACATTCGACAGTTACGACTAAAAGCAGTGCAGTGACAGCGAACCGGGTAGCCGGTGCGGCCACACTCCGCTTCTCGAGTGGCTCTGCCGCTGCTGCAAGGGAATTCGCCGTGCCCGTCGATCCCGCAGTGCTCAAAGCCTTGTCGGCCCGGCCGTCGACGCTCAGGAGCCTTGTGGAACAGTTTGGGCACGTAGTGGCGAGGACGAAAGAAAGCGGCCAGGCGCGAGGCTTCACCGTCATGATCGATGCCAAGGGAAACGCGAAATTCGGCCCCTTGCCGCAACGCGATGCGCCCGGCCCCGCGACGACGGAGGATGGACGCATTGAAGCATCCCTCGAAGCGGCGCGCACGCGCGGCCGCCTGCGCGCTGCGCAAATCCTCGATCAGAGCGACATGCTCACAGCTGAACAATTCGCCGAACGGCTGGGTGTCTCGCGCATGACGGTGAATGCGCGCCGTCAGAAGCACGAGTTGCTCGGTCTGGATGGCGCCAAGCGTGGCTTCCGGTTCCCAGCGTGGCAGGTGGATGACGACGGGAAAGCATTCGACGCACTTCCGAAGCTGTTCGATATGCTGGGCAGCAACGCATGGACGGTCTATCGATTCCTCACCCAGCGGCATTCCGCCCTGGAGGGCAGCTCGGCCAAGGATGCTCTGCGCCAGGGGAAGAAGACGCAGGTCCTTCAGGCCGCCGAAAGCTTGGCGCAGGGTGACTTTGCCTAGTGCCAAGCCTTCCACCGACGCTCGCATTCGATGGCGTTGCCCTCGATCTCATGACCGTCCCAGTGGGGGCGAAGTTCGGGCGCATCCATCTAAAGACATTTCCTGGTCCTCTCGGGTTCGGGAAAAATCCGTCGCGATTCAGCGATCCGCGCCGCCGAACCGAAGACAATCGGTTCGGCGTGCTTTACCTTGGCTCGTCGCTCAAAGTCTGTTTTCTGGAGACCATGCTACGGGACGATCGCGATGGCATCGTCGGCCAGATCGAGATCACGGAAACCGAACTGGACGATCGGCGTTATGCCGAAATCCGGGTCCGCCGGGCGCTTCGGCTAGTAGACCTAACCGGGGATGGGCCTGTCCGCATGGGCATTCCAAGCGATGTCGCGCGCGGCCGCCGCCAGGGTCTCGCGCGCAAATGGTCGGTGGCGTTTCATGAGCACCCGCAGCAGCCGGACGGGATCGTCTATCCCTCCCGGCTGAACGGGGAGACTAATCTGGCGATCTACGGCCGCGCTATCGGGAATCTCGAACTATTGCGTGAACAAGATTTGAAGCGTGCAGCCGGGTTACCCAATGTCCTCGATGACTTCTTCGTCGCCCTGCTCTAAGCAAGGACACCCGCATAAGCCGGCTTCATAGACTTGTCCTTTTGCCCCTTTAACCGTTCCAGAAATCCCGCTTGACGTGCCGGCTACCGTCGGTTGAGTAACCAAAACTGACCAATTTTTATAGACCAGGAAGGCCGGCATGAACGCCGTCGAGATTGAACAAGCGATATCCGCCCTGGCCGAGCAGCCCTTTGATGCGGCTGAGTTCCCGTATGCGTTCCTTGAAGCCTTCGGGAACAAGCAAACCACGATCAGGCGCCTTCGCAAGGGCGAATCGAACAAATCCGACCTTGGTGGCGTCCTGCAGACGAACAACATCCACATCGCCACATGCCCCAACGGGACTGTTACCAAAACCCTTGGGGCGCTGAAAACCAGCTCGGCGACAACACGCGGCAGGGCAAAATTCATACTCGCTACAGACGGCGCCGCATTCGAGGCCGAGGATCTGAGCTCAGGTGAAACCGTCGCCTGTGAATATACAGACTTCCCGAACCATTTTGGCTTCTTCCTGCCCCTCGCAGGTATCAGCACGGTCAAACAGATCCGTGAGAGTTCGTTTGACATCAGGGCTACCGGCCGACTGAACAAGCTATATATCGAGCTTCTGAAGGACAACGCGGATTGGGGCACCGCAGATCGTCGCCATGACATGAACCATTTTATGGCCCGGCTGATCTTCTGCTTCTTTGCCGAGGATACTGATATATTTATCGGCGCTGCTGCGTTCACGACGACCATCGACCGGATGAGCGCCAAGGACTCATTGAACACTCATGACGTGATCAGCGATCTGTTCCGCGCCATGAACACCAAGGTGGCGGAGCGGGCTGCCGCCGGCATTCCGCGGTGGGCGGATGTCTTCCCTTACGTCAACGGTGGGCTGTTCTCCGGCAGCACGGATGTTCCTCGCTTCAGCAAGATTGCTCGGTCCTATTTGCTTCATATCGGCAACTTGGACTGGAAGAAGATCAATCCCGATATTTTCGGGTCCATGATCCAGGCTGTCGCTGATGATGATGAACGTGGATCGCTTGGCATGCATTACACCAGCGTGCCGAACATCTTGAAGGTTCTTAATCCACTTTTCCTAGATGATCTGCGGGGCAAGATTCATGAGGCCGGGGACAACCCTCGCATGCTGCTGAATCTGCGCAAGCGCATATCTCGCATCAGGGTTTTTGACCCGGCATGTGGCTCCGGCAACTTCTTGGTCATCGCTTACAAAGAGATGCGGGCGATCGAGGCAGAGATCAACCAGCGCCGTGGTGAAGAGATCCGAGCCAGCGAGATACCATTAACCAACTACCGCGGCATTGAGCTACGCGATTTTCCGGCCGAGATCGCTCGCCTGGCTTTGATCATAGCGGAATATCAGTGCGACGTACTTTATCGTGGCCAGAAAGAGGCTTTGGCTGATTTCTTACCTCTCGATGCAGAGAACTGGATCACCTGTGGCAATGCCTTGCGGCTGGACTGGCTCAGTATTTGCCCACCCACAGGAACGAGCGTGAAACATCATGCTGATGATCTGTTTCATACGCCGCTCGATCAGGCCCAAATCGACTTTCAGAATGAAGGTGGAGAGACATACATTTGTGGTAATCCACCTTACCTTGGTTCGACATGGCAATCTGCAGAACAAAAAGAAGAATTGGAGCGAATTTTCGAGGGGCGCACGAAGAGCTGGAAATCTCTGGACTATGTTGCCGGATGGTTCATGAAAGCAGCAGATTACGGTACCCACACTCGCGCCGTATCAGCCTTTGTGTCAACAAATTCAATTTGCCAGGGTCAGCAGGTACCAATCCTCTGGCCAATGATATTCGCGACGGGGCATCGAATTGCGTTTGCCCACACGTCCTTTAAGTGGACAAATCTAGCTAGCAACAATGCCGGCGTCACCGTCGTAATTGTTGGGATATCAAATCACGCAGGTACATCTCGACGGCTGTTTTCCATATCTGACAATGACGGTATCCTTCAGACTGAGTCTGAGCATATCAATGCTTATTTAGTGTCCGGAGCCGATCTTGTCGTTGAAAAACGGGCAAAACCGTTGGGGTTCCTTAATGACATGAGTTTTGGAAATAAACCGGTCGACGGCGGTCACCTGCTTCTCAATGTGGACGAGGTCGAAGCTTTGAATCTCACCATGGCTCAAAAATCTCGTTTTATCCGTAGCATCTACGGTTCTGCCGAATTCATCCGTGGCCTATCACGATATAGCATTTGGATTAAAGACACCGAAGTCGATGAGGCATTGTCAATTCCATCACTCAGTCAGCGTGTAGATGCTGTCCGAGCGATGCGGCTGGCTAGCCCAAAGGCAGCGACGGTCGAATCGGCAACAACGCCATACCGCTTCGGGGAGGTCCGTCAGGACGGAAGCGAGGCCGTAATTATCGTCCCCAGCGTTTCATCCGAACGAAGAGAATTTCTGCCTGTGGGTTATGCACCGAGTGGCACCATCATCAGCAACCTCGCCTTCGCCATATATGATGCCCCGCTCTGGAACATGGCGCTAATTGCCTCTCGCTTGCACCTAGTCTGGATTGGCACCGTATGCGGCAAGATGAAGACTGACTTCCGCTATTCCAACACCCTTGGCTGGAACACTTTTCCTGTTCCGGCGCTGACTGAAAAAAACAAGGCCGACCTGACCCAGTGCGCCAAGAATATCCTTCTGGCCAGAGAGGCCCATTTCCCGGCGACCATCGCCGATCTGTATGACCCTGAGACCATGCCCGCTGATTTGCGTGCCGCTCATGATCATAACGACGAGGTACTTGAGCGCATCTACATCGGCCGGCGGTTTAAAAATGATACCGAGCGTCTGGAAAAGCTGTTCGACATGTACACAAAAATGGTTGGCAAGGGGGCGGCAAAGAAACGTGCTTGAATGCACCCTTCCAACATCATCAAAAATGGACCACCCAAATTCTAACGGAATATAAGGTACACCAATGACGCTCGGCATTCCCACTGTCTCGGTTCAATATGCCCATAACGGCAGTTCGACCAAAGCCAACGAGCTTGGCATGCGGCCGATGCAGGAACGGGTGTACGAGAAGCGAGGCGAACAATATCTGCTCATCAAGTCACCGCCGGCCTCGGGCAAGAGCCGCGCGCTTATGTTTGTCGCCTTGGACAAGCTCCATAACCAGGGCCTACGGCAGGCAATCATTGTGGTGCCGGAGAAGTCCATCGGCGCGAGCTTCCATGATGAACCGCTGAGCAAGTATGGTTTTTGGGCGGATTGGACGGTCGCGCCAAAGTGGAATTTGTGTGACGCGCCGGGCTCCGACAATGGTGGGAAGGTCAATTCCGTTGCCGCCTTCCTGGAGAGCAGTGACAAGGTGCTGGTCTGCACCCATGCGACATTCCGGTTCGCCGTTGACCGCTTCGGCGCCCAGGCTTTCGATGACCGCCTGATCGCCGTCGATGAATTTCACCATGTCTCGGCTAACCCAGATAATAAGCTCGGCGCGCATTTGGCCGAATTTATTGGTCGCGGCCGGGTTCATATTGTCGCCATGACGGGCTCCTATTTCCGCGGTGATGCGGAAGCCGTGCTGATGCCGGAGGATGAGTCGAAGTTCGATACCGTCACATACACTTATTATGAGCAGTTGAACGGCTACCAGTACCTGAAGCAGTTGGACATCGGCTATTTCTTTTATGCCGGCTCCTATGCCGACGATATCCTGAAAGTGCTCGACCCGGCGGAGAAGACGATCATCCATATTCCTAGCGTCAATTCGCGGGAAAGCACCAAGGACAAGATCAAAGAGGTTGACCATATCATCGAGGCTCTGGGTGAATGGCAAGGGACGGACCCGGCAACCGGCTTCCAGTTAGTCAAAACACCTGATGGCCGGGTGATCCGGATCGCCGACCTGGTGGAAGATGATCCGGCAAAACGTGATCGGGTTGCTGGAGCCCTGAAAGATTCCTCACAAAAGAGAAATCGCGATTATGTGGACATCATCATCGCGCTCGGTATGGCGAAAGAAGGGTTCGACTGGATCTGGTGTGAACACGCCCTGACGGTAGGATACCGGTCCAGCCTTACCGAGATTGTGCAGATCATCGGCCGGGCAACCCGTGACGCCCCCGGCAAGGCCCGTGCCCGCTTCAGCAACCTGATCGCAGAACCTGATGCATCGAACGAGGCCGTGACCGAGGCCGTCAATGATACTCTGAAGGCGATCGCCGCATGCCTGTTGATGGAACAGGTTCTCGCGCCGCGTTTCGAATTCAAACCAAAAAACCCCAACAACACACCGACCCCTGGCTTTGATTACGGCGAAGGAGGGTATGATCCTGAAAAGTGCAATGTCGGTTTCAGCGAGGAAACGGGCAAATTCCAGATCGAGATAAAAGGGTTGGCGACGCCAAAAAGCCCAGAAGCCACGCGAATTTGTCAGCAAGATTTGAATGAGGTGATTGCCGCTTTTGTTCAGGACAAACAGGTGATCGAACGCGGATTGTTTGATTCCGAGCTTGTTCCTGAAGAATTGACGCAGGTTAAAATGGGCAAGATCATCAAAGAAAAATATCCCGAGCTGGATGACGAGGACCAAGAGACTGTACGGCAGCATGCCATCGCTGCCCTGAACCTAACCCAGAAGGCCAAGGAAATCGCCACGGGCGGGGATGATACCGAGGAGAGTGGCAATACGGCATTTGTCGACGGGGTCCGGCGATACGCAATGAACGTGCGCGACCTAGACATTGATCTAATCGATCGCATCAATCCGTTTGGCGAGGCTTATGCCATCCTTGCCAAGGCCATGAGCGAAGAAAGCCTAAGACAGGTTGCGGCAGCGATCGCAGGTAAACGCATCAATTTGACGATCGAGGAAGCCCGTGACTTGGCCAAGCGAGCCTTGAAATTCAAACAGGAGCGTGGCCGGCTGCCCGATATCACATCGCCCGACCCATGGGAAAAACGTATGGCAGAAGGCGTAGCATTCTTGGCCCGTATGAAGGCGGAGGCAACTCGTGTCTAAATTCACGGATGAAGATGATGCGCTTCTTGGAGAGCTTGGGGTCGAGGTCGAGACCAAGAAGGAGTTCGGCCACACACCGCGCGAGGAACGTATCATTGCCGGATTTGAAGAAATACAGCGGTTCGTTGAACAGCACGGCCATCCGCCGAGGCATGGTGAAGACAAGGACATTTTCGAACGACTGTACGCTACGCGCCTCGATCGCTTCCGTGAGCTGGCTGATTGCCAGAAATTATTGAAGCCACTGGATCACAAGGGATTGCTGTCTGGGGTCTCAGCATCGCCTGCTATTGCCACAGAGGATCTCGATGATGACGAGCTGCTGGCCCAACTCGGCGTGGAAACCTCGGCACCAGACGATGTGACCGAACTCCGGCATGTTCGTTCTGCCGCCGATAAGCGAGCGGCAGAAGAAATTGCCAATCGCGAGAAGTGTGAGGATTTCGAGACATTCAGGCCGTTATTCGACCAGGTGCAAGCTGAACTGGCATCAGGCATCAGGCAAACTAGGGCCTTTGAGCAGAAGGCCGAAATCAGGCCAGGTAGTTGGTTTATTGTTGGTGGCCAGAAAGCGTATGTCGCTGACATGGGAGAGATCTTCTCCAATGCGCAGGGCCGAACGGACGCCCGCCTCCGCGTGGTGTTCGACAATGGCACCGAAAGCAATCTGCTTATGCGATCGCTGCAGCGCGCGCTGCACAAAGATGAGGCCGGCCGCCGAATTACAGATCCTGTTGTGGGCCCCCTCTTCGCTGGTCAGAGCGAGGATGGTGATCTGGCGAGTGGGACCATCTATGTTTTGAGAAGCGAATCTGATCATCCAGATGTGGCGGCTCACCGGGAAATCTTGCACAAGATCGGGGTCACCGGCAGCAGCGTCGAAAAGCGGATCGCCAACGCAAAACTCGATCCAACCTTCTTGATGGCAAACGTCGACATTAAGGCCACCTACCAGCTCTATAATATTAACCGCACGAAGCTGGAAAATGTGATCCATCGAGTTTTTGGCGCCGCCCAAGCCGACATCAAAATTAAAGATCGATTTGGCAATCCAGTCGTTCCTCAGGAATGGTTTCTGGTCCCGTTATTCGTGATCGACCAGGCTGTTAACATGATCAAGGACGGTTCAATAACGGGCTACGTATATGATCCCGGTACTGCATCGCTCAAACGTGTGCCAGGTGGCGACACATGAGTAACATCAACATCAGACGCGCCGTAGAGAATATTCGCTTTGGGACAACGGTATACACACCCGTTGTCGAACTCATTGTGAATGCTATTCAGGCTATTCGTGCTGTCAGTAAGACCGGTGGTCTAGTCGATGTCACCGTGCTGAGAGGCAGTGAAGTTGATCTCCTGGATAGATTATCACCTATCGAGGGCTTCATTGTGAAAGATGATGGTATCGGCTTCAACCTCGAGAATCGTGACTCATTCGACACACTCTATACCGAACTCAAAGCGCCAGATGGCGGAAAAGGATTTGGCCGTTTCACGTGTCTGAAGTATTTTGATCATTTTGCAGTAAAGAGCGTCTTCAATGATGGCCTTTGCCTAAAGCAAAGGACATTTGCGCTCGGAACCGGCAAAGATATTATAACTGGCGAAGAGGTTTCCGACGCAGATCAAGCGCGAACGGGAAGCGAGGTCACGATATCAGGTATCAAAGGCGTTAAGTTCCCTGAAAAGGGAATCGATGTCGTTTCGAGAATTCTCGTAGAAAAATTGTTGCCCTATTTTATTAACCCTAATTCCGAATGCCCGCGTATAATAATCCGTGACGGTATTACTGGCACTCCTTCGGTTTTGAATGATTACCTTTCTAAGGAAGAGCGCCAAATTACTGAGCTATCGATTGATAGCGGCGACATTGTATTGCCGCGGCAGGAAATGCCTGAAAATTTCTCCGTTCGAGTGTTTAAATTCTACTCACCGAAGAGCAATAAAAGCAAGATTAGCCTTGTGGCTCATCAGCGTGAAGTCACTGACGTCACGATTCAAACGTACGTTCCGGAATTTGCAGATGAGTTTTATGAACCAGCGCATAATGGGGATACACGCGATCGGAACTTTATTCTCAAGGCGTATGTGTTTGGGTCCTACCTCGACGACAACGTCTCAGTGGAGCGCGGCGGATTTGTCTTTCAGAAGGACAACGATGTCTTGCTTGGCATTTCTCAGACCCAAATCGAAGAAGCTGCCGCGGTGATTGCAAGTAAGTCCGTTGGACAAGAGATCACTGCTCGTCAAACACATAAGCAAGAGCGAATTCATGAATATATCGAACGAGAAGCTCCATGGCATCGGAACTTGAGTCGAGAAGCTGATTTTTCATCACTTCCTATGAGGCCCTCACCTCAAGAAATTGAAATGCACCTCCAGAAGGAAAAGATCCAACGTGAAATTAAGACTCGCGCTGCGGTAGCTCAAGTGTTGGCAAGCAACAACAGGGCTGAGCTGGCAGACAGAGTCGTGGAGCTAGTTGGTAGTATATCGCAAGCCAGCCAAAACGACCTGATACACTATGTATCGATGAGAAAATGCGTTCTTGATTTGTTTGAGAAGGCACTCGAGGTAGATGAAAATGGAGTCTATTCGTCAGAGGGCGAAGTTCACGACATCATAATGCCTCGGAAAAGAGACAGTATTGAGCTCAATTATGACCAGCACAATCTCTGGATATTAGATGAACGTCTGAACTTCGCAGACTATGTCACCTCTGACAAAAATATTGACGGAGCTGGGAGCGATCGTACAGATATTACGATCTTCAATCGACGCATCGCATTTCGTGGAGACAATGAGCCCAGCAATCCAATCACGATCTTTGAGTTCAAGAGACCTCAACGCCACGATTTTGCCAATCAATCTTCCGATGAAGATCCTGTCGATCAAATAATCCGATATGTAAATGAGATTCGGGATGGCAAATATAGGACCCCAAAGGGCAGAGATATTCTCGTGACGGAAAACACACCGTTCTACGGCTACGTAGTCTGCGACCTACCGAAAAAAATCAAAGATTGGCTGGAACGAACAAAGAATTTTACTCCTATGCCAGATGGACTCGGATACTTCCAATGGTTCGGAAATATCAAACTCTACATCGAAGTGTTGGGCTGGGAAAAAGTATTGCGTGATGCAGGAATGAGAAACAAAGTTTTCTTCAAACAGCTTGGCATCTAACATTCAACGAAACTGAAGGAAATTCGACCAACATGCTTCGTGATCGTAGAGTAAGCGTGAGCCGATCTCCGCCTTTAGTCGCAGTCGAGAGATGAGCCGCACCTTGAGACCGAGACATAGCGCGTCGGCGCGACAAAAGGCCCCTGTGCGGCTCACTGGGGGCTCGGGTACGCGATACGAAAATTCTGTCGCGGCACGTTTTCTGCTGGACATGCTTGCAGGATTAAACGGCCTCGGTTCGGACTTCGGCAGGATCACACGGATCGATTGGCAAGTGCGTGATGCAGGATGGCTTGCCGATGACTTGGCCCTCACGTGCGAGCCATTTGCGGATGAGAGGCGCTCGATCGGCATCTCCATAAAGAGCGATCAACAGGTCAACACGCGAGGGTTCCCATCTGACTTCGTGGATCTTGCCTGGGGACAGTGGCTCGGTCGCGGTACCAGCAGGGTCTTTCAAAGAGGAAGAGACGCAATTGTTCTCGTGACGGCCGAACTCCCGAGCAACGTGAAGTCCGACTGGACGGCGTTCCTCTCCGAAATTCTGGCGGGGCCGCCCGATCGCATTGTTGCGCGCTTGAGCTCCGGCCCCCTTGAAGGTTCCCAGGCTTCCGCCTTGCAGCGCGCAATTGCCGCCGGCTTCGCATGTCCGGGGCGTTACGAGCATCCGACAGATGCTACGGAAACCATCCGTCTTTTACACGACGTTAGGCTCTCTGATTTCGATTTTAGCAGCTCGACATCCCAAAGCCAGGTGCACGCACTTCAAGATTGCCAGAGCATTCTGACCTCGGGCGATCTTGGCGAAGCACGAGAACTTTGGGATCGCCTAGTTGGTATCGCTGATGAGAAGCGCCCCGTGGGCGGATCGCTCGATTTGCGTGAACTGCTAGCCTCATTGCGTGATCGATTCCGTTTCCATGCTCATCCGGACTTCCGAGCGGATTGGGAGACGCTCCTTCGCAGAGCGGGCGACGCGTTGGCTGACGTTGAGACCCGCATCGCTACCCTTGCTTATCTCCCGAGAGCCAGTGAACGTGCTTCTATTGAGCAGAAACTCGCGTCTGCGGGGGTATGCGTCCTCGTAGGCGAGTCCGGAAGCGGCAAGTCCGCCCTTGCGAAGGAAATATCGCTCGCCGACTATCCGCGGACGATATGGCTTACGGCCAATGTTCTCGACCACGAAACTCTGCTGGACTTTGAGCGCGCCATAGGATTGCGTCATCCGCTAATAGACGTCTTGTGTGCTGCTCCTACTCGATGCCTGCTCGTTTTCGACGGACTAGAATCCTACGCCGAACGGGCTCTGCGCCTGACAGCACGGATCGCGAGTGACCTATTTTCTTCTGGCGCCACTCACGTCCACCTGCTGCTCACTCTTCAATTCCAATCAGCCGATAGAAGCACGAGGCAGCTAGCGGCCTTCGGGATGCCGCAGGCCTCGCTTGACGTTACCCCAATTGGCCGCCCTGACCCAAGCCAGATACAGGAACTTCTCTCCTCTTTTCCTGATCTTCAATGGCTTGCCTTGCTGCCGCAACTTCGGCCACTGCTCACCAACCTAAAAGTCTTAGATTGGTTCGCGCGCACCCCGTCCACATCGCAGCCGGGAGCCAACCGGCAATATATCGGAATTACTGCGGTTATTGACCAGCTTTGGCAGATTTGGACCGAGAGCCCCACCGACGGCCTGGCACGATCGGACCTTCTCATGCAACTTGCAATGGCCGAGGCAGAGACCCTCTCAAATGGAGTGCCACGAACGCAGTTGGGCCACGCCCAACAACACACGCTGCGGGGCCTCGAACAGTCTGGTCTTATCCGCATTCGTGACCACCGCGTCTCCTTCGCACACGACCTCCTGGGCGATTGGGCGCGGCTGATGGTACTGGTCGCCGAGGACGCCACGTCGTCCAGCACCGAGAATCGCGCGGCATCCCCACGCTGGCAACAGGCGATCCGCCTTTTTGGTCAACGCCTCCTGGAAACCTCCACGGAGGGGCAAGCGAGGTGGCGCCACTCGGTCGAAACAGTGAGCGCAGCTCCTGCGCCGGCAGGACTTCTCCGCGACCTCTTCCTTGATGCGCTGTTTCAGGCCACCAACGCAGTCGAACTCCTGAATCAAACCTGGGATACCCTTACGGCGGCCAATGGAACACTGCTGCGCCGATTGCTGGATAGATTCCTAATCGTCGCGAGTCTTCCCGATCCTCGTATGGCGGCTCTAGCGGATGACCAGGAACAGATGGCACGCCTTCAGCACCTTCTTCGTATACCATTCTGGCCATACTGGGGACCACTCCTAACGGTTCTACATGCGCGCCGTGGCGATGTCGCCCGGCTGGCGCCCTACGGTGCGGCGCGGGTCTGTGCACTTTGGCTTCGGACGACGCCGGACGAGCTGGGGCCACTTCAACCCATGCCGTGGCGAACGCAAGCCGCGGAACTGGCTCTCGATATCGCGCGCGAAATTCAGGCACGCAATGCGGAGGGCCACTACTTCTCTGCCGGCAACGATAGAGAAGTCTACGAAGCTGCTCTCTATGCGGCGCCACTGTTCCCCGAAGCGGCAGCCAGCCTGTGCCTCGAGCTGGCCGGCAGAAAAGACGTGTCACTCCAAATCGCCGACCGCGTGACTGAGGCACGCCGAAAGCGACAAGAGGTGCGCGCCATACAGGAATTGGAAGGGGGAGCGCGCAGCAAGGCGCCCCCACCCATTGGCATACCGCGCGGACGGCTGCGCCCTGCATGGCCTGACGGGCCCCGCCAGAAAGTCGACCGCGAATTTGTGGAAGCCTGTCTGGCTGGAGCTCCCGTAACAGGGCTGATCAAGGCCAATCCTGATGCCGCACTCGAAGTCCTCCTCGCTGTCAGCATTGAGGAGCCGCAACACGAAGAGTTCACACGTTCGAGCTTGCCTGAGTGCGGACTGTCCTTTTGGCCGGAAGGTGATCCACCGGCCTATTTTCGTGGGCCGTTCCTCCAGTTCTTTCGTCTTGCACCGAACCAAGCGCTGTCATTCGTGATCAGACTCACGAATTTCGGCACCCACCGTTATGCCGAGGATCGCGTCTGGCTTGATGTGAAAGTTGATGGCGAATCTCGGCGTTGGTACGGCGATTCGAATGTGTTCCGTTGGCATCACGACTGGCCGCTATCACGTGGTTCGCAAATCCAGTCGGCTCTCATGGCGCTTGAGCAATGGCTCTATGAACAGATCGACAATGGCATTGCGGTCGAACCGTGGGTCGCCCGCATTGTGGCGGAGAGCGAATCGCTGGCGTTCGCAGGCATGCTGTTAGAGGTCGGAAAGCGTGCCCCAGAATTGTTCTGCACGGTTCTCGCGCCGCTATTCTTCACTTGGAACCTTTGGAGTTGGGATTTCGAACTCGCGACGCTTCGTCAATCCGAACGGCAGCCGCCAGGTTATTGGGGTCGCCAAGATCCGAGACTTTTCAAGCTAGCGCAAGACTGGCATCGACTCCCGCACCGCTCGGAAGCACTCCTTTGGCCTGGTGGCGCGATCCCACGCGCTATGCTGGGGCATCTGCAATTCGCCGCTTTTTTCGAAGAGGTCCGTACTGCCTGGAAGAATGCGCTTCCAAAGGGGAACGAATCTGAGCATTTGCGCCTGCTCATCGAGCGGCTCAACCCAAACAACTATAAATTTGAGGAGCAGGGCAACGAAATTGTGCCGGTCGACTTCAATTGGCCAGACGCAATTGCGCGGAAGAACGAAGAGGATCTTCGCAAACTTGCCGATCGCCAGACCATCAGCCAGTTGCCGTGGAACTGCCGTAAATTCCTGGACACCGGCTCTCCTCTCCCAAGCAACCAATTGCATTGGCTTTGGGATTTCCTCCAAACCGTAGAGGCGAAACCGCCCGAGCTACCTAGCGATTCCAGCGGACCGCTGCTCCACCTCGAGGACATATTTTGCGCTGGGATCGCGGTCTTGCTGTCGACAAGCCGAGACTGGCTCTTGGAGGATAGCAGTCGCATGGAGTGGTGCCGCCGCAGATTGCAGGCAGTCATCGACAATCCGCCCGAGCCGCGGCGCTTCGACTCCGAACTCTCGGTCGGCAACGAGCGTTGGGATTGCTTCGCGGCGGAGTGCGGCGTGCTTCTCCTCGCCGTGAATCCCGCCGATACTCTTGCGAGACAGTTGGCCGGTGCTGGTTTAGTCGCCTTCAATTACAACACCACCGCGCTTACGATGCTTCGCGCCGCAACAGCCCGTAGCCAATTGGGCAACGCCTTTCCGCAGATGGTTGCGTTCGTCATCCATTGGGCGGCGCTGCGACCCCTCCAAGTTCGACAGGACGATCCTCTGCTGGCAGAGGACCGGGATCGCTTTCTTGCAGGAAAGCGCGAGCTGCTTAAGGGATTCGTCGACGGTAGCTCTCCTTCGGTCACCGCCGACCTCGCAAAGGTGAATGCCGAGGCACGGTCAAAGTATGAGGCGATCTCCGAGAAGCGATTTCCAAGACTGGCCGCCAGGCAACGGAGCACCCGTGGAGGGAGCTCCTCGACGCGATCTCGCGAGGTTCTGTACCAGGAACAGCTCGGCCTCGACCCGAACGTAATGGAGGCCGGCTTCCGGTGGCTCGACCTTCGCCTTGCGCAAACGACTGGAGAGCGGCTCGCATGGCTAGGCCTCGTCAGGGAGATACTCGGGATCGTTCTCCGGTCCCTCCCCACGGTCGAAGCACCAATAACGGAAGAAATTGACGGTCTACCAAGCGATTTTGACGACTGGGCGTTCAGGCTTGTGGCGCGAACGATTCCCTGTCTGACGCCGACCGAAAGCCCCGAACTGTTGTGGCAACCAATTCTTGACCGCGGCGCCCCCGCTCATCAATGGGTCGAACGCTTCTTTTGGCACTGGTTCACCGACGGTCTCGCAACGTCTTCATCAGTGATAGAGTTCGTCAGGATTTGGCGGGAGATGATCCTTTATACCCTCGAACATCCGGCGTGGAGTCCAGCGAGCATGATCTCGCACGAACTTGACGGGATCGTCGTAGAACTTTTGTGTTTCGATATCCGTTGGAACATGATTGTTCGCACCGACGACAATGCGCAGATCATCGCGACGATAGAAGACATTTTCGAGCGGGCGATTCTGCGGTGGGGCAGAAGCCCGAAAATCATTAGCGGACTTGTGGTGTTCGCCATCCAGCCTGGATCGAGGCATCTCCTGATCCCGGTGCTGCGGTGGGCGTCCCTGGTAACCGGGAGCTTCGACGCGTACGATTGGAAGTATGGAGTGGAAGAAAACATGATCGAGTTCCTTCACGCCTGCTGGCAACAGGAAGGCCGTCGGATTGCGCGGGAGGAAACACTGCGGCCGTTGTTTCTCACGATGATCACCATCTTGGTCGCTCGGGGCAGTCATGCCGCGATCGAGTTGAATGCTCGGGTCATTGGGACGATCGGTGGCTGATCGATGCGACCAGGAAAGTATACAGACCGCCCGAGATGGCGTTTTTGGGTCGCGTTTAGAAGTCCTGCTTTTCGCCCTTAGCGACAACGATGAGCGTGCCGTCAGGAAGAGGCTTCCGCAGCTTTGATGGCTCGGAGGTAGGAGCCTCCATCGCTTTGTTGTCTCTCAAGGCATCTTTCCTCTATGCCTATTATACAAATTTTCGTAAGCATTCGGCGTGGGCCGCAGGGCTATAGCGGATCTGTCGAGCGCTTGAGCAGGTCAGGGTCTTCCTTGTAGATTTCGATCAAGTTCTGCAGCGTCTCGATTCCAAAATCGGTGAATGCCATGACTCCTTCATCACCAGTTCCATAGACCCAGATGAGGCCATCCTCCCGGTCCATTTCGTTGGCAATGTCTCCCAGCCAGTGTTCGTCTTCACCCAGCATCTCGGCGACGCGTGCGATGGTATGGACGTGGTGTTCCTTATTGGTCTGCGATGACATGATCAGGCCGCGACGTCGGCAACCGCGGCGGCTGGCGCCGTCCAGTTCCACGGCAATAGTTCATCAAGGCGATGTTCTGGATGAGCGGCAATCCGCGCCAGGACGTCGGCCAGCCACGCTTGCGGGTCGACGCCGTTCATTTTGGCACTGACGATGAGGCTATACATGGCGGCGGCACGCTGACCACCGCGGTCGGAGCCGCAGAACATCCATGATTTTCTGCCCAATGCGATGCCGCGCAACGCCCGCTCGGCGGCATTGTTCGATAGGCAGACGCGGCCGTCATCCAGGAACAAAGTGAAGGCGTCCCAACGCTTGATGATATAATCGATGGCCTTGGCAAGGTCGTGGCCGCGGGCGAGTTTGGCGCGCTGCTCGCGCATATAGAGCTGTAGTTCCTCCACGAGCGGCTTACTCAGCATCTGGCGCATAGCCCTGCGTTCATCAGGCGTTTTACCGTTTATGGGCCGCTCGATCTCGAACAACACGTCGATACGGCGCACGATTTCGATCGCGATGGGGGAGAGGGGGATCTCCTTTTTACCAGACGCTTTGCGCCGCGCATTTTCATCAAGATCGGCCATGGCGAAGAACGGACGCCTGGCGTGAACCCAACAAGCTGCTTCCAGGATGCGTCCGGGGCTGCGGTCCGGCGCGTAAAGATGGCGATACCCGTCAAAGGCATCAGCCTGGAACAACCCGCTATAGCCGGCCAGATGGAGCCGTGGATGTTCGCCCTTGCGATCGCGAGAGTAATAAAACATCGCCGCAGGCGGAGATGTTCCACCGAATGGCCGATCGTCACGGACATAAACCCAACATCGGGCGGTGTCGGTCTTACCTTTGGCCAAAACCGGAACCGTCGTATCATCGCCATGCAGGCGTTCTGCCGCCAGGACATGAGACTCAAGCCGCCGACTCAATGGCGCCAGCGCCGTGCAAGCCGACCCCACGGCGTCGGCCATGGTGGAGAGGCTGATCGGCACGCCTTCACGCGCATAGCGCTCGGCCTGGCGGTTGAGCGGCTGATGCTGACCGAATTTCTCAAACAGGATCATCGCCAGAAGGCTCGGCCCAGCCCAGCCTCTGGCGATGACGTGGAAGGGGGCCGGCGCCTGGCTGATCTTCTCACAATCCCGGCAGGTAAATTTCTCCCTCACGGTCTC
>Ga0182014_10002227_pt1 | contig 24676 bp, 22 predicted proteins | sample 612S2DmetaG_FD_120489 | JGI IMG/M metagenome (GOLD analysis project Ga0182014, IMG submission 120489) | Permafrost microbial communities from Stordalen Mire, Sweden - 612S2D metaG | ecosystem: Environmental > Terrestrial > Soil > Wetlands > Permafrost | place: Sweden: Stordalen | collected...
CACTACTGCTAGTAAAGCTATTACCGCAATTACCAGGATTAACTCTACTGCACTAAAACCTGATTCATTGTTAATTTTTTTCATATAGATTAAGCATAAGCGTAAGACAGTTTATTTGCAATAAAAAGACCCCAAAAAACTGAGGTCATAATGATTATGCTTGGTGCACCATAAGCTACGAGAGTAAAACTTTACTTCTTAGGAATTTACAAAAAGTTGGTCAGAATTGATATATACCTGCATTCCTATATAGTTTTAGTGCAACAAGTATTGAAAGTTATCGCCGCTTACAAAATGTTGAAAACTTATATATCCTAGAGTTTTAATGAATCATGGCTTAAACGATAATAGTGATTGTTTTAAGACGCTTGAGAATGAAGACGCATATTGAGTGTATGAGTTGCCATCAACGATGTACTCAGTACTGTTGTAGTCTTCAATAATTACTTGGTCTGTAATAGATTGTGGTTTAAGCGTCTTGGTAGTCCAGGAGTCCATAATGTAATACACAGGAACCCCGTTAATAGTTGTTGTGCTAGAGGATATTAACTTATAGTTCGAATCACTACTCTGTTTGGTAGTTGACCAGTTTTGCGCATCTGATTGTAGAGAACCGCTACTTGATGGGGTTAGAGTAACAGATAGTTCATCAATGATGTCATTCTGGTAATACCACCAAGTGAAACCTCCTGGTGGATTAGCTACTGTCCAGCCTGCAGGCGGGGTTATTTGATAGCCTGTCGTAGGACCATTATAGACTGTTGAACCCAATTCTTGTTGGGGTATATTAACTTTTGGCTGTGTTGAACCTACTCCTGAATTACGATGTAGCGTCAGATAGTGGTAAGCAATACCTCCGACTATAACAGCTATGATACAAACCCCTATTGTTTTAACAATAGTCTTATTAGTTATTTTACCGAATAAGGAGAAGGCTAGGCCCCAAGATAATTTAGTAAGGAAGTAACAAGCTATTAGGAAGACAATGTAAACGATAATTGCGCCCCCTACTAGACCCGAACCGCCTATATGAATAGCCGCTGATGAAGCAGCGTGACTTGTAATGGCGTGTATTATCAGAATATCAACTAATTCAAACAGAACCCCGATAATAACTGCTTGAGTAGCAACTCCGAACACGGTTAGCCAAACTGGTTCGTCTACATTATTTGACTTTAATGTGTTGTATGGTATGTACGCTACTACGAAAAATTCTACTAAGTAGTAAAGTAAGCTAACAGTAGCTATGACTGAAATGTTAGCCGATTTAAGAACGGATGCGTCAATTCCAAATAGTATTAAGCCGAGCACTATTCCAGCTATTAATTGTTGCCAGAAAATCGAACCACCTATTGAGTATCCAGCACTAAAGATATTGGATTCAGAATTATCCTTTTTGTTGTTATCGTCTGGACTTGGAGTTGAATAATTGTTAGTACCAATACCTTTTGTAGCATCTGGATAAATTGAACTAGTATCTGGCCTTGTTGTTTGCGGCACTGCTGGAATCGGTGTTGTGTCAGTGGGTTGTAAGGGTGTTGTCTGCATTACTTGTGTGGGTTGCGCAGGTACTTTCGGAGTTGCGTCTTCAGTCGTTAGGTCGTTAGATAGAGGCTGAATAATATTCATGCTACTTCCGAAACTAGTACCAGATTGACTTGGAGGTGGAGTGGTTTGAGGTGTAGGATTTTGTGGCTGAACTGGTTCTGGATTTTTATTTTGGTCATCCATGTTGATTAAATCATAAGCTTAATGGTATTTATTTACAATAAAAAGGCCTCAAATTACAGAGGTCATAAAAGACTTGGTGCAGCAAGTGGGTAAAAGTTTACACCTTATCGGGGATGAGGTGGTTCGTTGGAGGAAAATCTTAGCTGTGCCGTATCAGGAGTACTTGCTGAGTAAGTAAGAGCTGGGAGTTACACTATGTCGTTACTAAGTTCAGTACTACCAATAGTTACAGTTATGTCATTCTGTTCTCTTCCATAAGTGAACATTGGTTTATCGATATATCTGCTAGGGACATCTTCGCCTAGTGTCCTCATAACAGCTATCAAAGGTATAGATATGTACTTTTTTCCGTCGACATTCTGCGGTCTTAAGCTTGTATACTGCACGTCGTGACGTATTTCGTTCAGACCACCTTTTTTATGGTCATTACCTCCAGTTTGCTTTGTGATTTTAACTCTATCTAGAGTAGTTGGTATTGAAAAAGAGATAGCTCCTTCAGGTGATACGGTTGGATGTTCTATTGGAAATGATAGATGCTTAGTTGTTACCAGCCCCTCTGTGTCTATTTGTCTCCTATAAGCAACATTTCTCTGTCTGTAACCCTCCAGACGGTGGCGAAGTTGACTCTCGTGTACTTTAACTTTAGTCTTATCCTTTAATGCGCCGTCAACTACCCTCAATGCGTTTTCTATTATGCCTGCGTGCCAGAATACTCCGTCGCTACCTTTAGGCACTTTGGCTAAACCTGGAATAATTCTGGTTGAAAGTCCGTCGGGAAATTCGATCAGAAATGCCCCTTCTTTCCGTTCAAGTGATCTTACTTCTTTATCAGAAGGTATTGGCATAAAAGATGATAAGGCATGTAGTACTGCAAGTTTACCGATAACATCTAAGTCACCAAAATCTCTGTCGGCAATTCGTGTTTCAAGGTTTCGTCTCGTCTCACTCTCAGTTCGACTTGCAACATTTAGTTCAGCCTGAATTACCAGGTGACTATCATTAGCAAGGTCTATGCCTGACGTTAATCCCAGTCCAGGATGTTCAAGTCTTCGTTCTTGTAAAGTATTTACCGAACTTATCCAATCATCAAATTCAGGTATGCCTTCGACTGCCATTTTCAAAGGTTCGGCTTTTCTCACTATCATTCGTTAGATTGTAAATCAATATACGTTAACTGCAAGCATGAGAACTTTGAGTGTAAACTAACCCAATTGGTAAGTTGAAAAATAACAGAGATGAAATGCTTATGGTGCGGGTGACGGGACTCTAACCCGTGGCCTCGTCCTTGGCAAGGACGCGCTCTAAACAACTGAGCTACACCCGCATGTGCGCTTATAAATTATACTAAGTTTTTGTATTAGGATGAAGTCTTTCCATTCTCTATAAGTGAGTATGGCTTGGTGGCGCCTCCCAGACTCGAACTGGGGACACAAGGCTCTTCAGGCCTCTGCTCTACCAACTGAGCTAAAGCGCCATACCAGCCAATATACTACCTTCTTATCTGTTTTTTTACAACTTTTCATCTGTCTGACTACCCTTATTCCGAATGGTACCAGCCCGCCATAATCGGCCAACTATTGCTATCGTTACGATAATGCCCGCTAAGACAAAAATTGCTCTGAAGAGGCCATATTTCAGGTCCGTGCCTGAACCAAGCGCATGCAGAAACGCAAGTAGCATAACAAAATAACTAATGTAGTGTAGTTTTCGCCAACGACTCTTTTTGGTGTCGATCCAGCCAAGTGATGATGCCACAAGTATTATTACACCGTACATAGCCAAAACACCGAAAGAGATTGCCAAATCGGCGGGTAAACCAAATAAATGCGTTCCGTTATTGTAGCGTGTGGTAAATGGAATTAAGAGATTTACTAGGGAAAATGAAATGTAGTGGTCTATTAGTAGAAATGAAACATGGACAATGATACTCAGACAAAGAGCGAAAGCAAGGGTCTTATGTAAAACCCAAGCTTTGATTGGTTCAATAAATCTGTATGTAAATCCAGTAACCTGACCAATGCCCGATAGCATTAAGAGTATTAGCAGGCCCATTGCCACGAAGCCGGCTGCACGAATTACGTACCAAGACCAGGATGCCTCTACTCGCTGGGTAGCAACTTGAGCAGCCGAGCTAGAAAATAATGAATAGATATTTATTGCATGCATGACGTTATTCAAAAACCTATCTTTACAATTTTTGCTTCGTTTGGCTCGGAACCTATTTGGATAATGGCCTTAGATAGTCTCATTCTACTAGCAAAGGTATCTATTTTACCAGAACCAATTATAACTAAACACTTAGCCAGAACATCAGCTTCAATAGCGCTCAAAGACTGAACAGTCGCAGTAAGTATGTCTGTCTTAGCTGGTTTTGCTGTTTTGGGGTCAATCAAATGATGCCATTTCGTCAAACCATTTTGACCTTTACGTTTAGTTACCCCCGACGTTGCTATGGCAATCTTTGCCCCTTCCGTATTAGTAAGGCTATCGACTACATTGTCTTCATTTATAGCATCTTGAATGCCTACGCTCCAGGAATCTCCACCGGCATCTTTGCCGCTGCATATTATGTCTCCACCGAGTGAAAGCCAATAATTATTGATATTCTGTTTATCGAGTTTTGCGGCCAGATAATCAAGCAAATAGCCTTTACCGCAACCACCAAAATCAAGTGCACTGTCATTTGGTATTTGGGCCCAATCTTTACCTATTTCAATCTGATCAACTTTATGTATATTTCTCAACTCATAATCAAGGGCAATATTGTAGTCTTGGGGTTTTGGCCAAGATCCCTTATAGCCAGCCTTCTGGAGAGACGGCAGGATAAAGGGGTTGTAAAGACCATCCGTCCTCTTTCCCCACTCTTTAGCAGCCTTTAAAAGGTCGATGAATTCGACACTTACCTTAACTTTTGTTCCCGCTAACTTATTAAAATTAGTAAGCTCACTACTAGTCTTGAATCGACTGAATCTGTCCTCAAACAACTCGATAACCAACCATAAATCCATAAATACATCTACTGTATTGTGTTTATTGGAAACAATAGTAATGATCGCTTTTGAGCCAAGGGCTTCCTTGGATTGCTGATGTCTAATCATTAAGATACTGATGTTATAGGTTGAGAATAAGTCTGAGTAGGTGCTGAATTTGTCGTAGCTGAGGATGAGTTGCCATTCGTTGAAGTTGATGTAGGCGTAGAAGTGGATGAATTGCTGGAAGTTGGCGACGTTGATGTTGAGTTCTGCGAGGATGCTGCTTGTTCATTTAGTATCTTTGGAACAGCCCTAGCTAAATCAACAGACATAATGAAGCCTGTACCGAATAGCAGAGCCAACGCAGTTAGGCTGTAGGTAAGGGTAGGGAGACTAAACTTACTACCAATAGATAGCTTTGTTGCCTGCGTAAATGATTCCGTCACTACGCGGTCTGGATCATCAACGACTTTAGATAGGATAGTCTCGAAGTTTTTACGAAAACCGGTTGGGCCACAGATAAAATATGTAATGTTTTTTGACCAATTGTTAGTGACTAGGGATAGGCTTTCTTCATTAATTGTCTGTTTGGTAATTTGGGCATCAGCTATAGGCGTTACCTGACCATCTGTTATAAAAAACGCTACTTTAAAATTAGGGTTCTGTCGCTCATGTTCCAGTAGTTCCGCCATGAATGGTATATGGTCCTGGCTACGGCAACTATAAAGTAATCTTATGGGCTTGTTTAAGCGAATCTCTGTGGCATAACGCAGAATACTCATAAATGGCGTGACGCCTATTCCACCGGCAATAAAAACAAGGTTATCGTCGAACTCTGGGTCTAGAGTAAATTGTCCAAAAGGACCATCGACGTCGACTCTGTCACCAATCTCTAGGGTGGTTGCAGCTTGAGTAAAGGCACCACCAATGCGCATGGCAAACTGTAGATATTTTTCTCTTGGCGAGCTGACTATAGAAAAACAGCGTGTTGGTGATGGTCTAGAACCTAGGTAGTAACTAATGGCTGCGTACTGGCCTGGGTAAAAACGGATTTGCTCTGATATTTTCTCAGGCTGCAGTGTTAATAACAGTATGTCTCCAGATATTATCGATTTTTCTTTAACAGTGTATTTATACATATTGGGGCTATTGTACCAATTTTACCTGCGAGTTAACTCAATAACTTACCCTTGCGCTACTTGGCTTGTCTCTTGCGTAGGTTGGCGTCAAGTTCACGCTTCCTGAGACGAAGTGATTTTGGCGTAACTTCTAATAGTTCATCGTTTTCTATAAAATCTATGCACTCTTCTAGGCTAAATATAGTTGGTGGAGTAAGTTGTACGACACCGTCACTGGACGAACTGCGCATGTTTGTAAGATGCTTGGCTTTACAGACATTCATTTCCATATCTTCTTGTCTCTTATTGAGACCGACTATCTGTCCGGCATAGACTTTTTCGCCAGGACCGACATAGGAGATACCACGCTCTTCAACCATCTGAAGCGAATATGGTGTGGTAGTTCCTGTCTCAAAGGCTATAATCACACCGTTCCGTAATTGTTGTAATGGCGCGCTAATTGGTCGATAGTCTATCATTAGAGAGTTCATGACGATCGTACCTTTAGTACTAGTCATTAAAATATTACGCAACCCAAGCAGTGCTCTTGTCGGCAACTCATAAACAAGTTTCGTTACGCCTTTGGGGCTGGCAAACTGTTCTTTTATCATCGCTCGTCTACTGCCTAATTCCATCTGTACCGTGCCAACATGTTCGGCGGGAACTTCTATAATCAATTCCTCGACTGGTTCGAGAGTTTTGCCATCCTCTTCTTTAGTAACAACTTGAGGTCTTCCAACCTCAATCTCGTAACCTTCCCTTCTCATAGATTCTATAAGGACACTGAGGTGAAGCTCACCTCGTCCACTTACTAGAAAACCTATGCCCTGTTCTTCAACTTTTAAGCTAACATTGGTTTCTAGCTCTCTGTTTAGACGTTCGCCGATTTGTCGGCTGGTAGTAAACTCACCTTCCATTCCTTTGAATGGTGATGTATTTGGCCCGATATATATTTTCAACGTCGGTGCTTCAACTTCCATAACAGGCAAAGCTTCTGGGTTATCAACGTCCGCAACTGTTTCGCCGATTTGAGCTTCACTCACGCCAGTCAATTGCACAATATCACCGGCTACACCTTCCGGGACTTCAAATCTGGATAAGCCATGACTCATATAAACATTGTCAATTTTAGCTTTAGTTTGGCTACCATCTTTTTTACAAAGAGTTACCTGATCGCCTGGCTTAATACTCCCGCGAACAACCCTACCGATGGCATATTTACCCTTAAAATTATCCCATGACAAAGCCGTAACTAGCATCTGGAACGGCTTATCTAGCTCAACTTTAGGGGCTGGGATGTGTTCTATAATGGCATCAAATATTACCGCTAGGTCGCCTTCTTCGTCAAAGTTATTGGGAGCCGTTGACCAAGCCTTACCGTTTCGTCCAACAGCATAGTAAACTGGATAATGAAGTTGATCCTCGTGAACTGCTAGTTCTAAGAACAGATTAGAGATCTCGTCTTCAACTTCTTTAATTCTGGACCCTGATTTATCAATCTTATTTATAATAACAATCGGTTTTAGCTCATACGCCAGGGCTTTACCTAGAACAAATTTGGTTTGAGGCATAGGACCTTCTTGAGCATCAACAATAAGCAAACAACCATCGGCCATGTTAAGCGTTCGCTCAACTTCTCCCGAGAAGTCTGCGTGGCCTGGGGTGTCAATGATATTAATTCGATAGTCACCGTGTTGGACGGCGGTTACCTTGGCAGTAATAGTAATGCCTCGTTCACGTTCCTGGTCACCACTGTCCATAATGAGATCTTGGGTCATCTCGGCCTGGTTTCCGCGGAAAATCTGGGATTGCTTTAAAAGACCATCAACCAGCGTGGTTTTGCCATGGTCAACATGAGCGATGATTGCTATGTTCCGGATTTTACTTGGGTCTTGCTTTGCGTCTGTCATGATTTTCCATTAAAAAAGCGCTCATAATCTAAGCGCATTATTTGATTAACTGTGTTAATTATAGCATAAGATTATTAATTAATCAAAGATCTGATCCGAAATCATTAAGCTTGAATAACGACCGTAGTTCCAATGGTTGCCCATTTATAAAGCCACGATGCTGTCGTTAAGGGCAATTCAACGCATCCATGTGATCCTTGATCCGAGTTAGGATCAATATGGCCGAAGGCACTGTTGGGGCGCCATGTTGCGTCATGGAAACCATAAGTCCCATACTCATTATTCAAAAATGGTAGCCAGTAGTTGACGTAATCATTCCAACTCCCAGTACTGTCTGATCCTGATAGATATAAATCCGTTTCTTTAGCATATATTTGGTATGTTCCTACAGGAGTAAGATCGGCTGGTAGGTTTTCCATGCCCGTAACCACGGGAGAATCATAGACTTGTGCTGTATCACTGCACGCCCACATATGTTGTTTCGTGATGCTAACTATAACTTCTTGTGGGAGAATGTTACCGGCACAAACAGTCGGAGACGGCATAGCGGCTATTTTAATTGACGTTGCCGGTTTAGCAGAAGATGACGACTCATGGTCTTTGATTTGGAAAATTGAAAAGCCAAGAATAATTACAACCAGTATGGCAATAGTAGTGCGCATAACTTGAATTATAGCAAAAAGAACTAAAAACCTCTGATTTCTCAGAGGCAATAATACTTATGGTGGAGCTGGTGGGTACCGCCCCCACGTCCGCCGGTTTATCTTGGTTAGTCTTCTACAGGTATAGTTTGCTTAGTAAATTTTGGAAACATGTCTTAAAACAAACGAAAAAACATATTTCCTAAGCCTAAAGTCTTAATAAGTATTCTAGGCAAGAACACTTAAGCAATCAGAAGATATGAAACGCTTTTGAGCTATCTGATGTCATCCAAGGCGTTGCTGCAGTAATTAAGCTACAGCTAGTGCGTATTGAGGAGTAAGTGAAGCGATGAAGCTATTTACTCGGTTCTTTACGCTTGAAAAAGTTTTTGCACTTATTCGGGTTTTGCCTATAACGCTGACAAGCGACCTGCTGATTTAACCGATAAAGTCCAACGTCGAGCTTAAAATTCAGCCCCGTAATATACCACCTTAGTGGTACATAAATTATATCATTTTGACAGCTTTAGCGCAATAGCTTCATATAGATTAAACCAATCGTTCAAACTTAAAGATTGGGCCCTGGTTTGAGTTTCTATTTTAACTTCTTCTAGTATTGTCTCTACTTCAATTCTAGGGATTTGGAGCCCGCCCGACAGAGTATTGAGAAGCGTTTTACGCCTTTGACTAAACCCGGCTTTGACTATTCTGAAAAATAATTTGGCATCGATATTTGAATAAAGTGGGTTCGGATCATAATTCATTATCAATATTTGCGAATCGACTTTTGGTGGTGGCGTAAAAAGTTCAGCTTTCACCACTCGTCCAAGTGTAACCGAATAATAAAACTGGGCGGCGACGGCAATTATTGACATGTCGCCTGGCACAGCTGCAACCCTCTCAGCCACCTCTTTCTGGACTAGTAACACCGCCGTGGTTGGTTTATTGATTATATTATCGGTTAGACGGCGCATTAGGTTGGCCGTTAGATAATATGGAATATTGGCAACTATTTTGTAATTAGACACAGGAATATTTGTAAAATCATAGGTTCGAACATCGCCTTCTAGTAGAGTTAGCTGCTCTGCATTAATAGATTTGAACCGCTCATGCAGTACCTGCAATAGTTGATCGTCATATTCCAGAGCAATGACTTTGGCTTTGTGTTCTAGTAATTTGGCGGTTAACTCGCCCGTACCTGGGCCTATCTCAAAAACCAATTCACCAGGATGAATGTTGGCGGCATTACACATTGCCTCAAGCGCATCACTATCACTTAGCCAGTGTTGTCCCATAGATTTTTTAGGTAAAGGTTCGTTATTAAGCATATGACTTACCAGTGACCGTTAGCTTGCCAGAAATTATAAGCAGCTTCCCAGCTTCCATACCTTGCCAGAGCGTAGCTTGTTGCCCAGCGAAGTTGCGTGACTGGATTTGTCTCCCAATCACTCCCGAAACTTGCCATTTTATCGGCTGGAGTGGCTTGGCCAAGCCCATATCCAGGCCCATCAGATAGTGAATACAGGGCCTGGAAATATCCTGGGCAGTAACCGATCTCCCCTTGCCACTTAGTTGGGCACCAGCCCGATTCATTACTAATAATATAGTTTACGTATGGGTAGTCGGAAGCTGCGATACCGGCCTCTGACATCACGGCGGTTTTATCGGCTGGAATCTGGACGGCCTGACCTTCGGCTATTATCTCAGGAACTGGTTGCTGGATAATTATGGTCTGGAGCAGTGTTTGTCCAACCACTACGCCGTTTTGCAAGTTCTCTTGATAAGTCAAAGTCTCCGTACCAGGTGAGCCTTGCTGACGAATGGCTGTCGTGCCAAAAGTTAAGCTATTATCCAATATAGTTTGAACTGGCTCTGGTATAGATTGCTGCACGGTTGATATCTTCGTGCCGCTATGGATAAGATATATTTGAATATTCGGAGTTATTGGCGTCGAAACGGACGGATCAACGCTTTCATTCTTCCCTAAAATAATATTATTTTGGCTGAGTAACTGCCCTATCGTAAGAGCATGAGTACGAGTCACGGTCGGGGTACCGTAGACATTAAGATTAACTGGAGTAGCCGGGTCAATAACTATTTGTTCGGCGACTGTTTGCTGGGCTACGATATTATCGACCGGCGTTGCTGTTACGCCATCCGCTGGGTAAATCACCAGACCAGCTTGTTGCACAATCGCTCGGGGCGTTGAAGCAGCACTGAAAGTATAAGTCTTCTGCGTTCCCTCTATGACCTCAACTGGTATGGCCCGATAGACATTTATCCTAAAATTGTCCTGGGTTATGGGCGTACTAGTACTCGGCTCAACAACATCTCCATGATTAAGAGTTATGCGTAGCTTAGCTAGCAATGCGCCAACAGTAGCTGCATGGGTCGGGACGGTTTGTTGTTGATGATCATGTGAGACGATAACTATATAAGATGTTAACGGTTGAAACTTTGGCGTCCCGCCGTTTAGCAACAAAAATAAACCGATTCCTATTACCGAAAGTGTTAAAAACGTAATTAAAGGTATTACGACCGGATGTCGACGTAACCTTTTCAAGAAAATCTTGGTGGATAATCGATGCTTGCGTGCGCCACGCCTAAACTGTCGGATTTTTTTATGCATATTTTAATCTATTCCATGGAAGTTTTCGCAAAAGAACAACAGATTTTCGGACGACGGATATGCTCTATTGTAGCAAAAATTCAATGCGTCTTCCAGACGGCAATAGCGCGCAGAGCGTCTTTGCCAGTATTATTATCGTTTAGTTCGGTCTCCTGAACCCACTCTACGCTGACAATTTCGCCACGCTGTCTTTCGACGGGCAGTAAGTTGGGAACGACTGCTGAAAGATAATGCAATCTTGTGTTCGTGCCGTGCAGTCTGAAATTTTCACTAAGTAACGCCGTAAGGCTATTGTCACCCAGCTCTATGCCAGTCTCCTCTTTTAGTTCTCTGAGGGCGCCTTGAATTATAGGCTCGCCGTGGTGAATTCCGCCCCCCGGCAACGACCACTTTCCATCTCCAAGCCAGCCCTTAACTACCAATATTTTATCGCCCGACGTCACTACTACCCTGGTTCTTTCGGTATTTCTAAGATAGAGGGCAATTAATGGCCAAGATAGATAAAATGAGATTATACCTAAAACCCGCCAGAGCTTCACGAGAGTTTTTCTAAAGGCGCAAAGCCGATGTTTAATTTTTTTATACCACTACCCTTAAAATCTACAGCAACATTATCACCTTCAACTTCCAGAACTCTACCAATTCCGAAAAGTTGATGCTTGACTCTATCTCCGGCATAAAGGTCTGGAATAAAACGAGGCTCATTGTCGACAATGGGTTCCGGAATAAATGTCTGTTTTTCCACCCCATAGGGGCTCTGAGACGGTGAGGTATCTGTATGTAGCAGATCTATACCAATTTCACTTAAAAAACGACTCGGGGGATTGTGCTGTATCCCACCATAGAGGTTACGAGAGGCAGCATATAGCAGGTACAGCTCTTGCTTGGCTCGGGTCATACCGACATAGCAGAGACGACGTTCTTCTTCCATCTCAGAAGGATCGTTAATGGAGCGCGAATGGGGAAAAACCGTATCTTCCATCCCAGTCATGAAAACGACAGGAAACTCTAATCCCTTAGCGGCATGCAGAGTCATGAGGGTAGTAGCGTTACTGTCAAAATCGGTTTGGTCAATATCGCTAATCAGGGCCACCTCCTCGAGAAATACGTCCAGGCCGCTATCTTCATAACTCTGAGCAACACCGATTAATTCCTTAACATTCTCTTGCCGTGATTCGCCTTGAGGGGTGCCATCATCTAGATAAGAAAGGTAGTCAAGCCGACGAATAAGTGACTCAAGCAATACACCTGGCGATGACTCGTCGATGATTTCTCGGTAGGAAGATACTATGTCACCCAGTTCACTAAGTCCTACGCGAGCCTTATTGGTTAAGCTACTGCAGTTTTCTACCTCTATTAGACCCTGATGCAGTGACTTGCCGTCTTCGTCTAACCACTGATAAAAATTCTCTAGGGATTTTGCCCCAACACCCCTCGTTGGAATATTAACAACTCGTTCAAAGCTAACTCTATCAGCGGGCTGATAGATAAGTCGCAGATAAGCAATCAGATCTTTGATCTCTTTTCGGTCATAGAAGCGTTGTCCGCCAACAATTCTATATGGAATCCCCTGATGTATAAAAGTTTCTTCTATTGACCGACTCTGTGCGTTGGTACGATATAAGACTGCGAAATCAGAATATTGATACTTTCCAACATCGACACTATTGCGAATTCTCCTGACGATAGCCTCTGCTTCAGCGCGTTCATTGTATACGGGTATTATTTGTACAGGTAAACCCCCGGTTATAGCCGTCCAGAGTTTTTTTTCAGAACGTTGCCGGTTTTTTGAAATTATGGAGTGGGCTGCATCAAGAATAGGCTTGGTACTGCGATAATTTTGTTCAAGTTTAATAACTGTGCAATTTGGGTAGTCCCGCTCAAAATTTAATATGTTCCTAAAATCGGCGCCTCGCCAGCTATATATGCTCTGCCAATCATCACCAACTACTGCAATGTTATTATTTTCGTTAGCTAGTAGTTTTATGAGTTTATATTGAGCTAGGTTGGTATCTTGATACTCGTCAATCATTATGTAACTAAACTGCTTCTGCCACTTTGCGCGAATCTCCGGTTTTGTTTCCATTAGTCTCACGGTGCGATTGATTAAGTCGTCAAAGTCCAGTGCGGAGGCGTCTTTAAGGATGGACTCATAAAGTGGGTATACCCTTGCCGCAATTTGTGCCGCAGGATTAGTGGGTTTCAGTGAGTAGCTCTGCGGACTAAGCATTTCGTTCTTAGCACCACTTATAAGTCCCGCTATCCGGCGGGGTGGAAAAGTTTTTTCCTCAATCGATAATTGCTTCATAGCACGCTTGACAGCGGCCAGCCGGTCGCTTTCGTCAAAAATTACAAAACTACGTGGAATATCTATGTATTCGCCGTCTTGGCGGAGAATTTTTACGCAGATACCATGGAAAGTGCCCATGAAGGGCATGAAAGAACGATTATCAGCATTCTGACCAACTAGCTTACCAATTCTCTCGCGCATTTCACGGGCAGCTTTATTGGTAAATGTTACTGCCAAAATATTGTAGGGCGTGGTCTTGTGATTAGCGATTAGGTAGGCGATTCTATGCGAAAGAGTTTTGGTCTTGCCACTACCGGCTCCAGCTTGGATTAATAAAGGCCCTTCGGTAGTTTCAACGGCACGGCGTTGTTCGGGGTTAAGCCCCTCCAGTAAGTCATTTATCATCTATATATTCTAACAAAAATACTCAGATAGAATTAACTTCAGTTGCCAAAATATTGTGTTTGGACGGTATTAGTGGGCGTTGTTTTAAGAACGAACAGATAAAGTGCGGCGCAAACTATAGCAATAATAACTATTACCAAGATTGTTATTACAATGGGTCTGCTCCAAAAAGACTTTTTTGGTTTGGAAAATTGATTTATAACCGCTTCACTGTCAGGAGCTTCGTCAGGCGTAGCATGGTCGGGAAGTAGCAGTTCTTCTTCTGGTGGTAATTCGACAGTCGTCGGTTCAATAGCAGCTTCAGGTAGAATGTTTTCCACTTCTGGGGAATCTGAGTCGTTAGGCACGGTGTCCTCGGGCGTACTTTCAACCGGGGAATCATTCTCAAGCGGCTCATTACTAATAGATTCTTGCTCGGCTACGTCTTCGTTGGCTATTTCTGGTACATCTATCGGCTGCTGAGTTGTTTCAGTAAAGACTGGTTGCACAACATCATCACTGACGACCTGATCTTGGGTGTCGTCATGGCTCTCGACAATCTCGGGGGTAATATTTTGTGGAGGTGCAGTCTGCTCGTTGACAACGGAGGATAAGTCGGCCTGTTGCTCGCTAGTAATCATAAAATCCGTTTGACTCGGACTCGGGCTAGTGTTAACAATAAGCGGCCGTGACGTAGGAGATGCCGATCTTTTGCTGGCGGGAATTATATCAAAAAATTTACTAGTCTTTGGCGGTAAATTATCGCTAGGATTACTCATTTATTTAGCTTCCTTTAGGGCCAAGGCTTCGACCCTTGCCGCTGCTGCTATTATGCCAGAGAATTCCAAATAGTTTAAACTGGCACCGCCGGGAAGTAAGCCGTCAACACCTTCTGTGACGAGATAACTGTAGGCGTTTTCGGCATTTGAACTGCCACCGTATATTATTCGAACTGCCTCTGAGGCTCTATCGCCATATAACTCAGCAATAATCTCCCTAATGTAGGTAACAACCCCTGCAACCTGATCTGGCTTTGCGATAACATGATTAGCGAAGTTGATTCCGTTACTTATTGCCCAGACCGGTTCGTAGGCAATAACCAAATTGTCTATTTCCCTACTGGCAAGGTTACTGATAGCGGTGGTTAATTGATCGTGTATAACTCGTTTTGTTTCGTGAGCCTCATACTCGCTTTTTGTCTCACCAACGCACAAGATCGGAACAATGTCATTACGAATAGCCGCGGCTACCTTGTCTCTTATTAGCGGTAGGCCTTCATTAAAGTAAAGACGGCGTTCTGAATGACCAATTATGGCATAATGGACTATGTCTCTGATCATGCTAAAGCTAACTTCCCCTGTGAAGGCACCTTCATCAACGAAGTAGGCATTTTGCGCTGCCAGACGAAACTTACGACGATCTATTTGCACGCTCAGCGGCTGCAAAGCTAACATACTCGGTGCCAGTACCACCTCAATATTACGATGAACTTTAATATTTTGGTTAAGCCGATGAAGCAGTAGGCTGGACTCATGTACATTCAGATGCATCTTCCAATTTCCGACAATAATTTTTTTACGTTTCATGGGTTTTATTGTACTCCCTTGTTTTTGTCCTCTAGGGCGCTTAAGCCAGGTAGTCCTCGCCCAGCCATCAACTCTAGAGATGCGCCACCGCCGGTTGATACGTGATTGAAAGCATCAGATATATTGCGCTGCTCAAGGTAGCCGGCGGTGTCCCCACCACCTACAAGAGAGAAAGGCCGATGGCCAAATTCACCTAGCATTGCTTCTATAATAAGTTCACTACCATGGGCAAACGGACCAATAGGGCCCTGAAGACCGGCCGTTTCAGTAATGCCCATTGTGCCATTCCAGACAACCGTACCTATGAGTTGCATGGCACCGGCAATAAATGCCCCGCTAAATGGTCCAATATCGAGTATCATCTCATCTTTTTTGAGTTGCTGGCTAGATTTAGGTGGGAGTGCTGGATAGGATTCGATATCAGACACAACATGCGTTGACCAATCGACAATACGCGTCTGGGCTGTCTTGTCTATTTTTGATGCCACGACTGAATCTTGAGGTAAATAAAAGGTAAAATTACCTTTCTCGGCACGAGCCTTAGCTTTGGCCAGAATCTGTTTGGCAAGAGGTAGATCGTCAAGTGAAACCATGCTTTTTGCGACGTCAATTCCCTCTGCGAGTAAGAAAATGTTCGCCATTGCCCCGCCGATAGCTATAAAATCAGCAATTTCTATAAATTTATTTAATATCTCAATCTTGTCAGCAATTTTAGCGCCACCAATTATGGCCATCAAAGGACGAGTCGGCTTATTCATAACATTCGTAATAGTATCAACTTCATTCTCAAATAGAAGACCAGCAACACTAGGTAAAAAATGTGTCACGGCATCCATGGAGGCATGTTTACGATGAGCATTGCCGAATGCTTCTTGGACGAAGAAGTCTTCATTATCGGCTAGTTGTTTGGCGAAGTCGAGATCGTCGCTCTCTTCGCCACTATGAAAACGGGTGTTTTCAAGTAGTAATATTTCACCCGATCGAAGTTGCTGCTTAGCTATTTGAACTTCCTCGCCGATACAATCATCAATAAAACGAACTTGTTTATCAAGTAGCTTACTTAAGATCGGCGCAACGGCTTCTAGTGAATACTCGGATACTACCTTACCCTCTGGGCGGCCACGGTGAGAGATTATTGTAATAGAACATTTATGGTCAAGGAGGTAATCAATGGTTGGTACGGACGCTTTAATCCTGGCGTCAGATGTTACTGCTCCTCGGCTATCGCCCGGAACATTATAATCAACGCTAAGCAGTATCCGCTTATTGTCTAGATTAATATCTTTGATTGTTTTTTTACTGAACATACCCACCTTATGCTGATACTAAACTACTAGAGCTATACAGCTAGTATATATTATATTGCAGTTAACCATTATCACTATAAATAAATATATTTACTGCCACTACCTTGGTTGGGTTGTTACCGGTGTCTCTAGAGTAAATGACTAATACGCCATTGAATCGATAAGTAGCTGGGCTACTTGATAACTGGCGTCTTTGCTGGCGTTTGCCAATGTTTGACTTTCGGCCGTATTAGAACCAGTACCGCTGTAGCCTGCGATAAGCGTAAAAGTACCAGGGGTTCCAGGGTGTTTTCCGCTGGCCTTGCTAGCAAATGGCTGAACGACGTTAATCGGGCTCTGAGATAATAGCGCTTCTTCGACAAGTCCATCGTTGGCCGTTGAAACGAAATCAAAGTAGCCAAACTTACCAACGAAATTAACTGGTGTAAAACCAATAAGCTTTAAAGAGTTCGCGGAAAGAGTTGTAGCAGCGGTACCGGTATTAATTGTTATTACAAAATTATTCGGGCTAGTAATGCTAACATTATCCGAGCCATTGGCTGACGTATCGGCAAGTTTCCAGATTTTTGGGTACTGGAATGCTAGCTTCTCGAACTTAAGAGAATAATTCGTCCAACCCGTATAGGCGCTTGCGCCTGGAACGAGATTTGGCACGGTTTCTTGGAATAAAGTAATTTGCTGGGTTTGGTTACTAACAGTCTTGTTGAATAAAGTTATTTGATTGTCTAGAGACGATATTTTACCGTGTTGCCAGGAGTAAGTTAGATACCCTGTCACAATTACGACCACTATTAGAATCAAAACACCGATAAGAGGTCTAAGCCATTGATTCTTTTTCTTGGGTGGGATCTGCATTTGGATTGGACCCATGGGTATTGTAGTTGGCTGATGTTCGACGGGTCCAGCCGGTCTCGTTGTGGGTAGGGACCCAAGAACGTCCCGAACAGGTGGCGTTGTGCTTGGGTTCGGTTGACGCTCTAGAGGTCGTGGTGCCGGACGAGTCTGCGGCAGGGATCCCATCATATCGTCGAAACGAACTGGCGTAACCCTGGGTTGAGACGAATCAGGAGTAGGTTCTGCAGGAGATGAATCACTTTGAAAGTCCATATCTAAAAGCATAACTACTATGCCTAGTTTTTGCAAGATTTCTGAAGAGAGCTATGTGACACTTATATTTCTTATGTTTTGCTTGTATTATAGATAGAGGCCACTCAAACAAAAATATGTCGAAAAATAATAAAAGAATTGCTTCTAAAACCCGTATTCAGATTGTGTTGCTAGTTATCGGCTTGCTTTGTAGCCTATTTTTCAAAACGCCCGCAGCTGCAATTTCTACTATTACTCCGGCGGTCAGCTCAAACTGCAGCTCAAGTAGCTCGGCTGCCTACTACGATGCACTAAGTCAACCTATCAGTGGCGGTATATATATTAAATTACCAGCCGGAACCAGCCCAACGCTCGTCAGCCTATACTCGGAGTCATCATCATATACTAGCTGTCAGCGCATCGGAGCAGCTAAGGCTGAGCCTAATCATTGGACATTTTTAGGTAATAGCACGCCCGTCACTAATATCATGATAGTAGGAAGTGGGCTCGAAGTAGAGCCCTACGCGGCCGTAGCAGATTTATTAGCCCTGCCATCGGCTGCTACTTGCATAGTAAATACTGTCTGTAGTAGCACTTATCAAGGATACGTCGCAACTCTTCTACCGAATTTGATTTCAAACAACACTGATCAGATCGCCGTTTACCAAGCGAGCTCCATAATTGATGTTAAGTATTCAAGTATTAATTATTATTCTGATGGTATTTTTCTCTATTCCAGTCCGCAAGTCAGACCAATAAACCATGATTACCTAGGCGGTGGGACACACGCCATAACTATTACAATAAGTTTTATTAATGGCGAAAAATTAAATATTAACCAAACTGTCAATATGGGCGCGGACTGGAGTGGCGTCCTAAGAATAAGAAGTGATTTTTATCGTTCACATAATAAGTTTGTGTTTGGAGGAGTAATGTTTTGTGTCGTTGTTGTCTTGATATTACTTCTCTGGCTAGGGAGAATTTTATATAAGCGCCGAGAATTTAAGGTTGATCATGGACTTAGTGATTACGAAAGCCCAGATGTTATTAACCCAGAAGACGACCAAGACGATAATCATCCAGTAATTGGCTAAAATGTTTTTATTTTGTTGAATGGAAAGATTCGAAGAACTACTTGCCCAACTATATAGCTCGACGGAATATTACCCATAGATGACCGTGAATCTATTGAGGCACCAGCAGCTCGGTTATCACCCATTACGAATATCTGCCCTACGCCAACCTGGCCACTAAATGAACCTTGAGTTGGTATTAGATCTCGGCCATACGGAGCGCTGTCTGGATTAAAACCCCGCGGATGTTGAGAATCGTATACAGTCACCTGTCCATTTGCAATATATATTCGGTCGTCCGGCAAGCCTATAGCTCGCTTAACAAACTGCTCTCCAGTGTTGTTTGTATCATCGATAATAACGATGTTGCTCCGCTTTGGTATATATTGACTGCCACTAATCTTCGCCCAGGTTTGTGGTAATTTCCAGACAACAAGTATATTCCCCGTATAGAGAGTTGGCTGCATTGATATGCCATTTACATCGGTAAGACCAACTACATAGGTCAGAATTAACCAACAACTAATGACCGTTAGAACAACTAAGCCCACAAGACCGGTCCAGCTTTTTAATATACGTTTGCGTTTCAAACCAGGTGTAATCTCGGCTTGTGATGGAGCCCGTGAAATATGAGGAGAGGTAGCTGACAGGGGCTGGGGGACCGTACTACTTTGGTCCTGCGAAACCGGAGGTTGTGGTAATTGGTTGTCTGTAGGTTGCATATAACTTCAGGTCTTCATACTTTACTTATCTTAATCTAGCTCTTAAAGAGCAGTCCAATTAGATATCCAGCAACTGCCGCGCCCATACCGATAAGAACCATCTGAAGCGCGCTCTTAAACGGCTTGCCAAGTGTCATCTTGGCTTTATATATCCCAATGCCGGCCAGTACCACAACTGATAGTATGAGCGCGGCAATTAATGCGCCGTGAACTGACATGAAAAAGAACGGAATTAGGGGCAAGAATGCTCCACTAAAGGTAGCTATACCAACTACGGCCGTATATTCATAGACATCGTGCTTTATAACGGGTAAAAGATTGAGCTCCTCCTTCATCATGGTATCAATCCAAAGTTCATGGTCAGATGTAATATGGTTAACGATGTCAGTGAGTAGCTTGCCGCTAAAGCCTTTTGCTGAATATATATCTACAATTTCCTGTCTTTCGATGTCTGGTACTTCAGCTACTTCCTTGATTTCCTGTTTTCTTTCTGCGGCATAATGATCACGATCTGCCATTTTCGAGGTATAAGCTACGGCAGCCATGGAAAGAGTTTCAGCAAATATTGTAGCTAAGCCACCGGCAATAATAATACGCGAGGATTTTGTGGCTGCCGCTAATCCGAGTAATAATCCTAATATGCTTACTAGCCCGTCTTGCCCGCCAAGGATAATGTCAGAAAGCCTATTGCCCTTTTTATGAGGTTCGTGCATGTATTAAGCATAGCAAAATCGTAAAGGAATCGTAGTTGAAATTATTAGATGGTATGAAGTATTGAGATGTGCATATCCGTTAAATAGGATTCCAGCATAGAGTGGAACCGGGATTAATAATTGGCAGGATTTAGTGTTTAGTAGCCTTGGTGTATTTCAATTGGCGGATTGTACCTATTGCCACAAAAATAATTCCAACCAGCAAACATAAGCCCGTAGTTGAAAGCGTACCAATATTGACTATTGTCATTCGCGTCGTGTTTGCTGGCGGATTGCCTAATAACGCCTTAAGAAGAGTATTTACCAATAACCCAGCTATACCGAAGATACCCAATGCAACGAGTATCCCTCCAATTATTTGGAATTTACTTCCCTTCTTGGGTAACCCATTAGTTAAAGGGCTATTACTTGGCAGGTTCCCAAATGCCGTAACTGCTGGCTGAATTTGGGTATCTACTATTGACTGAACAACGGTAGGTTGTATTAAATTCTGATATTGAGACTGTATTACTACTGGCTGAGGTCCTTGCGACACAATATTAGCCTGAGGGACATTTTGCTGAGGAGGTGTCTGCTGAGCTCCTGAGATTGGGTTTTGGTCGTCCATTTTGAACTTAGGATAAATCAGTTGTAAATATATAGCAATAAGCACGAGCGTATTGGTGATCCCAAGGAGAATCGAACCCCTGTTGCCAGGATGAAAACCTGGTGTCCTAACCGCTAGACGATGGGACCAATTCTAGCTAACAAATGACTGTCAAAGTCTACCATAACAGATAAGAAAAGAAAATCCCTCGGTATTTACCCGGGGGATTTAATTTAACTAGATCTTGAGCGATCAGTCATTGCTCGTTCCGTCTGATCATAGCATATTTTATCAATGTTGACCAGTGTTTATCCACAGTTATTTTAGCTAAATACCTGATACAATTATGGGATGAGAATTGCAATTATTGGATTCGGGATTCAAGGAAAATCGTCATACGACTACTGGCGTAATGGGAACCAGATTACTATCTGTGACGAACAAGAAGTCGATAGTCCGCCAAAGGGTGTTGAATTAAGAATTGGTAGGGATTATCTTAAAAATCTAGATGAGTTTGATCTTATCGTAAGAACACCCAAACTGAATCCTAGAGATATCGCCGTAGCTAACACCGATGCAATTCTTGCAAAAGTCACTTCGAATACTAATGAATTTTTTCGAGTATGCCCCAGTAAAAATATTATCGGAGTAACTGGCACTAAGGGAAAAGGTACAACGAGCACTTTGATAAGTGAAATGCTAAAAGCTACAGGAAAAAGAGTATTTCTAGGAGGTAATATCGGAACTCCTCCCCTCGACTTGCTTCGTGACGGAATTAGCTCTAATGACTTTGTCGTCTTAGAACTTGCCAACTTTCAATTAATAGACCTAAGCTATTCCCCTCACATTGCCGTTTGCTTAATGATCGCTCCCGAGCATCTAGACTGGCATGAAGGCTTGGAAGAATATATATCTTCCAAAAAGATGCTTTTCGCTCACCAAACAGAAACTGACATTGCTATCTACTACGCAGACAATGATAAGTCTAAAGAGATTGTAAGTGTTAGTCCTGGAGTTAAGATTCCCTTCTACCACGCTCCGGGGGCGGCAGTTATTGACGATAAAATTATGATCGACGATCAGGAAATTGTTCGGACTAAGGAATTACAACTCCTGGGCAAACATAACTGGCAGAATGTATGCGCGGCAATTACAGTCTTATGGCAAATTTATAAAGAGCCTGAGATTCTTAGAAATGTAATACTCGGCTACAAGGGACTACCTCATAGACTTGAACTTGTGAAGGAAGTTAATGGTGTCAAATTTTATAATGACTCCTTTGCGTCCGCTCCAGATGCTGCCATGGCAGCAATTGAAGCAATAGATAAACCCAAAGTTATGATAATTGGTGGCTTTGACAGGAACCTTCCACTTGAAAATCTAGCCCAAAAGATTAAAGATAATGAACCGACGATTCAAAAGATTGTATTAATTGGTGCCAGTGCAGAAAGAGTTGCCGAGAATTTGGATAAAATTGGTTTTAGTAATTACCTGATCGAAACTTCAAAAGATATTAATGAAATAGTTATAAATGCTTGCCATATTGCCAAAGAAGGTGATGTAGTAGTGCTGTCACCTGGCTTCCCTAGTTTCGATATGTTCAAGAATTTTGAAGTTCGAGGATTACTGTATAAAGACGCGGTAAATGCTTTATGAAATATGATTCATTTATATTTGAGGATTATATTTTTGAAAAAGCTAATAAAACTCTTACTCTAAAATATAGTTTTGATGACGGTCTGCATTTTGAAGAAGTATATAAATTTGACTTCGATTTTGTAGAATATAACCCAGAGATACTCGAAAGAGCATTGCAAGCACTTTTTTTCATGGCTGGAGTGTCATACTTTAAAGTCTTCCCTTTCGCTAGCATTGAGGTTAAAAAAGGTACTATAGATAAAGAGAGCGCCGAGTTTTATTCCAAAACTTATGAGAATGGACTTGGTGAATTTTTCTTTGTAAATAATCTTGATGCTCACACTAAAATACCATTTCCAGCAAATAGCGAATCACTTCAGTCCGTTACTAATTCTACTAGCAACCATGGTCTAGTGGTAGGAGTTGGTGGTGGCAAGGACTCACTAGTTAGCATTGAGCTACTAAGACCGTCCGCTCAAGATATTTCAACATGGAGCGTTGGCCACAGACCTCAGCTTTCTCCTCTAGTTGAGCGGATTGGTTTAACCCATTACTGGGTTGAAAGAATTTGGGACCGGCAATTACTAGACATAAATAAGCAAGGTGGCTTGAATGGACACGTTCCTATATCAGCCATTCTAGCTTGCGCGGGCAGCGTTGTTGCAGTTCTTACGGGCAAAAGTGATGTTATTGTATCTAATGAATCTTCAGCTAATGAACCGACACTTGAGTATATGGGACTAAAAATTAATCATCAGTACTCTAAGTCTTTAGAGTTTGAGACTGATTACCAAGAATACTTGTCGCGCACTGTTGGTTCATCAGTTAGATATTATTCCCTGTTACGTAGCTTTAGTGAAGTAGCTATTGCTGAGATGTTTGCGAAAGTAGGTTTTGAAAAATATTTTGACGTATTTAGCTCGTGCAACAGAGCTTTCGTGCACAGTAGTGATCACATTTATTGGGATGGGACCTGCCCAAAATGTGCCTTTGTCTTCCTTGCATTAACTCCCTTTATTGAGAGACAAAAACTGGAACAACTCTTTGATAATAAAAACTTACTACTTAATCCCGAACTCAAGAATACATATCTTCAGTTGCTCGGCATTGAAGGCAATAAACCTCTAGAATGCGTGGGAGAGATTAAAGAAACTCGAGCTGCAATGAGATTAGCTCAAGAAATTTACCCAAATCTTTCTGAATATGTTTTCGATATCCCAGCGAATTATAACTTCAGAACGAAAAGCTTAGATCGTGTTCCTGAGTATTTGAGAAGTACTATTGAATCTGCATCCGAGCTGCTCGAATAACATTTTCGAATAAGGCACAAACAGTTAAAGGGCCAACCCCACCCTTTTTCGGAGTGATAGTTAAATCATCCCGCGCATAAACATCCTCAGCAAGATCGCCAACAGTTTTTCCTGATTCACTGGCAACACCTGCATCAACCACTACAGCACCTTGCTTAATCATAGATGAAGTAATTATTGCTGGACTCCCCGTAGCGGTAATAATTATATCTGATTCGAGCGAATGCAGAGATAGATCGGTTGCTTTTCGGTCAACAACCTCTACGTCTAATTCAGCCGATTTTAGAATCTTTTCGAGTGGTGCTCCAACTAATTTTCCCCGGCCAACTAATAATATCTTCCTACCTTTTAAATCAATATTGTATCCGGCAAGTAGCCACATAATTGCCATAGGAGTAGCCGGTTCGAACACGGCTTTCAGTCCAAGAGCATCAACATCTTTACTCGGATCGACTAAATCAACTATTTCATCCGTCTTTGACGGGTCTTCAATTGGTAACTGAACGATAATTCCATGAACAGTGTTGTCGCTATTCAGCTTGTCTATTAACCCTGGGACTTCAGATTGACTGACACGATATGAATCTACATCAATTAAAATGTCTGAACCATAGGTCTTTTTTAACCTTATATACGTTTCAATCACCGGGTCATCTATGCACTGGATGATGGCCAGTTTTGGAAAAATTTTATGCGCCTGACGTAGACCGCGCACTTCATGTGTCTGGCGTTCCTTGATGTAACCGGCAAGTTCGGATCCATTAAGTATTTTCACTGGCTTATTGTAACAGAGGTGTGCTAACTGTAAAAGCACATAGACAATATACTGCTCAACCTTGAATGTTTCTTATGCCAAAGTGTTGTAAATACAGAGGTAATCTGATAAAGTTTGATAATAGTTCAGGGCCAGTAGCTCAGCTGGTTAGAGCACCTGCCTCTTAAGCAGGGTGTCGAGGGTTCAAGTCCCTCCTGGCCCTCCA
>Ga0182014_10002228_pt1 | contig 24672 bp, 25 predicted proteins | sample 612S2DmetaG_FD_120489 | JGI IMG/M metagenome (GOLD analysis project Ga0182014, IMG submission 120489) | Permafrost microbial communities from Stordalen Mire, Sweden - 612S2D metaG | ecosystem: Environmental > Terrestrial > Soil > Wetlands > Permafrost | place: Sweden: Stordalen | collected...
CCGCCGATATGGTCGATGTGCGCGTGGGTGATGACGATGGCCTTCAGCTTGAGCCCGTGGCGCTCGAGAATCTCCAGAATGCGGCCGATCTCGTCGCCGGGATCGACCACCATGGCCTCGCGGGTCTGCTCGTCTCCGAAGACGGAGCAGTTGCATTGCAGCGGACCGACCGGCAGGATCTCGTGGATCATAGCTCGATTGTAGCGGCATGACGCCGGCGGTCACGGCCGGGCAGCTTCGCGCGACGCTAATACGGCACTGTTCGTGCCGCCAGGCGAAAGAGCGTCCCAGGGATGCAAATGGTTTTATGTCAGCCCCATATCGGCAGAAGCGGATGGAGGCGCGCCCGAAGGCGGCCGCTGGCATTCGAGTCGGTGGGAAGGGAATCGGCCAGGCGCCAGGCGACAAACACGAAGGTTGCCTCGGTGACATCGGGATGCCGGTGGAAAAGCCTTCTGCAGAACATAACGGGTTGGCAGGCGGAAGCGTCGGCCTGCTAACACACCGGTGCGGCGACTGTGTATACTTTCCTTGATGATCGAAGCGCTTGGCGTGTTCATGTGGTGGCTTCATATCTCTTCGGCCGCGGCCTTGATTGGCGGCATGCTATACGCGAGCGCGGTGTTGGCGCCGGCAGCGGGCGGGCTCGGTGCGGAGGCCAGAACGGCGCTGGCGGAACGCGCGGCGGCCGGCTTTCGCCGGATTGCGCTGGCGGCCATGGCCGGGCTGGTGCTCTCGGGGCTCTACAATATCCTCAGCAATACGGGCCACTCCACGCGCTACAAAATCCTGCTCGGCATCAAGTTGCTGCTGGTGGCGCATATCTTTTCGGCGGCGCTGACGGCCTGCCGTCCTCATCATCCTCGCCGCACGCGGCTGCTGGCGGGCGGCGCCGTCTCGGGTTTTGTCGTGATCGCGATTTCGAGCTACTTGCGGCACATATTCTAGGGCTGGCGGGCTAAGAATTCGAGCCGCCGATGAACCCAGGTAAATACCGATAAGCGTTTTCTTGAATTATCCGTGTTTATCGGCGTTTATCGGTGACTTTATTCCCCGCTTCCCGCGGCTGCGGCCCGGTAAGATGGAGGAATGACTCCGGGTTACGAAGCGCTGGCGAGCGGGGCCGCGTGGATCGATCTGACCGGCCGCGGGCGCGTGAGGGTCCGCGGCCGGGACCGGGCGCGGCTGCTGCACAACATTTCGAGCAACGACATTAAGAAGCTCGCACCCGGTTCCGCTTGCTACGCTTTTCTGCTCAGCCCACAAGGGCGCATTCAGGCGGATTTCGAGTTATTGTGCCGGGACGATCATTTCCTGATCGACACCGAGCCGAATCTGCGGGAAAAGGTGATGGCGCACATCTTGCGATACAAAGTGGCCGATCAGGTGGAGCTCGAAGACGCGACGGCGTCGACGGTTGCCCTGGGTATCGAAGGGCCCGGTACCGAAGGCCCCGGCGCGGAGGCGATCCGAGCGGCCGTGGCGGACGGGACGGTGGCACCGTTCCGCCTTACCGGCCAGCCGGGCTTCCGCGTGTACGGGAACCGGGAGGCCGCCGCGGAGTGGATCCGCCGCCTGGAGAAGGCCGGGGTAGTGCAGGCCAGCGCGGAAGACGCGCGCCGCGTCCGCATCGAAAACGGCAAGCCGCGCTACGGCGAAGATATCCGCGATATCACGCTGCCTCAGGAGAGCCGGCAGATGCACGCCGTATCTTTCCAAAAGGGCTGCTATATCGGTCAGGAAATCGTCGAGAGGATCCGCGCCCAGGGCCGCGTGAACCGCGAACTGGCGAGTCTTGAAATCGAGGGCGAGGCGGAAGTTCCGCCCGCCAGTAAAGTGATCGCCGGGGAGAAGGAAGCGGGCGAAGTGACCTCGTCCGTCTATTCGCCGCGGGCGCGCCAGGTGGTCGCGATGGCCTATCTGCGCGCGGAGTATTTCGAACCTGGCACGGCGCTTTCCGTTTTGGGCCGGACAGCCAGGCATCGGCAGCCAGCTTTCAGCGATCAGCCATCGGCGATCGGCCGCTCCGGGGATAGCTGACCGCCGATGGCTGACGCTTTTTTACCCTTTCCATGAAGATCGCAACGCGAAACGCGGCGGTGGTGGTGCCCACCTTTAACGAGGCTGAAAACGTTCCCAAAATTGTCGAGACCGTATTCGGCCTTTATCCCGAGATTCATCTCCTGATTGTGGACGACCAATCCCCGGACGGCACCGCGGAAATCGTGCGAGGGCTTCAGCCGTGCCATCCGAACCTGGAACTGCTGGCGCGCAGCGGCGACCCGAGTTTCGGGCGCTCGTATCGGGACGGATTCCGTCAACTGCTGGCGAAGGAGTGGTGCCAGGCCATCGTTACCATGGATGCGGATTTCTCGCACGATCCGGCGGCGATTGCGAGGCTCCTCGAGCTTCTCGAGACGAACGACGTGGTGCTGGGGTCGCGTTACGTGGCGGGCGGCTCGGTCGGCAACTGGGCGCTGGGGCGCCGCCTGTTAAGCCGCGCGGCGAACTTCTATGTTCGCGCGGTGCTCGGTCTGCCCATCCGGGACGTGACTTCCGGTTTCCTGTGCATGCGGGCGGGCGCTCTGGCCGCGATCCCGCTCGACGCAATCGTGTCCGACGGCTACGCCTTTCTGGTGGAGCTGAAATACATGCTGGCGCGGCAGGGCTGCCGCTTCCGGGAGAATCCCATCCGGTTTGAGGAGCGGCGCGAAGGCCAGTCGAAGATGTCGATGGGTAAGATTTGGGAGTCGGTTTGGCTGCCGTGGCGAATTCGCCTGGGCTCTATGCGCCGGCAGCGGCCTTGAGAGCGTCCACTACTTCGGGCGGGACGCGGAGATTCGAGTCGCAGCCGGTGCCCAGGCGGACATCGGGCTTCAGCGTGCCGTGGTAGTCGGACCCGCCGGTGACCAGCAGTCCATACCGCCGGGCAAGCTGCAAATAGAGTTCGGTTTCGGCCTGGCCATGGTCGCTGTGATACGCTTCCAGGGCGTTCAACCCGGCGGCGCAGAGTTCCGGCATCAGGGCGGTGACGTCTTCGTGTACGCGGATGGGGTGGGCCAGCGAGGCGATACCGCCAGCCTGGCAAATGGCCCCCACGCCCTCGGAAAACCCGGGCTCGCGCCGATAGACGTAGCCCTTGGCCGATTCGTCCAGGTAGTCGTCGAAGGCCTGGCGCAGGTTCGCGACATAGCCCTTGTCGACCAGCAACTTGGCGAAGTGGGGCCGGCCGGTCATGCCTTTGCCGAGAGCTTCGGCCTCATCGAGGGTGACGTCAAGCCCCAAGTCGCGCAGGCGTTTCGCCAGCCGCCCATTCCGTTCCCGCCGCGAAGCCTGCTGGTCCAGCACCCAGCCGCGAAAAGTCTCCAGGCCGTTCTCCAATGGAAAATATCCCAGCAGGTGCACCGACTTTCCGTGCAGCTTGGTGGAAAGCTCAATGCCGCAAATCAATTCGACCCCGGCTTCCCGCGCCGCGTCCCGGGCCAGATCGTACCCGGTAAGCGTGTCGTGATCGGTGATGCCCAGAACTTCTACGCCAGCGCGGAAAGCTTCGTCTATGAGCTGTTGCGGCGACGAGGAGCCGTCGGATTCATTGGTGTGGGAATGTAGATCGATCAAAGGCTATGAGACCTAAACGTTCCAGTGTAGCCCAGATTCGCTCGACGCTTTCCTCCGGAGTTTCTCGCGAGGAGTTTACGGTCACCTCGGGTTTGAGAGGGGGCTCGTACGGATCGGTGATGCCGGTGAACTGGCCGATTTCTCCTTTCAGGGCTTGCCGGTACAGGCCCTTGACGTCGCGCCCGGCCAGCACCTCCACGGGGCACTCGATGTATACTTCCACGAAGAGTGGTATCCGCGCTCGAATCTCGTCGCGCACGGCGCGGTAAGGGGAGATGGCCGCAGCGATGGCGACGACCTCATTGCGGGACAGCAACTCGCACACGAAACCGATGCGGCGAATGTTCTCGTCCCGGTCTTCCTTGCTGAAACCCAATCCCTTGGACAGGTGAGTACGCACCACGTCGCCGTCCAGGATCTCGACTTTGATCCCGCGCGCGCGCAAACGCTCGGCGAGAATGGCGGAAATGGTGCTCTTGCCCGCGCCGGACATCCCGGTGAACCAGAGCGTGAAGCCTTTATTCACGAAATTTAATGCCCCGAATTGAGGCGGCGCACCGAGCCATCCGGCAAGAAGTGAATGCCGCACTCCTTTTGTCCTGCGCTCTCCCACCACCAGCGGCCAGCCCGTCGATCCTCGCCGGCTTCGATGGCGCGCGAGCAAGGTGCGCAGCCGATGCTGGCGTATCCCACGGCATAGAGCGGGTGCACCGGAACGAGGTGCCGCCGGCTGTATTCTTCCATCTCGATGTCGGTCCAATCGGCCAGGGGATTCAGCTTAATCTTCCCGCCGGTCTCCTGAACTTTGCCAATGCCGAACCGGTCGGCGGACTGCCCACGCCGCAGGCCGGTTGCCCAGGCACGAAACTCGGCGAGTTTGAGCTCCAGCGGCCTGGTCTTACGGACTTCGCAACACAGACGCCGCAGCTCTTCGCTTTGGTGGAAAAGGTTTGGACCGTGCCCGGTCACCATGCGGCTTACCTCCGCGGCATCCGGACCCACTACTTCCACGGCGATCCCGTAACGTTGCCGCACGGTCTCGATCATTTGAAACGTTTCCTGCGGCAGACGCCCGGTGTCGAGCGTAAACACGCGAACTCGCGAATCGATTCGCACCGCCATGTCGATCAGCACCATGCCCTCTTTCTGAAAGCTGGTGGCAATGCCAAAGCACTGGCCAAACGATGCGATGGCCCAGGTTAGAAGTTCTACTGCCGGGGCCTTTTCCAGGTCGGCTAAAGGCGTCAATCTATATCCAGATTAAGGTCTTCACTTGGCAGGTGTCAAACGGGGCGGGGAACTGGAGCGGGAGTTTCGACGAACAGCCGCGGGCGCAGTTCCGCCGTCTGGCCCGCCTAATCGAAAATCCCCTCCGTCGCCGGTTTCCCCTCTTAGGCTGCAGGCCCGTCGGAATCGTTCTTGGCCAGGGCCGCGGGCGTCGAACGCTCACCGGTTCGCTCCGATTTGCGCAATTCCGCAAGCAACTTCGGAGGACGCCCGCGCCGCCGATGGCCTTCCTGTTTGATTCGCTCCAAGCTCAAGATCGCAGCATCCAGATTATCCAACTCAGCACGCAACTCAACCAGTACTTTCGCTAGGTCCATACGTACCTGATTGGAGTCTAGCGGGAGTTTACTGAAGAGTAAACTCCCGCTAGTACCTTTATGGTTCTGGGCCAATCGAATCTTGAAACTCCTGAAGGGCGGACTAATGTACGGGGATGCACACTTGATCGCTGCAGGCCTTCACAGCCGAGGTGGCATGGCTATCGTAACTCCAGCCGGAAGCCGGAAGACAGAAGTTGGAAGCACGCGCTTCGGTCTTCTGGCTCCTGACTCCCGGCTTCCATATCCCGTAGGGATATCAAGGGCGAAGCCCTTGTTTTACTCTTCTTTAGCGACGACGACGGTCACCTCGGCGGTCACATCCTTGTGCACCTTGACCGGCACTTTGAACTCGCCCAACTGCTTGATGGGGTCGTCGAGCTGAATCTTGCGGCGGTCGATGGTGAAGTTCTTGGCGGCCAGGGCGTCGGCAACGTCTTTGGCGGTCACCGAGCCAAAGAGCTGGTCGTTCTCGCCGGCTTTCTGAACGATGGTAACGGAAACCCCGGTGAGCAGCTTGGCCAGATCCTGGGCCTCGCTGTGGAGCTTGGCGTCCTTGCGAAGGTGGGCCTGACGCTCCTGCTCGACGATTTTTTTGTTGGCGCCGGTGGCCGTTACGGCCAGGCGTTTGGGCAGCAGGTAATTGCGGGCATATCCCGAGGCCACTTTCACCACCTGGCCGCGAGCGCCCAGCTTATCGATATCTTCTCTGAGAATGACTTCCATAGTTGCAATCCTCCTGCCTTACACTTGCGCCGCGAAGGGCAGCAACGCGATGTTGCGGGCCTTCTTGATGGCATCGGCGAGCCGCCGCTGGTGGGGCGCGCAGACGCCGGAAATGCGCCGGGGAACGATCTTGCCGCGTTCCGCCACGAAGGCGTGCAGCGTCTTGATGTCCTTATAATTAATGTCGTCCATCTTCTCGACGCAGAAGCGGCATATTTTCTTGCGCCGGAAATACTGTTTCTTTTGCGTGGCGACGGCTTTATCGCCGCCAGTGGGGCGCTGGCCGGCGCTACCTGGTCTACCTTTCGATTCCGCCATGGTTTAGGACTCCTTCGGTACGCCCGGCATAGCCGGAGCTTCGCTGATCTGTTGCGCCAGGGACGGCTGCGCCGGGGCATTTGGCGCGGGCGCATTGGAACCCCGTTTGGCGGTTCGCTTGTCGCGCGCTTTCTTGCGCTTTTCCAGCCGTTTGAGCGTCTCATCGATGCGCACGGTCAGGAACTTGATCACGACGTCGGAAACGCGCAGGCGGCGCTCCAGTTCCTTGACGATTTCCGCGCCGCCGGAGAACTGAAACAGGACGTAGGCGCCTTCCCGATACTTATCCACTTTGTAGGCCAGCTTGCGCTTGCCCCACTTTTCGACTTTGTCGACGGTAGCTCCGGCCGAAGTCAACTGGGTCCGCAGGGTCTCTACGAACTGATCGACTTCTTCCTCCGGAGCATCCGGCTTCACGATAAACAGCTCTTCGTAAATCCTCATGCTTCCTCTTCATTTAAGCCTGGGGCGCGACGATTGAATCTCGTCATGGCCTTGACGACGCCCTCGGCGATTATGGATTCCACCGCATCGGCCGCGTAGCCGACGAAGTCATCCAATTCCTTGGTCTGCGCGCGCCGAAACGGCGCCAGCAGATATTCCTTGCCACCCGACCGCGGATGACCCGGATGAACTCCCAACCGAACCCGGACGAACTCGCTCGATCCCAGACAGCCGATGATGGATTTCATGCCGTTGTGTCCCGCGGCCGAACCCTTCGGCTTGATCTTGATCGCCAGCCAGCCCAGATCGAGCTCGTCGTAAACCACCACCAGGCGGTCGAGCCGGATGGCGTGCTTTTCCATCAGCGGCGCGAGCGAAACACCGCTGAGGTTCATAAACGTTTGCGGCTTGGCCAGCATCACGGCTTGGCCGCCGATGTCGCCCACACCGGTGAGAGCCTTGGAATCCTTCCGCGTGACGCGAATCCCATGCCGTTCCGCCAGCCGGTCCACGGTGAGAAAACCCACGTTATGCGGCGTGAGAGCGTACTCTTCGCCGGGGTTCCCCAGGCCGGCAACCAGGAACATACAGGACTATTTCTTCTTGCCCTTTTCCTCGGCCGGGGCGGCTTCTTCCTTCTTGCCCTTCTTGATGACCTCGGGTTCGGTGCCGGCAGCGGGTGCGGCTTCGGGTGTGACGGCAGCGGCTTCGGCGGGCGCCACTTCCTCTTCGGCGCGGAGAGTCACGATGTGGGCGATCACGGTGTCGGGCGAGCTGATGAGTTTGACCGAGCCGGAAATCGCCACGTCGCTCGACCGCTTGCTCTGCCCGATCATAAGCTCGCCGACGTCGATAGTAAAGGATTCCGGAATCTCGTCCGGCAGACACTCGATTTCGATGGCGCGGGTGATGATTTCGAGCAGTCCGCCCTGAACCTTAACGCCCTGGGGTTCGCCGACGACATGCACCGGCACGGTGACGCGGATGCGGCGGGTGAGATCGATGCGTTTCAGATCGGCGTGCAGCAGAGTGCCTTTGATGGGATCGACCTGCTGGTCTACCACCATGACCGGCGTGGTCTCGCCGCCCGCGACGGCCAGGTCGAAGATGGTGTTGAAACCGGTGGCGCTATGCACGATTTTCAGAATCTCGCGCGGGTTGACCGATACGCTGACCGGATCCTGAAAAGCTCCGTAGACGACGGCCGGAATCCGGCCTTCACGGCGGGTACGCCGAGCTTCATTCTTGCCGCGCGAGGCACGCACCTCGGCGGCGACGGTAATATCTCTTTTCACTCGTTAATCTCCTTGCGGAGGCGAAGTCCGTTGGCCCGGGTCCAAAATTGAAGACCCGGGTTACCGTGGGTTCGTCCGCTCCGCGATTCTCGTTACCCAAACCAACAGCCGCTCCCGTACGGTCGCGACTCGGAACCTAAATGAACAACACACTGACCGAAGTCTCCTCGTGAATCGATTTGATCGCCTCCGCCAGCAGAGGCGCTACCGACAACGACTTGATCTTCTTCGAAGCCTGCCCCTCTTTCGAAAGCGGGATCGAATTCGTAAAAACCACTTCCTGCAACGCGGACTCGTCGATCCTCCCGACCGCCGGACCGGACAGCACCGCGTGGGTGGCACAGGCCGAAACACCCGATGCCCCGTTGTGGATCAGGGCTTCGGCGCCCTTCACCAGCGTGCCGGCGGTATCGATCAGATCGTCCACCAGCAGGCAATGCCGGCCCCTGACGTCGCCCACCACGTTCATGACTTCGGTGACGTTGGCTTCCTCCCGCCGCTTGTCGATAATCGCCAGCGGCGCATTCAATCGTTTGGCAAACGCCCGCGCGCGCTCCACCCCGCCCGCGTCCGGCGATACCACCGTCCATTCCGCCGAGGTGCCGCTGCGGAAGTGCTCGATCATGACCGGGGACGCAAACAGATGGTCCACCGGAATATCGAAAAAACCCTGGATCTGCGCGGCGTGCAAATCGAGCGTCAGCAAACGGCTGGCGCCGGCCGTTTCCAGCACCGCGGCTACCAGGCGGGCCGAAATCGGGACCCGCGGCTTATCCTTGCGGTCCTGCCGGGCATACCCATAATAGGGTAACACCGCGGTGATGCGCTCCGCCGACGCGCGTTTCAGCGCGTCCATCATGAGCAGCAGCTCCATCAGATTGCGCTCCACCGGGGCGCAGGTGGGCTGGATGACGAACACGTCCGCGCCGCGCACGTTTTCATTGATCTGCAGGCGGATTTCACCGTCTGCGAACTGGCGCACGTCGGCGTTGCCCAGGGCAATTCCGAGATGGGCGCAGATTTCGTGGGCCAAAGCCGGATGGGCGGTTCCCGTGAAAATCTGGATGCGGTCGTGCATCATGGCATGTATCGGCTTCGGGGCGGCCATATTCTACCAGAAGAGTGTTCGGCCAGAGCCCGCCACCAAAGTGAGCGGTAGCGCGCCCTGGTTACCAACGAAATGCGAACTGCGTTTTCCTTTCCGAAGGAACGAAGGGCGGAGGCCGCCAGCGCGGCAGAGGAGAACAAACCGAACACCGCGGAACCACTGCCGGTCATCATGGCTTGAACCGCTCCACACCTCGCCAAGCGCCGCTTCAGCTCCGCCAGCGCCTCATGCTCTTTGAATACCACCGTTTCAAAATCGTTAACAGGGGCACCCAAGCCAGCCACTTCCCACGTTTGCGACTGGAAACTAACTATTTTATTTTGTTGGAATTCACTTGTCAAACTGAGGCTCAAGGCGCGGTAGGCGGCGGCGGTGGAAACGTGGAGTCCCGGAGCCACCAGCACGCCCGCCAACGGCCGGCCGCCGGGAAGCGGGAAAAGTTCCGTGCCACGCCCAATGCCCGCGGCGCGGCCGCCGAGAAGGAAAAAGGGCACATCGCTGCCTAGTTGCTGCGCCAGCGAGAGCAGCGTTTCGAGCGGAAGGTGGCAGCCGGCCAGAACCGGCAAAGCGAGCAATACTGCCGCGGCGTCGCTCGAACCGCCGCCCAGACCCGCTCCCAGGGGAATCCGCTTGTTCAGCCGGATCCCGAACGATCCGGAAACCTGGGCCGACTCCAGCACCAGGCCAGCCGCGCGTAGCATCAGGTTGTCCGGTATGGCCAGCGGATCGGCCAGCTCGACCCGGGTGTGGCGGCCGGGAGTGAATTCGAGGTCGATGGTGTCCGCCAGCGACACCGTCTGAAAGATGGTGCGCAGTTCGTGATAGCCGTCCGGCCGGAGCCCGAGAACACGCAGATCGAGATTGATTTTCGCCAGCGCGCGTACCCGCGCCCGCCGCGTAGCGCTCATTTGTCGTACTGCAGCAGGGAGAAGACCTCGTAGCCGGGGAGCTTGCTCCGGCCGCCGAGGAAGGTCAACTCGATCACGAACGCCAGACCGGCCACCTTACCGCCCAGCTGTTCCACCAAGCGTGCCGCGGCGGCGGCCGTGCCTCCGGTAGCCAGCAGATCGTCCACGATCAAAACACGAGCACTGGAGGCGATCGCGTCGCGGTGCACCTCCAGGGTATCGCTGCCATACTCCAGATCGTAGGTAACGGCGGCCACCTCCGCCGGAAGTTTGGCGGGCTTGCGCACCGGCACGAAGCCGGCGCCGAGGGCGTACGCCAAGGCGGGCGCGAAGATGAATCCTCGCGCTTCAATACCCAGCACCACATCGATGTGGGTTCCGCGATAGCGCTCTTTGAGTCCGTCGATGACGGCCCGAAACCCGTCTGGGACTTTGAGCAGGGTGGTGATGTCGTAGAACAGGATTCCGGGTTTTGGGAAGTCGGGCACTTCCCGTATCAGTTTTTTCAGATCATCCATGGAATCAACCGTAATTGTCACACGCCGGCCGGTACGGCTTCAACACGCCCCCCCAACGTCCCCCCAAGAAATCCACATGCACCTCCAAAAGGGCTTGCGGTTCAGGGGCTCTCGTTGGCCGTTGTTCGGCTGGTTTGCCGCCACGCCTGCTGCATCTCCATCCAGCGGCTTGCCGGAGCTCGGCCAGCATGCCGCGTCCGTCCGCCTAATGTCCCGTTAGTTGTACGCCGATATAACAGCAGGAGTTCTTTGGATTGCATTAATAAAAATTATTGATTTCATTTTAGTGAAGGAGAAGACATACACTTGGCCTAACGAAATCTTTATGGAGGCTGGCCTCGTCCGCATCGCCTTCGACGGCACGCATCGTCTTCGTGCCCCGTTACTCATCTCAAGTTCGAAGGAGTATTATGCGGACAATGCACTGCGCCACTTTGATCGTCGGGTTTATCCTGGGAGGCGCGGCCGCCGCTCAGGCGCAGACTCCCGATAATCCCCCGGCAGGACAAACACCGGCCGCCGCGCCGGCGCCTGCCCCTGCGGCTGCTCCCGCGGCGGCGCCCGATTCGCCTCTCAGGCAATGGGGTACGGAGTTCGACTTTCTTTTCGACGGGTACGTAGACGCCAACCTCAACGACCCGGCTTCCGGCGTCAACGCACTGCGAGGCTTCGACGTGCGCTCCGACACGGCCCACGTCGGCATGGGCATGGTGACGATTGACCATGCGCCGGCTCCCGTCGGCTTTCATCTCGACGTCGGTTTCGGCCAGGACTTCGACATTATCCACGCCGGCAACCGCGATCCGAACGCCTGGAAATACTTCATGCAGGCTTATGTCAGTCTCAAGCCGAAATCCTGGCACGGCGTCGAACTCGATGCCGGAGAGTTTGTAACCTCTGCCGGAGCGGAAGTCATCCAGACCAATCAGAACTTTAACTATTCCCGCTCGCTGCTTTTCGCCTATGCCATACCCTATTCGCATACCGGGCTTCGGCTGCAATTCCCGGTCGGCTCCCATTTCACCGGAAGCGTTCAAGTGGTGAACGGCTGGAACAACGTCGAACCCATCAACAGCGGGAAGACTTATGGTTTCAGCGGTGCTTATGCATGGAAAAAGGTCACCTGGACCAATACCGACTATGTCGGGCCGGAGCATCCAGGCACCACCAAGGGGTGGCGCAATATCTACGACAGCACCGTGGCCGTCAACCAGACTGACAATTTCACCTGGTACCTCAATGTGGATTACGGTCACGATAAGAGCGTCGGCCCCGGCGCCAGTACATGGGCGGGAGTGGCAGGCGCGGCCCGGTACGCGATCGGCAAGAACTATGCCATCGCCTCGCGCCTGGAATTCTTCGACGACCATAACGGGTTTACCACCGGAACCGCCCAGACCGTAAAGGAATTTACGTTGACGGGCGAATACAAGATTTCCGGATGGTTAATGACCCGCGCCGAATTCCGCACCGACTGGTCGGACCAGCCTTTTTTTGAGAAGAACAACCAGCCAAACGGCGCCAAAACCCAAACGACGGCCCTTCTGGGGCTGATCGCATACATAGCGCCGAAGAAATAAAGCTCGAGCGAGAGGGCGGAACGTCAAAAGGCTCTCTTCCCCACCTCCGAAAATCGCGGTTTGTAGGACAACTTAGGAGATTACCGAATGGCAGATCAACCCGAAGTTACGATGAAACCGACCCTGGGTCTCACAGGGCTTACCATGAACGCCATGGCGCTGATCGCGCCGGGCGCTTTCCTATGGCTGACCTTTTTCATTCAAGCCACGGAGGGTTCCACCTCGCCCTCGATGTGGATCGGGATCGTGTTCGCCCTGCTGTTATGCCTGGCGACGGCGGTCTGCTATGCCGAAATGGCCAAACTGTATCCGGGGACCGGGAGCTCGTATTATTTCGCCGAACAATCCTTTCTGAACCATGCCACCGTCTGGCGCTACGCGCGGCTTTCCAAGTTTATCGTGGGCTGGGGCTCGCACCTGTATTATTGGATCTACCCCGGCGTGATGGTGGGCGTCATGGGGATCCTTTGCGGCTATCTGGCGGGCACGCTCTGGCCCAACTTCATCAATGCGTCCAATCCGGGGCCGGCGTTCATGATGGCGGTCGCGGTGGCGTTCTCTTTCGCGGTGGCCTACATCGCCAATCGCGGGGTGACCGGTTCCACGGCGGTGAACGTGGCGATCAACGTGATTCAGATTGCGGCGCTGGTGGTGTTCGCGGTGCTGGCGCTGGGCTACCGCACCAATCACCCGGCGGGCAGCGCCGCTTACCAGTTCGACGCGGCTTCGGGCGACGCTTATACTTACGAGTTCGCCACCGAAAAACAGGTGGTGGGCGGCCAGGCGACCGACGTGATTCTGCGCGATGCAGCCGGCGTGCCGAAACCGAAACTGGACGCGGCCGGCACGCCCGTGCCGTTTCACGTCGCCTATCCGACCCAGGACGAGAAGGGCAACTTCCTGTCCCATTCCAGCGCGGGATCGGTGGTGGGCGTTCATAATTTCAGTTGGGCGTTTATTCAGGCCACGGTGGCGATTCTGATTCTGGTGGGATTCGAATCGGTCACGGCCATGGGCGGGGAAGCGCGCAATGCGAAGCGCGACGTTCCCATCGCGGTGATCGCTTCGCTGCTGGTGCAGGGCGTGGTGTGTTACCTGTTCGAATACTTCGCGGCCAATTACTTTTTGAACAGCGGCTACACCATGCAGAGCGCGACCGGATCGGCGGCGCCCATCGGCGACATGATGATCATTGTGGGAAATGCCACGTTCGGGCCGGGCGGCGGGCGGGTGTTCATGCTGTGCGAAGCGGTGACGGTGTTTCTGGCGCTGATCGGCACCACGCTTTCGTGCATGAATACCGGGGCGCGCGTGACCTACGCCATGGGCAAAGACAAGGAAGTGCCGGAGCATTTCGGACTGCTGCATTCCGAACGGCTCACGCCGCACCGGGCCATCTGGACGCTGGCGGCGATTTCGGCGGTGGTGGGCTGCGTGGGGGTGGTGATGGCGTTCGGCGATGGGAGCGCGCCCACCGACGCCACCATCAAAGCGCTGCCGCCGGGCTTCTGGTCGAGCCTGGGCTACAGCACGCACGATCAAATGGCGGCCTTGCCGAATTCGCTGCTGGTGGTGACGCTGGCATCCAATTTCGGCACCTTCGTGCTGTATGGATTAAGCTGCACCATTTGCATGGTGGCGTACCACAAGCACCCCAAGTTCAGTGCGCTCAAACACCTGGCGATTCCGCTTTTCGGCCTGGTGGCGAACCTGGTGTGCATGGCCTTTTACCTGGTGGGGCCTTTTATGGGCTATGGCACCAAGATGGAGCCGCTGCTGGCCCTGGGCATCGCGCTGGTATGGGCGATCTACGGCGCTATCTTTTTCGTCAAGACGAGCCGGACGACGGGGCGCACCACGCTGGTGCCCGACCGCTCCGGGGCGTGACTGCCGTCACGGGTTGGAGGTGGGACAGACGACAAAAAACGATCGTCGGTCCCACCTCTTTTCAGGTCCTGTCCCCGACGGGTTCCGGCGTCGCTTCCGCGAACCGGTAACCGATGTGGCTGTCCGTCAGCAGGTATGCGGGTTCAGCCGGGTCGTCCTCGATCTTTTTGCGTAACTGGCGAACGAAAGTCCGAAGATACTCCAGCTCGCCCCCATACTCCGGACCCCACACCGCATGCAACAGGCGCGCGTGCATCATCGGCAAGCCGGCATGAGCCATGAGATAGCGCAGCAGGTCGAACTCCTTCGGCGTAAGGTGAACCGGGCCGCCGGCCTTGCGAACCAGCCTGCGAGCCGGGTCTAGCTCTATGTTTCCAATGCGGATTATGGCGTCGGGATCGGTCGTGGAAGCGCACGAACGCCGAACCGCGGCCCGGATTCGCGCCGCCAGCTCGCGGACGTGGAATGGCTTGGTGATGTAATCGTCCGCGCCCGCATCGAGCGCCGCGACCTTGTCTTCCTCGCTGTCGCGCACCGTCAGCATGAGTATCGCCAGACGGGGCAAGCTTCTCCGTATTTCGCGACAAGCCCGGATGCCGCCGATCCCCGGCATGTTAATGTCCAGAAGCAGGACATCGTATTGGGCTTTGCCAACAAGATCCATCGCCGCTTCACCGGTAGCTGCATCGTCCACCGCGAACCCCATTCCCTGGAGTGTGTTGTGCAACGCCCGCCGAATGGAGATCTCATCGTCAACGATCAGAACCTTGCCGTGCGACTGCACCGGATTGCCTCCTTATTTCAGCCTTTATGCCGCGGGGCAGAGCGAAGAAGAACGTTGTCCCGCCAGGCTCTCCGCTGATTACCCAGGTTCGGCCATCGTGGGCTTCCGCGGCTTTCTTTGCGATCGACAGCCCGAGCCCGGTTCCCGGCGCCCGATGCCGCGAGTCCTCGGCCCGGTAGAACCGCTCGAAGATCCGCTCCCGATCGGCCGGCTGGATGGGCGGGCCGTCATTATGTACGGCGATGACGATCTCTCCCAGATTCTCTCCGGCGATGACGGAGATCGAAGATCCTGGGGTCGAATATTTGGACGCGTTATCGATAAATTGGTCCAAAGCCATCCCGAGGATCGCGCGGTCGCCCCAGACATCCAGGTACGATGCGCTATCGGACACATCGATTCGCCGGCCATGAAGCTGCTCGCGATGTCTCTCGACGGCGTCTTCAATCAGCGTGAGCACGGAAATGCGCTCCCGCCGGAGCCTGACTTCCGCGGCGTCGATCTTCGCCATCTGCAGGAGTTCGGTAGTCAGGCGATTCAGGTGCTCGGCCCGCTCGTCGATGAGCGCGGCCATTTCGAGGTCGTCGCGGGAGAGGCGCCCGGCCTCAAGAAGTCCCGAGCTTGCCGTCCGTATGGCCGTCAGCGGCGTCTTGAACGCATGGGCAAGCGAGTCGAGGACCGCGGTTCGAAGTTGTTCGGTCTGCCGCGCCGCTTCGGCCCGGCTCTCCGTTTCGAAGGAACGCGCGCGCTCCAGCGCAATGGCGGCGAGCGAGGCAATCGATGCCATCGTAAGGCGGCCCACCTCCGGACCGCAGATCGCGATCGCGCCGACGGGTCTCGATCCCAGCCGCAGCACGTGCGCCGAGGCATGCGCGGATTGGCCCTCCAGGGTGCTGTCCTGGAAATAGGCGCCGCGCGCCAGTTGTTCGAGATCGTTTGCCCGGGAGCCGGTCGCATCCAGGCGTGCCAGCGTGGCGTCGAACAGGGCCGCGGATTCCGTCCCGAAGATCTCCTGAATCAAAGCCACGACCTGCGGCCCGATCGTCCGGCGATCGAGAAGCAGAATTCGGCGGCTCAGTTCGTAGAGTTTCTCGATCTCCATTCGCTGGCGCGCTTCCACTCTTGCCTGGCCCTGCACCCGTGTCGAGAGCCGGCTCACGGTCAGCGCCGTGATCTCGAAGGTGGCGAGAGCGACCCAGTTCTGCGGATCCGAGACCCTCCAGGTGAGTACCGGAGGCACAAAGAAGTAGTTGAGGCAATTGACGGCGACCAGTGACGTGACGCTGGCTTCCCAAAACCCCCAGATGACCGAAACCATCACCACGATCAGGAAGTAGAGAGAGCCCGTTGTGGAGAGGTTCAGATGCAGGCGGAACGCGCCAAAAGTCACTAGCGCAACAGCCGCCAAACCGGCGAAGCATCCGCGCCAAATCCCCAATACTACCCGCGCGGCCCGCCGATAGTTCGTCCAACGATTCGCCCTGGTCCCGGCCGCCGGTTGGGTGGCGACGTCGGTCACAAGTTCAATTTTTCCATCCATGGCCGCCGATGTACCGCAACAACGCTCATCTTCATTATGCGCTTCGCCGGCGGTGTTAGCGGAGCCAGGCTCCCCGTTGCGCGGGCGGTCACGGGTCAGTCGAGACGATACCCCGCACGAGCGTACGCCTTGGCTTCCGGGCCGGCGACTCTAACCGCAATGCGATGCCACCGCCCACCGCGGTCATCGCCTGGGGGCACATACCCGATGACGTATTGATTCCGCAGCGCCTGGCCGATCCTGGCCGCCGCCTCCGCAATTTCCTTCCCGCCACGGACGGCGAAGCTCATCCCACCGGTCTTGGCGGCGAGTTCGTCGAGAAATAGAAGTCCTCGCTTTTCTTCCATCGCCTGCATGGGCTTGGCATACGGCGACGCGCTGCCGACGGCGATGGTGTAGATCTGTGCGTCGGATTCCACCGCCCGCTCCAACAGTTCTCCCCTGGAGTAACGGCTGTGATTATCCATTCCGTCGGAAATGATCAGCAACGCCTTCCGGGCATGAATGCCGGAGCGCAACTCTTTCAAGCTTTCGTAAACCGTATCGATCAGAGCGGTGTCTCCGCCGGCACTCTCGAATGCGATCCGGGTCAGGACGTCATCAAAATCCTGCGTGAAGCCGGAGTACGTCCGCGGGCGCGTCGACACGGTGTTGAGGAATGCTTCGTCGGCGGGATTGACGTCCTTCACGAGCGCCCGCAGAGACTCTTTGGCTACGCCGAGGACACCTCTCATGCTGCCGCTCAGGTCAAGCACGATCCCCATCGAGACGGGCGCGTCCTCCTCGCTGAACGAACGTATCTGTTGCCGCACGCCGTCCTCGGTCAGCGTGAACGCATCCCTTGCCAACCCGTTGACAACGGCCCCGCGGCGGTCCACTACCGCGACCGGAACCAAGACCAGCGTGGCATCGGCACGGAAGGCCGGGGCTTGGGACGCGGGAAGCCTCTGCGCAGCGGCGGACCAGGCCGCGGCGGCCAGGACGATCGTGACGGCGAAAGCGCCGCCAGCCTTATCGGACCTCATTCTATACGACTGCATGAGACACTTGCTCCTCTTGACTTACGCTTAGCCTCGGTTGACAATCGATCTCTCCGCTTTGGAACCGGGCGGCGAAGCCGTCCGCCTCTACGCGCGATCGCCTGAGTTCGAGCGTCATCCCCTCCACCGTTCTCAGCTCCCGCAAAAGCGCGTCCGCGACCAGCTGGAACTCCTCGCGCAACTCCTCGCACCGCTCGATCGCCCGATCCAAAGCGACCACCGGACGGGCGCTCTCTGGAAGTAAAACCGCACGCCTGTCTTCAGACCGCTCCCGGTCCGCCGCGACATGTTCACCTCGCGCCGTGGCCGGGCGGGCGACAGGCTTAGGAACCCTCTCTGGCGCCAAGCCGCCCCCGGCCGACTGGACCTCTTCGCGGTCGTCATCGCCACCGTATTCGACACCTTCGCGGCAGCACCTCGCGAACCCGTCCGGATCGATGACCTGAACGTAACCGAGCGCCACCGCCCGGACGGACCAGGCGTCCAGGTCTTTTCGCATCCGGTGTGCCGGAACATGGAACCGGGCGGCAATCTCCGCCGATCGCCAACCGCAAACGAAGAACAGAACAACCATGCGCCTCTGAATGCCTGCCGCAGGCTCCTTCAGGAGGCTTGGAATCTGCGCCGGAAAGGAAACGATGTTCCCCCGGATTGCCCGACGCAGGATCCCAATACCCGGGTGGACCGGCGTATTCAATCGCCGCTCGCTATGGATTTCCAAGACACGTGCCTTCGCACCCATAAAGTCCATAGAGGAGTCTAGACCGGCACGCATGAAGATCGCATAAGTGTCTGCCAGTTATCGTGTCTCCGCCTCCGCCCGACGTTGTCCGATTCAAGCGACTTAGGAACAGCGCACAATTTCCTTCCCAGACGCCACCGTGGCGCACGCACTCTTGCGTGCCGCGCCGAGTCTCTACTCGACGCTTCTGCGCCATGTGGCAGCGGGCGTCGGCAGGAGTGCCGACGCGGCACCGAAGAGTGCGCGCGCCACGTTTGCTCGACAAGGAACGTGAGCTTGTTCTTGCGTGGGCCATTAGCTGTTGTTTGCCCTCACCATGTGCAAGGGATAAAAAAATCTGAGGAAGCCTATCAAATCTTTCCATGCCAGCGCCAAGGTCAAATCATTCAGCTAGTTACGGGACATCCCCCCACTTATGCCACGCAGGGTGCGGAATCTTCATGCATTCCTCATGAGGCTTCCTTCACAATCACTCTAATCTGCTAATTGGGGGTGCGACGACACGCGGCGCTGCGCCGCCAGTTGAGGAACGGAGGAAATGAGCTCAACCCTCGAACAGGTGAAGGGAAAACTGTTGATTGTGGACGACGAGGCGGCGATCCGCTGGGCGCTAAAGAAAACGCTCCAGAATCCGAACCTTGAAATCGTGGAGGCCGAAAGTGCCCAGCAGGCGATCGCGCTGGTTCGCACGGTTCGCTTCGACGCCTTACTGCTGGACATCGGAATGCCCGGAATGAATGGCATCGAGGCCTGTAGGCGGATTCGCGAGCTGATGCCGCTGCTAGGGATTGTGATGTTAACCGTCAGGGACACGGAGGAAGACATGATTCAGGCGCTTGACGCCGGCGCGGACGACTACGTCACCAAGCCCTTCCATGCCCGGGAGCTCGCGGCGCGGCTTCGCGTTGCCGTGCGCCGCGCGCGCGCGTCTCGGCCGGACGAAGGCGCCGCCATCGTGATTGGAGAGATAGAACTAGATCCGGAGCGGCGAGTCGTGAAGAAATCGGGGGCGGCGATTCACTTGACACCGAAAGAATTCGACTTGCTTCGTTTTCTGATGTCCCACTCCGGACGTCCGCTTGCCCACGCGCGTATTCTTGCCGCGGTGTGGGGACCGGAATACGGTGGCGAGCTGGAATATCTCCGAACCTTTGTCCGCCAGTTGCGAAAAAAGCTCGGCGACGACGCCCTTTCTCCCAAATACCTGGTTACCGATCCACGCATTGGTTACCGTTTCAGGGCGGAAGCTGATTTGGAGGCGGAAGCGTGACCGTGACAACTAGCCACACAACATCTTCACGCGGTGCTTGTGGCTGCGGTTCCATGCCTGTGCGCAGCTCGCGGCACTTGCGGGATCACGGGGCCGCATGGGGGGAAGGACTGTGGGCCCAAACAGTAATATCTAAGAAGTTAATTACGGTGATAAATAGTCTCTATCGAATCTTTAGGTCTTCCTCATGCCTTTTAAGCGTTCGCTCTGCCATACTGGCGAAGACTTACGCCGTAATACTTGGGTCGGCAGGACGTCTTAGTGACGTTGCTTAAAATAAGGATGGCGTCGGACCGTTAAGGATGCGGTAACGTCAGTCGTGACGCAGTTAACTTTGTGGAGGAAAGGCGAATACCTTCAACTTATGACTACCAAACTATTAGTGGTTGCAACTTTGCCGCTGTGTATCGCATGGAATACTGTTGCCGCTCGCGCGGAAATGCCTTTGAGCGCTGTGCACGGCGTGACTCTGCGGCCGGATGGCGTTCCCTTGGCAGACGCGCACGTGTTGGTCCGCAACCAAAACGACAATAGCGAAAAGGTCGTGTCGAGCGGTCCGGACGGGAGGTTCGTGGTCGGGGACCTGAAGCCGGGAAGCTACCAATTGATTGCCAGCAAAGACGGATTTCTAACTTCCTCCACGGCGGTCGAGTTGAAGGCAAATGCGAATGTTCAGGTAGCGCTGGCGCTTTCGTCAAAAGGTGCAGCCGGCGTGGGCACGGCGGCATCGCAAGCCGACGCGCTGGCGGCTTTACAGGAACGCATCGAGCGCCTCGAAGCTATGCAAAAGCGCATCGGGCAACTCGAAGCCGAGCTGAGCCAGGTGAAGGCCCAGCCAGCCGCGGCTTCGACAGACACTCAAGCCGCTGCGGGAGCGGCACCGCCGGCGACGAGCCATGCCGCACCGCAGTTACCCCTGTACGCGTCTTTGGGCACTCCGCCCTTGAGCTCTTTCTCAACGCGGCCCTCGCCACCGGACGGCCCTCTGACTGCGGGAACTCTACCGCCCGCGGCTGCGCCGGTCAATGAACAGGCGCCAGCGACAACGCCCGCTGCCGCGGCTCCTCAAGCGCAGAGTCCGCCGGCCCCCGCGCCTCCGGCCGTTCCCGATGCCCTTCAGCCTCCCGACGCCGCGCCCGCGGTGGACAACTTCACTCCCTTCGCGTTCGGCGACTTTACCTGGCTTAACGGCTCCTCGCGCAACAAAGACACCATTCTGGATACGAAATTCTTTACTTTTGAAGGCCGGTTCGACACCCACTATATGGAGGATTTCAACCAGCCGATCGATCACACCATCGTCGGGGCGACCGAGTCATTCCGGTCTGGCGAAGTCCAGATTGAGCAGATCAGCTTCGGCGGCGATTTTCACTGGCAAAACGTTCGCGGCAGAGTCTTGACCATGTTTGGCCTGTTTGCAACCACGACTCCGCGCAATGACGCCAGCTTCGGGGTCGGCCAATGGGATCTCCGCGACGCCTACAAATACGTTTCGGAAGCTTGGGGCGGGTACCACTTCAACGTGAATCACGGCCTTAACGTGGACGCGGGAATTTTCGTCTCGTACATCGGTCTGTTCAGCTACTACAATTTCGATAACTGGACTTACCAGCCATCGTACGTGTCCTCGAACACGCCTTGGTTCTTCAATGGCGTGCGCGTTCAGTGGTTCCCCACCAACAAGCTGAAGATCGAGCCCTGGTTCATCAACGGATGGCAATCTTACGCCAAGTACAACGGCCATCCGGGTTTGGGCGGGCAGCTTCTGTGGCAGCCGAAAGAATGGTTTAAGCTTGTCGCGAACCAGTATGGCTACGGACAGGATAATCTGGGTCTTCCCCACACGGAACGCATTCACACCGACGACAGCATCGAGGTTAGATATTACAACAAGCCGGAAAGCATGGGTCTCGACAAGATGGCATTTTCCCTCACGGCCGACGCGGGATGCCAGTATGGCGGCGGAATTCAGTGCACGGGCGCACCCAGCAAGAACAAGGAATCGTTTATTGGGTGGATGGCCTATGACAGGATGTGGTTCCACAAGGATCTGTTTGCCCTTACGCTTGGCGGCGGAGAGATGAGCAACTGGGGCCGCTATCTGACGCTGCTGCCGCCGATCAACGGGGCCGACGCTGTGACGGGTTCGCCTTACTTCACGCAGCTTCCCGGCCAAAGGGCCCACATGTGGGATAGCACGGTCACCTTCCAGTACATGCCCAAACAGTACATCACCTGGTGGGCGGAGTTTGGATATCGTCACTCCGATATCCCATATTTCGCGGGGCGAGGCGGGGTCACGCCTCCCGGCTTTCCCCTCGGCGGAACGAATGGTTCTCCTGGGCAGTTCGCCTGTATGAACGGGGCAGCGTCCGGAGCAAGCGATCTCCCGACCGCCACCACGAATTGCAGCAGCGTCGGCGGCGTCTGGTTCCCCGACCTTCGGCGTAGCGAAGCGAAGCTGTCTGTTGGTGTGATGGTGAAGTTCTAGTCCCGAACCTGTGCGAGTGGATTTACGGTGTGGCGCTCCGGGCGGACACCCGGTCGCTGCCTGACTTTTACGGAGTGACAGATGCGGAATATCCCGATACAGTGGCTGTGCCTCGTCGTAGCCGCGGTTTGCCTCACGGCAGCGGATCCGGTTTGGAAGGGCAAACCAGCCGCCCAGTGGACCGAAGAGGACGCTAAGCTGATCCTGGCTTGGTCGCCTTGGGCGAAGGAGACCAGGGCCACTATCACGCGCCGGGTGACCGAGGACCAACTTAGGGAAGGCGGACAAATGGGCCAGCCCCGCGGTGTCGGCAGTGAGGGGGTGGACCCGAAGGGCAGTGGACCAAAGGTGTCGCCGAATGTCTTCACGGGTCCTGGAGGCGATGACCGCAGCCCCCGGTCTCTTCCCCGGCCCATCACATTGAAACTGCGTTGGGAGACCGCTCTCCCGGTTCGGCTCGCGGAGTTCAAATCGCACGAGGTCGAGCCTCCCACGCTCGATGGAGACGGTTATCGCATCGCAGTCTACGGCGTTCCCGGCGGCGATTTCAAGGGCGATCCCAAAGAACTGGGCAAACCTCTGAAGAACCTGGCCGCTTTGAAGCGCGAGGGAAAAAAGGATGTGAGGCCGGTCAGCGCTGAGGTGTTCCAGCGGGAAAACGACGTGGTGGTGGTCTATTTGTTTCCGTTGTCCGCGGAAATCACCAGGAAGGACCGGCAAATCCAATTCGAGGCGCAGATCGGCCGGATTGTCCTCGCCCAAACTTTCGATCTGAGTGAAATGGAGTTTCGGGGCAAGCTGGAACTTTGACGCTAGGACGCGCGCGAATTCATGAGAGGCGATAAATGAACGATTACCAGATCTTGGTATGGAGGCAATCGTAGTTTTGATTTCCGGCCCTTATGCGATCCTTATGCTCCGTGCCCTATTCTGTTTCGAGTGTCAGGGGAGTTTCTTGTTGCCGAACAGTTCCGGCAGCGCGGGAAATTTCACCGCTTCGCCCGTTCGGGCGGCACTCGGGCTGCAGGCAGTGCACCTCGTCGACGCTCAAGTCCGGCATCCTGTATGGAGGTTTCCGTGAAAAGCAAGGGCCATGCATTTGGTCTTCTACTGGTCGTCATCCCTTCACTTCTCATCCTTGATGGTTGCAGAAGAGCGGAAGCGGATCCGGCGCAAGGGGCGCCCCCCGACGCCAAAGTCGTTCCCTTTGCGGACGCCGCTCTCTTCTCCGTGGATCGTCCGGAGCAATTTCCGCTGGCCACGGCGGCCGAACACCCCACCACCTCCGAGTTGATCGTCACGGGGACGGTCACTCCCGACGTAGCCCGCAACATCCCGGTCGTTTCGCTCGCCTCCGGGCGCGTCGTGGGCATTCACGCAAGGCTCGGCGACACGGTTCAAAAAGGTCAGTTGATGCTGACCATTCGAAGTGACGACGTCTCCGGCGGCTATTCGAACTACCGAATGGCCGTCGCGGATGAGATCCTCGCCCGGACTCAATTCGAGCGTTCCAAGGATCTCTACGATCACGGCGCGATTGCCCTGAACGATCTGCAGGTTGCGCAAGACACCCACGACAAGGCCAAGATAGCCGTAGATACCTTGGCCGAGCATCTGCGTTTACTCGGCAACGACCCCGATAAACCGGCTTTCATGGTGGATATCTTCGCGCCAGCTTCGGGAGTGATCACCGATCAGGAGGTCGCCAACGCAGCCGGCATTCAAGCGTTTAGTACCCCGAGCCCCTTCACCATTTCCGATCTCTCGTCCGTTTGGGTTGTCTGCGATGTGTATGAGAACGACTTGGCCAGCGTCCGGCTCGGCGACACCGCGGAGATCAGACTGAATGCCTATCCCGCTCGCATTTTCAAGGGAAGGGTAAGCAACATTGGCTCGATTATGGATCCCAACATCCGCACGGCCAAGGTCCGGATGGAAGTTCAGAACCCGGGAATCATGCGGTTGGGCATGTTCGTGAAGGCCACCTTCCACGGCCAAACCAGGGAGGTGCACACCATTGTCCCGGCATCCGCCATCCTGCACATGCACGATCGCGATTTTGTCTACGTTCCCGCACCCGACAAGAAGTTTCGCCGCGTGGAAGTGGTCGGCGGAGACCTCCTGTCCGACAACACAAGTCTGCAGGAGATCAAGTCCGGATTGCAGCCAGGGCAACAGGTAGTCACGAACGCATTGGTTTTAGACCACGTGCTCGGTCAGTGACCGCGGTTCTAATGACCGGGATCCGGGGGTACAGCCAGCTCATCGGGCAAAACAGGAAAACAGGAAATGATTCGTGCTCTTGTAGATTTTGCGCTTAACAACAAATTCGTGGTGTTGGCGATTGCCGTCTTGTTGCTCGGATGGGGAGCTATCTCGTTTCACAACCTTCCGGTGGAGGCGTACCCCGATATCGCCGACAACTACGTGACGGTGATTACCCAATGGCCGGGCCGTTCCGCCGAAGAAGTGGAACAGCAGGTGACCATTCCGATCGAAATTCAGATGTCTGGAATGCCCCACATGACCTATCTGCGTTCCGAGTCCATTTTCGGCCTGTCGTTCGTGATTATGATCTTCGACGACAGTTCCGTCAACGACTGGAACCGCCAGAAGGTTCTGGAACGGCTTACCCAGGTCAACCTCCCGAATGGACAAAACCTGCAGCCGCAAATCGGCACGGACTGGAGCACCACGGGTCAGATCTATTGGTACACGCTGAGAAGCACGAATCCGCGGTACGACCTGATGGAGTTAAGATCTCTCGAAGACTGGGTACTCCTGAAGCAGTTCAAATCC